>Ga0182745_1000534_pt1 | contig 42096 bp, 37 predicted proteins | sample eDN3rd30CKraftBY_FD_128523 | JGI IMG/M metagenome (GOLD analysis project Ga0182745, IMG submission 128523) | Enriched backyard soil microbial communities from Emeryville, California, USA - eDNA 3rd pass 30_C Kraft BY (version 2) (version 2) | ecosystem: Environmental > Terrestrial > Soil >...
CAGGCCGGGCGCAGCTCGCTCATGGGAGATGTGCTACTGGTCGGCGCGGTGATTTCATGGGGTGCGTACATGACGCTCAACAAGCCCCTGGTTACCCGGCACGGCCCGATTCCAGCCCTGACCTTCACGTTCCTGCTGGGCAGCTTGCTCGACCTCCCGATCGCCCTCGCGACCCTCCCAAGCTGGGAGTCGATCACTTCGGCGTCGCCCGTGGCCTGGCGCGGCTTGATCTACCTGATCCTGGCGGCAACGGTGTTAAACCTGGGCTTCCAGAACCTGGCCTTGCGCCGGTTCGACGCTAGCCAGGTAGCCTCCGTGGGCAATGCCTCGCCGATCCTGACAATTCTCTGGGGGATCTGGCTCTTCCAGGAAGCGATCACTCCCGCGCTGGCGCTTGGCGGCGCCATCACGTTCGCCGGTATTCTCTGGTCCAGCAAGCGCGAGCTCCGACTCGCCGGAGCCGTCCTCCAGCCCAAGCCTTCATCGGCCTGAGTCGGTACAAACTGACTCCAGAACAAGCGGCTGTTCTGTTCCGTGCCGGCCGGGCCAACTTCAATTCACTTCGAGGTTGTCCCGGCCCCAACCCTGGCCATCACCACCTTCCTCGACTCTTCCACATCCTCCAGAGGCAATGGGGCCACGTTCGGATCGAACCGAGGGAGATTCACCCAGCGCTTGCGTTCGAGATCGGTCCTTCCGTCCAACCGTTCCTGGAGGATTGCCCCGAGTGCGGACGAAACCCCCTGGGCGCCTCGGCCATCCAGATGCGTGGCATCCACGAAGGCCGACGAAGGATAGCCGGCATGGCGGCCATCGACGACGGTCACATGCGAGTATCGACTCTGGAAGTCCCGCACGAATCCGAGATATCCTTCCTCGGCCCCGGTCTGCTCGCGTCTGGCCTGAAGCGCTGGGGAGACGGGGGGGAGGAGCCAGTAGACCGGTATGGATCGTTCGGCAGTCAGCTTGAAAATCTCGTCCACGTACTTCCGGTTCGCCCGATGGCTGTACCAGAGGTGCGAGAGCAGGGTCTTGTGCTGCTGTTCGCTCACCTCGCCGTTGAACGCAGGGTTCTGGGCCGCGACGTTCGCCCCCTGGTTCACCCCCCAGTTGCGCTCGCAGATCCGGTTCAAGATCAGCATGGGAGACTCCTCCCCCTTAAACGCGGCGAGAATGGCTCCACGCACTTCGAGTCGCCCTCGAACGCTCGGCAAGAGCCGGCCGACCGCGATCTTGACGAACAGCGAGCCGCCGTGGTCGCGTCTGGCCAGGTCCAGGATCTCCCTGGCAGTGAGAATCTCTTGCCAGTACCGGAGGTTATACTCCGCGCTCCCCACCAGCACGCTTGGCTTGAAGTCGAGCACCACCGCCTTCGGAGCGGCCCCAGCTTCGAGGGCTCGCTTCAGGAGGAAGTAGGTCGCGGGCGCGGGCCCGCGCGCAACCGCCAGGTTGCACACCCGCCCTCCGACCTTCGATTCGAGCACCGAGGGGATGACCCCGTGCTTGACCAGGCTATCCCCGACACAGAGCACCGCGCACCCCGGCGCATCGCGCTGGGCCGCCTCGGCACTGAGCCGCCAACTCCAGCTCACCGGGTCGGAAAAACTCCGAGGATGCCCCGCCACGAACCACTCGATCCCCCCCACCAGCGCCAGCATCCCGAACACCCCCCAGGGCAATCGGGCACCCACCCGGCGCCTGGCGTTGGCGAACGGCTTTAACCGCTTGTGCGGGACCTCCGTCTCTATCTTTACCTTCGTCCGACCGGCCCAATCCGGGGCTCGAGGCGAATCCATTCCACCGATTCCCTTTCCCGACGACCCGGCACTCCTTCCGGCTCGGCTCGGTCGAATCCTCTGCGCGCGGCTTAAATCCGATCTATCCCATCGGAGCGACATCCAACGCCAACTCAAGAAAAAAGTCCAGGTCAATCGCGCCAGCAACGGGTGATCCAACTCGATCGGTGCCCCATCCGCCCAAGTCCCCATCCACGAATCGAAACTTGGCAAGCCAGTATTCGTAGGGTGTGTCAAGCGTCAGCGCAGACGCACCAAAAACGCAGGCTGGAACACGCTCCAACGCCTACACTCAATCATAATTTACATTTTTTAGACACATTAAACAATACCAACTTATTGAATTGGTGCGTCTGCGCTGACGCTTGACACACCCTACGACAAACCGTCCGTTCCAACGAGGTGTGCTTATTCGGTCATGGGACAGGAGAATTACCGGGGAGTTCTGGGATGGTATAACGACGATAGACAGTATTCTTCGGAGGGTTCAGGCGACAGATCAAGAAAAACTCAAGAGCGGGGCCAAGGAAGTAGTACTCGTGCGGAATCGCAATCACGTCGGTTAGCATCCGCTCCAAGTAAGCATCGTGCGACCAGATTCGATCATCAAAGCGGTTCATGGCAACGCCGACGTATTGCAGAACTTCGCAAGGGTCAAAGATCAGATAAACACCATATCTTTTGTACGCGCCCGTCTTACGCTGTTCATGATATCGCTCTTCAGACCATCTTCGATCGTTAATATGTTCTATCTTAAGATTTGGAATGTCAGATGCAAGGTAACGTTGAAACACCTTGAGATGGGGGATAATAGGCTCCCAGCGAGTCTCCTTCATCGGCATCGCTCTCCACCACACTAAGTCTTAGTCCTGCGAAACCGCCTGCATAGGCAACCATTGACCACCGATCGTGGCGAATTACAAAGACCGATGTCGTTGGCGGTTCGCGCGGCATGTGCCCCGAAGCCGACACTTCCAGCATAGCTTCCCGAGAGAACGCTTCAATCGCTTGCCGCCGAAAGTTCAGGTCGGGTATCCTCCCCCTCTTTGGGGTCGGAAGAAGATGAAGCGTGGCTGGCTGCTCCGAACGAAGACGAAACCAACAGGGAAGAGTGGAAAATGGCGCAAAGCGGGCGGCTCTCAGTTTATGTCACCAGCCATGGGTTCGGGCACTTGAATCGATCTGTGGCGGTCATCAATCGGGTTCCGGCCGAGGTTCCGATCACGATCCGATGTCACCCAAACCTGTTTGATCACTGGCGAGAGCGGCTGCGACGGCCCGCTGATCTGAAGGCACATACCTCCGACGTGGGGGCGCTGAACCCGCCAGGCGATAGCAACACGACCGACGGCGAAGCCACGCTGGCGCTCGCGGCGAAAGTGCATGCCGAGGCCATCGCGAAGGTGGATGAAGAGGCCGAGACGCTCCGAGAGGAGGGGACGGCCGCCGTCCTATGCGACGTCCCCCCCATTCCGTTGGTCGCGGCGCGGAGGGCGGGAATTCCTGGCTTCCTGCTCGCCAACTTCACCTGGGCTGACATCTATGAACCCCATGCCAAGGCCCAAGGGGGCGGGGCTCCGGCGTTCGTGGTCGAGCTCAGAAGGGCGTACCGCCAGGCCACCAAGTTGTTCCGCGCCGAGCCCGCCATGCGGATGTCGAGCATGGGAGAGACCACCGACGTGGGCATGGTGGTGACTCCCGGACGACATCGACGGTCGGAGTTGATCGAGACCCTGAACGTCCCAGGCTCGACCAGGCTGGTCTATTTCTACGTGGGGCGGTATGGGCAGGAAAACCTGGGCTGGGATCGGCTGGAGCGGTTGAAGAAGAAAGGGATTCACTTCGTGGGGTTCCATCCCTCGCCGAATGGAGAAATCGAAAACTTGCACGTGGTGGACCCCAACCATTGGACAGGGGCCGACCTGGCGGCCTCGAGCGATGCGATGGTGGCGAAGGCAGGATACGGGACCAGTTGTGAAGCCATGGTTTCGGGGACGCCGATGATTTATCCTCCCAGGATCGGCTTTGCCGAACACCGGGCACTCGACCGCGCTCTCCGCGCCTGGGGCGGCGGAGTCCCCGCATCCGCCCGCGCGTTCGCCGAGTTCCGCCTGGAATCGCACCTGGATAAGGCCCTGGCCCTGAAGCCCGGCCCGCCCCCGTTCCCAGCCGACGGCGCCGCGCGGGTGGCGGAGCGACTGGCCGAGACCTGCCGTAGTTCAACGCCCCGGAGAGTTTAGATTCATGAGCGCAACGCAGATTGTGATCCACCCCGCTGTCGAACCCGACCGGCTCGAACGGCTCCGGTCGGCCTTCCCAGCCGCCCGTTGGGTCAACGCGGCCAGCCCGGCCGAGGCCCTGGCCGCCATGCCCGAAGCCGACGCCTTGCTCGGCAAGATCACGCCCGAACTCCTGGCGGCCTCGACGCGCTTGCGGTGGGTCCAGGCGTTCACCGTCAGCCTCGAGCATTACGTTTTTCCCGCCCTGGTCGATCACCCTTGCACCTTGACCAACATGCGCGGGTTGTTTGGCGACGTGATCGCCGACCAGGTCATGGGCTACGTCATCAGCTTCGCCAGGAACCTGCATCTCTACGCTCGAAGACAGATCGAACACCGATATGAACCGGCCGGTGGAGAGGCTGCGCGCGTCAACAACGCATCAGGGCCGGGCACGGTCAACGAAATGGATCGCGCCACGATCTTCTTGCCCGACGCCACGATGGGGATCGTGGGGTTTGGCGCGATCGGCAGCGAGATCGGCAGGCGGGCCCAGGCCTTTGGCATGTCGATTCGCGCGGTGGATCATCACGCGGGCCGGATGACCCGCCCCGACTGGGTCGCGTCGCTGGAGGGACTCGACAAGCTCCCCGAGCTTCTGGCCAACAGCGACTTCGTCGTCATTGCCGCCCCGCACACTCCGCATACCGAGGGCCTGTTCAACACCAAAACCCTTTCGATGATGCGTTCATCGAGCTACCTGATCAACATCGGCCGAGGGGCGATCGTCAAGCTCGACGACCTGGTCTCCGCCCTCCGCGCGAGGACGATCGCGGGGGCGGCACTCGACGTGTTCGAAATCGAGCCACTGCCCGCCGAGCACCCCCTCTGGGATCTTCCGAATGTGATCCTCACCCCTCATACCGCCGGATATTCGCCGGTGATCGCCGGGCGGCACCTGGAGACTCTGGCCGAGAACGTCAGGCGCTTCGCCCAGGGCGAGACGCTCAACAACGTGGTGGACAAGGCCCTCTGGTTCTGAGCGTCGACACGCCAGGGCCAGACCCCCGAACGTGATGAAGACGCCCTGACCGCGGATCATTCCTCGGCCAGGGCGCCCGTTCGCGCCCTCCAGATTCACTTCAGCATCGGTTCTTATGAAAAACCGATGGTTCGATGACCGGTAGTCCGAACAGGCGGTTGTGAAGCATCTGCTCGAGGACTTCGAGGTCGCCGAGGTAAGACGTGGCGGGCATGGAGTCGCCGTTGGATGAGGCGGCGTCGGGATAAGACTGGAGTAAGGCGAGGCGATCGGGCAAGGGGGGGTGCGCCGGGTCGGACGACTCTTCGGAGTTCGTCAGAACGCGAAGTCGCATGGCCGTGTGGACCTCGGCGGGAAGCCGATACCAGAACGACCGGAAGAAGGCATAGAGGTTGGGGAGCTCGGGGTCATCGGGGTCGTAGTGTTCGAGAACTTCTCGAAACAAGGGTTGAACGAGGGCGACCTTGACCAGGGCCGAGGCCGCGGCGCTCCCCCCCGCGATGGCCGCGGCCGAGCGATCGGCCCGGGTCTCCTGGCCGAGCGCGACGGGTCCGATCAGGTGGGCCGACCACCGAAACCATTTCCGAGCGAGCCAACCGAGCGGACCTCGCTCGTGGCCTCCTGTTCGGTCGAGCCCCTGGCGCAGACCTTCGACAAAACGAACGGAGCGAGCCGCGCGGGTCGCGTCTCCCCGGGCCAAGTGGGCGAGCTCGTGCGCCAGGATTGCCCGGAGCTCGGCCAGCGTTAACACGCGCAGCAAGGGAAGGCCAAGCACCAGGGCCCTCGATCGCTCCCAGGCGACCACGCCACAGCAGGGCAAATACGTCAGGCGCACCTGGCTGGGTGGCTTCACCCCCAGACGCCGGGCCACTTCGTCGATGGTCGAGAAAAGCAAAGGGGCATCGACACGAGCCAGCACCGGCCCCAGGTCGGCGTCGGGGTCCTTCGTCTCCGTAATGACATGAACACCCCCGAGTGTTTCCAGCACTCCGCCCCAATCGTTCACCTCGTCACGCAGCCAGGCCCGAACCACGGGGACCAAGCCACCGCAAGTGAGCATCCCAGAAGAGAGGCCGAGCACTCCCAGCCGATAGGTCCGTTCCAGCCAGCGCAAGGCGACGCCTCGCCAGTACAGCGAGAGCGAGCCGGGTGGGGGAGGAGTCGACCGATTGCGTGATTGAGCATGCGTGAGAGGATCAGCCTCGGTCACGTCCGCTTCGGGTCGCGCGTCCGTTACCTCCTCCACCTCACGTCGGCGCGCGCGGAAGGTTTCCCGACAGTTGGGACAGCGCAATCGATGGCCGTCCCCATCGGAGCCAACGATCGCCTCCAGCCCTGTGCCGCAAACCGGACAGAGTAAGCCGCGGGGGAGCTGCCCACGCTCCATCAACCGACTGCTCCGCATGGATTTAGACCGCTCGGTGAAGTCGCGCCATCCCGATCAGCGCAAGTATTCAACTTATCTCTCAATAACCTTGGTGAAAATCCCAAGTTACCACTTACCCACGACTACATTCGCTTGAAGTTCGAGAATCTCAAGAAGAACCCGACAACGAGTTCACGTCAACCTCCAAGCGTCGATCCAAGCAAGCGTGTGAGATAGATAGACCTTCTGAACCACTCGCTACGACGAATTTATTCGCGACAAACCAGAAAACCGACGCAAGAATAATTTCCTGACGATTGTCAAAAAGAAGTGGGTTGACGCAATGAGACAGTTGTCTTAGGATTGATTCACCGGGAGAAATGGTCCGTCCCGGTCTAAGCATGACAGACTCCCCCCGATTGAGATTCGGGCCCTCCAAGGGATTCCACTCTTTCAATTATCCGAGATGACCGCCGATGGCCAAGCGTCCTCTGACCATACCCGACTCGGAACTTGATGTCCTGAAGGTCCTTTGGGATCGAGGCCAGTCCACGGTCCGAGAGGTCCTCGAAACCCTGCGTGCCGCCGGCCGCAAGTGGTCTTATGCCACGGTCGCGACGCTCCTGGACCGCCTTGAAACCAAGGGGGTCGTCTCGAGCGATCGGAGCGAGCTGGCCTTCGTGTACAAGCCGTTGATTTCCTCGCAAGAGGTCCGGCAAAAACGAATCAGCAACCTGGTCGACAAGCTCTACCAGGGCGAGCCCGGCTTGCTCGTGCTTCACCTTTTGAAGTCGCACCCCCTGGATGCGAACCAGGTCAAGGAAGTCCGGTCGATGCTCGAGCAGATGACCGGCGAGACTCAACGCAATAAGAAGAATGCCGACGCCACCGCCGACGATTGATTAGGCGAGTGCAACGGGTTGTGTTCACCTTCGGGATGAGCGACGTGGCCCGCCGCGTCGCCTTCATCCGATGGAGATGGCCGTCTTACGCCAGGGCGCATTCGCCCCTGACGTATCCCGCTCGCTTCAAGAAATTCGCAAGTCGCCCGTTCCTACGTCCACATCTCGACCCACTTCGGAGAGGGAGACCGAAATATGGCCGCTCGTTCGCGCGTGCGCCCTGCGCACTGGATCGTCCTCGCCCTGGCGATCGCCCCAGCCTGGAAAGTCGTGGAACGATTTACCTCGCCCGGCCCCAAGGAAGTTTCGGCCGAGTCAGCGGCCCAAGGGCAGGTCCTTTTCAACCATGAATGGACCGTGAACGACCCCTTGACCAAGGGGGATGGACTTGGCCCCGTGTTCAACGCCAAGTCGTGCGTGGCCTGCCATAACCAGGGCGGAGCGGGCGGCGGCGGCCCCGTGGAGCGGAACGTCACCGTCTACGGACTGGTTAACCCGCCCAAGAACGGGATCGCCCAGTCGGGAGTGGTGCATCAAGGCGCAATTAGCCCCAAATACCAGGAGACGTTGAACCTGGTCCATGCCTCGTTGCCGGCCCAGCCCTCGATCCCGCTCTCGGTCCTGACCGATCGAACTCGCCCCCCTTCCACCGAAGTGGTTGTCACCCAGCGCAATACGCCGGCCCTCTTCGGCGATGGGCTCATCGACGCCGTCTCGGACGAGACACTCCTGTCGCTCCAACGCCAGCATTCGACGGCCGCGCGGTTGGTCGGGCTCAACGGAGCGAAGGACCCGAAGGTGCGTGGGCGCATCGCTCGCCTGGCCGACGGCCGAGTCGGCCGGTTCGGTTGGAAGCTCGAGTTCGCGACCTTGAACGACTTCGTGAAGGCGGCCTGTGCCAATGAACTCGGCTTGTCGAATCCCGAGCGGCCCCAGGCCGTTCCACTGGGACAACTCGCCTACCAGTCCGAAGGAACCGACCTGACCGACGAACAATGCGTCATGATGACCGACTTCATCCGAGCACTCCCGGTCCCTCAGCAAGTCCTGCCCACTGACTCTACAGAACGCGCGCGAGTGGCAAGCGGGAAGGAACATTTCAACAAGATCGGATGCGCCGATTGCCATACCGAGTCGCTGGGGCCGATCGCGGGAATCTACTCCGACATGCTCTTGCATGACATGGGGGTCGAGCTGGAATCGAGCACCGGCTATTACGGCTCGATCATCCCGCAACCAACCATCAGCAACGACAAGTTCGCGGTCTCCGAGCAACCGACCCCCGCCGAGTGGCGCACCGCGCCGCTCTGGGGCGTGGCCGACTCGGGCCCTTACATGCATGACGGACGCGCCGCGACGCTCGAGGAAGCGGTGGAGCTCCATCGTGGAGAAGCCATCGATATCTCGGCACGCTTCAAGGCCCTCCCCGACGCCGACCGTCGCGCCATCCTCGCGTTCATGAAGACCTTGCGTGCCCCGAGCCAGGCCGAACCGACCGGCTCGAAGTCGCTCGCCTCGGTTCGTTGAGCGGAACGGAATCGAGTGGAATCGCGTGGCGAACGTTACCATTCTGACCTGTGCTTGTGGCAAGCGACTTCGCGCGGCCGGGGCCACCCCCGGCCGCGTCGGCAAGTGCCCGGCCTGCGGCGGCTTGCTTCAGGTCGCGTCGTCCTCATCGACCGAACCAGAAGCCTATCACCTCACTTCCTCCGCTCCCACGGCCCAGGGGCCTCTCCCGGCTACGCCTGAAGATCGAACCAAGGCGGGGGCGAACGCGCGGCAATCCTCCAAGGCTCGAAGCGAGCGTAAAACCGCGGCCAACTCCACGCGCGGGAATACCAGCTTCATCACCAATCGGCTGCCGACAGAACGAAAGGCGCCCAAGGGTTTGTCCCTCGCGACCGGCATTCTTTCGTATCCTGAGCAACTCGAGCGAAACCTCAAAGAGAGTTTGCTCTACCCGCTCTGGGGAGAGACCGGGGTCGCGTTTCTTTGCCTGATCCCCCCCGCGCTTTGGATTTCCACGCTCCCGGCCTTAACCGTCTTCATGGGGTGGGCCTCGGGCTCGGTGAGCACCCAGATTGTGGGAAGCGTGTGGCTATTGCCGGCCGCGTTCATCTTGTTGCCCATCGTCAGCTTCGCCATGCTCTATCTTGGGAAGGTGATTGCCTCGAGCGCGATGGGAGAGATCTACCATCCCCGGTGGCCCGACTGGGAGCCTTCGAGTCTGTTGGCCGGCCTGGGGCGCTGGTTCTGGGCCTTGCTCATTGGTGGGGTTCTCGGTGGATTTCCAGCCGTTGCGTACTGGATCCAATGCGGGGATATCGACCTGTTCGATGCCGTGATCCTCGTGGAGCTCGCGGGAGTGGGAGCGATCTACGGGCAGGTTGCGCTTTTGGCCTCGATCTTGTATGATGATCCCTTGGGTGCCCATCCCATCACGGTCCTCCGCGCGATCTGGAGACTCGGCTGGGCCTGGGCACCGCCGACGTTACTGACGGCCTCGTTCGCGGCCTCGGCGGTTTGGATTCTCACGGAGCTGATCCGAATCCAGAATCCCTTGCTAAGCGCCTTCGCGTACTGGGCCTACTGGGTGGGTGTCTGCTACGGGTCATTGGTTGTTCTCAGGATCCTCGGCCTCTTTTATCATCGCCACGCCAAGGCGCTGGAATGGTTCCGAGAACGGCCGAAGTGGGGCGGCTGAGATGCATAAGAAGTGGTACAACCCCAAGATGTCGGTCGTACCCACACTCTTTGAGATCCAGAGTCACCACGATCATCAGCGCGAACGCAGGCGTAAGTTAAAAGCGCTGCGTCTCGACGCCTGTCTGCTCTATCCGCTATGTGATGGCCCCGGGGTCGCCTTGCTGGTGATCATGCCCCCGATCTTGCTCGGTCTTTCGCTTCCCATTTTCGACTTCATCGCGTTGGTCGACCCATTCCAGCGGGCGGACTGGGCGCTCGGGCTCCTGGCCCTGCCCATCTTTCTTCCGCTCCTGCTGAGCTTCGCGGCCACCCTTGGGTATACCCTGCTCATTCTCGGCCAGGTCCTTGTAGCCAGCGCGATGGGAGAAGCCGACCAACCCGACTGGCCCGAGTGGAACCCCGAAGCCATTACCGAAGGGCTCGGACGTTGGATCTGGGCGGGGATTTTCGGCCTTGGCGTGGGAGGGTTCCCGACCATCCTGTACTGGGTGAACTGCGGCTCGGTCGACTGGTTCGACCGGGTGGTGTTCGCCGACCTGGTGATCATGGGGGTGGGCTACGCCCAGATGTGCCTGGCCGCCTCGCTCTTGCACGAAACGCTGGTGGCGGCCAACCCCCTGACCGTGCTCGTGGCGATTGGCCGAATCGGCTGGGACTATGTGCTTCCCTCGGTCGTCACGGGGGTCTTCGTCATGCTCGCGGGGGGTTGGCTCTGGTTCACTCTCTTCGGAATCCCTTCCATGCGGCTGGCCGCCGTGGGGTTGTGGGGATTCTGGATCTTCGTGCTCTATGCGTCCTTGGTCTCGGCCCGGATCCTCGGCCTGACCTACTACGCTCACTCACACGCGCTGGAGTGGTTCCGGTTCCGGCCGAAGTGGGCCACGTCCCGACGCCTCGGCCGGCTCTATACCAACTCCTGAGCCATTCGCCCAATGTGACAAGGTGCGTTACGAAAACAGAATCGCGACTCACCTCACCGCCAAGGTTTACCCCTTTTGCTTTCGAATGGCACGTCTTAGGGCGAGGTCCTTTCCGTAGGACAGGATCGGGATCAGCATCGCCCCAGCGGCGAACATCCCCCACGTTTCCCCCTCTTTCTACAAGCCCGAAGCGCAAGCGAGTGAATCTCTTCAAGTAAAACCAACAATAAAACACCAGCAAGCGAATTGATGCCACAAGCCATACATCAATTTCATTCTTGATGTCTTAAATTCAGACGAGAGTCACACGGAAGAGATTCACTCGCTTGCGCTTCGGGATTGTAGAGAATGAAAGAGATTCACTCGCTTGCGCTTCGGGATTGTAGAGAATGACCGCCGGATAGGCTCTCATGGTCGCCTCCCGAATCGTTGGGTCACGTAATCATGGCCCTATGGGCATGATTCGTGCCTGCAAACCGAGAGTAAACCACTGTAATGCTAAGTTCCTCAAGCCAGATCGGGCAAGGGGACGTTCAAAACCTGCTCGGCGACGGTGCGCACACGACCGGCGATCGCCTGGAGCATCTGCCCCCCGCGCGCCGCGTCGGCCGATTCGGGATACCCCACCGCGCCATGGTGGGTTCTCCGACCGAAGTCGCGTACCCAGGTCAGGGCCGATGTGACGCCAGTTTCCGGATCTGGGTCATCGAGAATCAGGTCGGTGCGAACCAGTTCAGGCCGCAAGTGCATGATCATGGATGTCTCAATCTCGCAGGCATGCCCCATCACCTTGCGAGGCCCAACGCAGAGCGCGGAGAGCTCCTTCTCGGCCAGTTCCCAGTAGGCCGCTCCCGTGAGCACCGCCTGAGGGAACTGAACATCCAAACGCCTCAAAGCCATGCGCAGCGGGTCGATGTTTCCCCCATGGCCGTTCAAGAGCATCGCCCTGCGAAACCCGTCGCGGAGCAGGGGGGTCAACAACTCCATGAGCACCAGCTCATACGTTGGCAAAGTCGAGGTGAGGGTGCCGCCGAACGGCAGGTGGTGCTCGCTCGCTCCCATCCAGAGTACCGGAAGCAAGAGAACCTGGTCAGGTAGGGCTCGTTCCAAGGCGTCGGCCACTGCGCCGACGAGAATCGAGTCAGTAAAAACAGGTAGGTGTCGGCTGTGCTGCTCGCACGCGGCGATGGGGGCGACGATCAAGGTTCCGTCACGGGAGAGGTCGCGAATCTCCGGCGCGGTCATTTCCGCAAAGCGCATGCTTGAGAGGCTCCGTTCGGTCGGAAGGTTTCGCAAGACCCAGCCGGGCCATTATGCCAGGTCAGGCCTCCGAGATCAGCAACCGGAAAACTTGGAACAGGATCCGCCTCGTGGCTTGATCCTCCCACTCTATTCCACAAAACTCTGATCGTACCTTCCGCGCAAAACCCAATCCCACGGCGCGGGCTACTTGGCTTCTCTCCTACGTCGTTTCCCCTTCGAAACGACTTGACGGCCGACCCTTGAGGATCAATTCGGTCAATTCATAAACATTCGTCGTAGGATTTCGTCCGGGCTCGCCGACCTCGCATGCCAGTACTTCCAACTTTTTCGCCCGTTCAACAGCCGACTCGTAGCCTGACGCATAGCGTCCAAAGTCAATATGCTTATTATAATTAGGCATGAATTTTTCAACTTCTTTCCGTATGTCGTGACGGTGCATCATCCCCGGGCTATTTCGTAGGTGGAGAATCAGCCAAAGCTCGAAGCAAGGATTTGAGATCGCCAGGCTGATACCATTCGCATCCGCCATTTCCCTGGCTTCATGGATATGAGGATGCTCATCAATATCAAAGACACACCAGACGGAATCGAATGCCAGGTTCTGGTCCTTCTGCTGCCTCGCGGCACGCTCCGCTTCGAGCTTGAGTTGTTTCGCAGCCTTGACAAGGGTGAACGGGACCCCCTTGTCGTCGGCGACCTTCACCCGAATTCGCGCGTTCTTGTGGTGAAGGGCGAACTTCTCGAAATACTGTCTCTCTGTTTCCACGCCTTCGCAGACGATGAGCACGATGGGCCTCGGATCACGAAATGGCTCTCGACGCCCCGGCCTCCGATGGCGGTTGGGACCTCTCATCCGGCGTCTCCGCTCGGCACGCGGAATTCACCGAGAAATGGAATGGCTCCATATCTCCCCTGAACATATCCTCGCTCGACATTTTCATCCTTACGCGGTTTGAAGTCGGTGAGAGGATACAGGATCGTTGCCCCGTTCTCATCCTTCTCGGTCAACCAGACCTGATCACGCCTAAGTGCCGGCTCACCAACCAACGTACCGAGCAGATTCGTATCGTGTGTTGAAAAAATCAGTTGTGCATTTTTCTTATTGATCTCTGGATCATTGAACTGCCTGACGAGGAGGTCGGCGAGGATTGGGTGCAGGCTCGCTTCCAACTCATCGACAATCAATATCGTCCCGTCGCGAATCGAGCGGAGGACGGGGAGGGCGAGACGAAAGAGGGTCCGGGTACCGCTCGATTCCTCTTTAAGTGATAGCCATGCGTCTTCGGTCTTACTTCGATGCTTGAGTTCAAAGCCGGAGCCGCGCACCCCTCGGTTGTGTAGAACAGAATCCTCGCGATTGATTCTCACGTCGACAATGCCTAGGTCGGCCGCACGGAGCAGTGATTTGAATTGGTCAAGCATGCTACCTGAAGACTCATTTTTGGCGAGACCCGACTTCCGATCTCCCCTCGGCTCTAGCATGAATTCGAAGGCCAGGGCCAGGTGCGCCTGCTCTAGATTTACCGAATGCGAAGGGGCTGACGATCCCGAAACGACGTTGATTGTGCCGATTGATCCAAACCAGGAGTAAAGCGAAGCCAATTGCAAATGTCGAAGTTGGGCCGCGGCCGAGAGGTAAAGCGCATTAGGCCGAGTCAGTTCTTCAATAACTCGGTTCTCACCCCGGAGTGATTCACCAAACTTGAACTTCGCGCCCTCTCGCTCCAGCCAGGTTTGCTTCTTGCCATTGGGCCAAGCGTAGAGCCACTCCTCGAGAAACACATGATCGTCACAAATAAACCCATATTGATATCTAACTCCGCCGAGGATTATTTCAACTTCGTAGAGCGACGACTCTTGACGTTTCTCTCCCCAGGCGAACGGAGTTCGAGGAATGCCCTCATCAGGCCCCCATAAGCGATGGGAATAGCTAACCGCCTCCTTCATGTAGGCGATCGCCGCCAGGAGATTACTCTTTCCGCTCCCGTTGGCACCATAAAGCGCGGCGGCGGGAAGAAGTTTCGCGGGGTGGCTCGGGATCGCTCGAGGCCGAACGTCCTGATCACCACCAATACGCCCCGCTTCGAGCGAAAGCACTTGCTCATCGCGGATCGAGCGGTGATTCTCGACGCGAAATTCGATGAGCATGACGGTTTCCTTCCTTACAAAAACCGATTTTGTTCGCCGAAGCGAGGAAACGCCTCGCAAATCGCACGAAAAACCTTCCTTCTATCCGATTTTACGTGGTGCTGGGAAGTTTACCAATACTCAATTCCACTTGACCGTTCACACCCAGCCGAATCCGCCCTTCGCCAAACCTACGTTTCGTCAGCCACCCGCCAACCTTCCACGCGGTATCTGACCCAGCCACAACACCCGCCTGAGCCGCACTCGGGTTACCCGCCTCTCGTGTCGCGGAATGCGAACCAACTCATTCATTACCCAGATGGGGCCAGGGCAGGCGTCTCCGAAATCGGGGCGGTTTGGCGGCGGAGAGGGAGGTCCCAGGCTGAGGCTCCCATGTCGTCCAGCTTACCGTTCGACCACCGCTTAAGGTCGAAGGCTCCGTGCTCATCTTTCTGGTTCGGGCCAATCGAATAGACAAAAAGCTGGCCGTCCCGGTGTTCCATCAGGAACGGCTGACCGGAGTAGGGATCGACCGGAGGATCGGGAAGGATGTCAGAGTCGATCGCGGACACGGATTCTGGCCAGTCACCGGTTCTTTGGCGGTATCGCTCCGCGGCCATGAGAATGACCGACGCGCCCAGGTTGGCTTCATATCTGGCGTGGGCGGCCGCGGACGCGTTCAATGCTGGCATCAGAACGATCGGGAGACCCGCCGTGATCAATCCAAACCGACTTCGACGGACTCGCTCGATCTCGGCGTTCCAGGCCTTCCAGAGTCCGGGCCGCTCGGACGACGGCCGACGCGCGATCGACACGGCATCCGTCATCCATTCCAGGGTGACCGTCAGAAAGCTATCGAACAGAGGATTGCCCCAGACCGGAACCACGTAGTTGGACGATTCGAACTTCGATGAAGACCCTGGATCGCTTAGTGCCGAGATGGGTAATTCCCCCGCGCTAATCCGGCGGATCACTTCAACGTATACGGCCCGCTCCCCCTTCAAGGCATTCAACAGGATGGGCTGAGCGAGTTCGTCGAGAAATTGAGCCTGGGTCAGAGCGAGCGCATCGTCCGACGGCTCGCCCTGGCCCAGCGTTCGGCGAGCGGATTGTATTGCGAGACGCCCCACCGCGATGCGAACGAGAAGCGAGACCGCGAAGGGCTCGTCTCCGATGGAACGACCAACACCAAGCATATCCCGGCTCGATTCGAGCGCGCCATCAAGATCCCCAGCGTGAGCCCGCAAGGCGGCATCGGGGAACAGGAGTCGGGCCACGCCGCGAGTTTCTTGCGTCTCTCCCAGTGGAGTGTCGATCAAACTCGGCGTCAGTTGCAGTTCATGCCGACCCCGAGCATATCCCCCAATGGTTCGAGCGAGTTGCACAGTTTCATCGTGCGCGGCGAACTCCGCGCGAAGTGGGTCGACCAAACTGTCGTCCAGCCGAACGTTTTCCGGGATATTGAAGACTCGGTCGTAGATTTCCCGAGGGCTGATCGGAGACTCGTCCGACCCTCCAAGGTCTTGAGAGGGCGCCGGGGGCCAGTCTTTGGGCAGGAGCGAGACGACTTCCGCCACTACCAATGCCGAGTTTTCCTCGTCGGGTACGACCTCTCGGTGGGCCATCAGGTCGTCCAGGCGCCAGTTTGGATCATCCCGGTCAGCCTGCTCAATCGCGATCGTGCATCGGCGTTCGAGCTTCCACATCAGAAAAGCACCAGTGCCGTAGATCAGGGAAGCCACCATGAACGATGGCACGGCGAGTAACCCCACCCAGCGATACCGATGAGGCGAGGGCATGGGGCCCCCTGGATGATAATCTCTTTCATGCTTACTTCTGACTAGGCGGATCGGTTGTCCCATCCTCGCTAGCCAATCCGACACTCGCGACTTGGGAAGGTACGGGCGGAACAGTCCTACAATCTGCCCAATGACCGTGCCAAGGATGACCCCTAAGACGGCGGAGAGAAACCAAGTATTAAACATCCCGATGAGCACTCTTGCAGCCTTCGACAAAGGCAAGAGGATTCCTGAGCGCCCGATGACCGCATGGACCAAGTAGAACACGAGCAGGGGGGTCGCCACCCCGATGACGATCGGCGCGATGAGGTAGGACATCAATCGAAAGCCAACACGCGCTCCTTGCCCGGCTGACTGAAACCAGCCAGCCCGTTGAGCCTTGTGATGAGTCTTGGCCTCCGTTGACAGCCGGGAACCATCCACTCCCTCGGTTTCATCGACTGAAGGAGCCCGAAACTCGGATTTTGTCTCGCTAGGATCCATCGACGAATTTTCTCCTCATTAAAGCAATATATCTGTGTCTCTAAAATGCATTATTATTTTCGGATTCTATTGCTTTCCCTACCTTTTACGTCCAACATTCGACAAATCACTTTCAACCTGAGACTTCGGAAAAACCTAGCCCCAGTCTAACCGCAATTTCCATTCGAAGACCAGAGCGACAGGACCGCGTTGATCCTTGCCTAGTGGGCCACCCGATTCGATCCGCGGGGAGCTTTTGGCGGGAGGGCGCCCTTTCTTATATCGAAGGTATCTTGCCCAATGCTCTTCATTCCCAATTCCATTGCGGGCGGGACGCCCGCGCTCCCAGGGAAAAAACTCGATGTCGCGGAGCCCACAACTCAATCCAGGTAGCCCACGAGTTCGCCACCTATTTCGGCCGGCCCTGTCACTCCATGGGGGTAAACGTCAAGGAAAGTAACTCGGTGTCCGTCACCCGGCGGTAGGAAAAAACTTTTCCATCACGCACTTCGATCATCGCGGCGTTATCGATCGTGCTGTCGATCCTCCCTCCTTCGTCGAGGAAGTCGATCTGATGCAGGACCAACACGCCAGTCCCACGTTCAGCGAGGGATTTGACCGCGATTCTCATGGGTGTGGCATCGAACCAACCTGAGAGAAGTTCATGACCAACACTGACGCCCCAAGGGCTATGAAGCTCAATCGCCGCGTGCGAGACTGCCAGGAGGGCTTCCTTGTCCCGAGCGGAAATCGCCGCGAGCCACCGGGCAGCGACGTCAGCGGAACGCACCATGTTCTGATCCTCCAACATCTAAGGAAACAACAAAACATAGTTAGTAATAATTTTCCATAAATCACCACATATTCATGATGACACTACCCAGATCGAGGGTAGCGCACCATGAGAACTCACCTCGGCACGCCTACCGATCCGTATTCAACGTGCCGTCCGCATTTCTTCCTACTCTCTTCGGATTTAATGAGTTAGCATGGCCACCTGGCCTCACCCGTTTCGGTGCGACAGCGACTTCGTCCACCCGCTTCTCGTAGCCTGCCTTGACTTGACTTACCGTCAGAACGCCCCCCCCAGGAGTCGTCCCAACCATGCCGCGAGTCTTGCATCGTTTGAGCTGCCACACCTTGACGCTCCTCCTGATCGGGGCAAGTCTCGGACTCATGGCCCTCGGTGCCAGCGACGTTCTGGCCCAGGAAATAAGTCGCCAGCCCCGGCAGGCCAACGATAAGCCGCACTCCTCCCTGGATGGCTCAATCTTCGAATATACCTTCCGGGAGGGGACTCCCGCCGATGAAGCCTTGATCTTCACTCCGCCCGGATTCGATAAAGTCGGTGTGCCAGCCGAAGCCTCCGGCGCTCAGACCGGCCACCTGAAGCTCCTCATTAAGGATAAGGCCAGTGGCAAACCAACCCCATGCCGCATTAATGTCGTGGGGTCCGACGGTAACTACTACGAGCCGGCGGCTGGACCGTTGAAAATCCATAGCTTAACGGGCGAATGGCCGAAGTGGCCGAAAGCCTGGGGCAACCGACCAACCAAGGCCCCCTTCCGCTACTTCGGTCGCTACTTCTACTGCGATGGCAAGGCCGAAGTGGTCGTCCCGGCCGGACCGGTCCGTGTCGAGGTCTGGAAGGGTTTCGAGTACCGGCCGGAAACCTTGAGCATCGACGTCGAACCGGGCACGACCCGAGAGTTAGCGTTGACCCTCGAGCACGTCGTCGCGATGCCGAAGCTCGGGTATCAATCCGGCGACCCCCACGTCCACATCCCTCGCGCCAATGAGGCGGATGAAAGCCTGATCTTCAACCTCCTCGCTGCCGAAGATATCCACTTTACCTCGCTCCTGGCCTACAACGAACCAGCCGGCCCATACCTGGGCTCGATGGACGACATGGATTCCCCTCAGCGCCGAGGACTTGGAGCGAAGTCCATCCTCGACCGCGATGGTTACGCGATCCTCTCCGGCCAGGAGTACCGAAGCAAAACCTATGGTCATTTGAACCTTTTTTTGCTCAATGAGCTTGTGCTCCGCGACCAGTCGGTCGACGCCAATAACTGGCCTCTGTACGGCAACGTGATTCGCGAAGCTCGGAAAGCTGGTGGCGTCGCCATCTATGCCCACGGCGGCTATGCCCAGTCGATCTACGCGGACGTCGTGCAAGGGAACCTCGACGCCGTTGAGTTACTTCAGTTCGGTGTCTATCGAGGGATTGGCCTGACCGATTGGTATCGATTCCTGAACGCGGGGTTCCGCCTACCCGCCGTGGCCGCCAGCGATTACCCCGCCTGCCGGAAGCTCGGCGATTGCATTACCTACGTCGAGTCGGGCCCGGCTCCCGACTTCAAAGGTTGGCTACGAGGCGCCTCGACAGGCCGAAGCTTCGTCACCACCGGCCCTCTGGTCCTTATGGAGGTCGATGGCAAACGCCCTGGTGATACGATCAATAAAGAAGGGGCTGGGCCGCATCGAGTAATAACTCGCGTGAAAGTTCGTTCCGAGGTCGCGCCGGTGACAACCTTGCAACTCGTTGTGAACGGCCGCGTTCTCCACGAACGCAAGATTCCCGAGGCGGAGCAACTCGGCCGTTGGATCGAGTGGGAAACACCGATCGAGCTCGACCGCTCCTCCTGGGTGGCGGTCCGAGCCTTTGGCGTTTCGAAGCTCGGCACGCCCGATGCCGAGTCGCACACGAATCCCATCTATGTCGTTCTTGATGGCAAGGCCCCTTACGAGCGTGAGGCGGTGGACACCCTGGTTCAACGCATCGATGGCCAGATCGCGGCGCACAAGAAGCGGGCGTTTCCCGAAATGGCTCGCGTCCTCGCGTACTTCGAACGCTCACGCGATATCCTCATGAAAGTACGCGATGCCGGAGGGGCGCCGGCCGATGGGCACCCTTCCGACCTGGCTCGCGACGATTCAGCCCAGTTGGACACCGGCCAGCGCACCCACACCGAGGAGGAGCTGAGCGAGTTCCTTAAGCCGGTTCCTCCCCGTACACTCAACGAAGCCCTAAAAAGTTTTGAATCCATTGATGGTTTCCGCATGGAGCTCGTCGCCAGCGAACCCTTGGTGGTCGATCCGGTGGCCGCGGCCTTCGACGAGGACGGAAACCTCTTCGTCGCGGAGATGCGCGACTATCCCTACAAGCCCGGGCCCGGCGGATCTCCGATCGGCACGATCCGCAAGTTGATCGACAAGGATGGTGACGGCCGGTTCGACGAATCCCACGTTTTCGCCGACAAACTGCTCTGGGCCGCGGGGGTCGCTCCCTGGAAAGGGGGAGTCTTCGTCACCGCCCCTCCCGACATCCTCTACCTGAAAGACACCAACGGCGACCACGTGGCGGACATCCGTCGCAAGGTCTTTCAGGGGTTCGGGACCAAGAATCAACAAGCGATGCTGAATAATCTTCAGTGGGGTCTCGACCACAAGATTTACGGATCCACCGCGGGCAACGGCGGCACCATTCAGGCGGTCGCTCACCCAGGCTCCCCGCCGATCGACGTGAGCGGACGCGACTTCCGCTTCGACCCCTTGACCGACGCTCTCGAACCCATCACCGGAACCGTCCAGTTCGGCACGAGCTTCGACGATTGGGGCAACCGCTTCCTGTGCAGCGAGTCAAAGCCCTTATTACACGCCGTCCTCCCGCTGCATTACCTCGCGCGCAACCCATATCTTCCCGTATCCAACACCATCAAGGATCTTGCCCCCGCTCCGGTCCCAATCTTCCGGATCAGCCCGATCGAGCGGTGGCGACAGATTCGCTCGAGCCGCCGCATCGCCCACGGCGCCCGCTCCGCCGAGGCCGCGGGGGCTAGCCATCACGTCGTCGATGCCGCGGCGGGCGTGACGATCTATCGAGGGGGAGCCTACCCTTCCAAGTACCATGGCAATGCCTTCGTCGGCGATAGCCAGAACAACCTGATCCACCGCCGCGTGCTCGAGGCCGACGGCCCGACCTTCCGCTCGCGCCGAGACGACACCGGCACCGAGTTCGTCCGCTCGTCCGATATCTGGTTCCGCCCAGTGAACCTGCTGAACGCTCCGGATGGCACACTCTACGCGCTGGATATGTGCCGCGAGGTCATCGAATCGATTCACATACCAACCGACGTGATGAGGCACCTCGATCTGACGCGCGGGCGCGACCGAGGCCGGATCTACCGGATCGCTCCGCCCGGGTATCAATACCCCGGCTCCCCCCGACTCGGCCAGGCGAGCACGGCTGAACTGGTCGAGGCCTTGGAGAGCCCGCACGGCTGGTGGCGGGACACCGCCCACCGGCTCCTGTTTGAACGACAGGACGCGGCGGCCGTCCCTCTCCTTCGAAAACTTCTCACGGAAGGCTCCCGGCCCGAGTCGCGCCTCCATGCGCTCTGGTCGCTTCAAGGGTTGAACGCACTCACCACGGCGGACCTGCTCCAGGCCCTCAAGGACGCCTCACCTCACGTACGGCGTCATGCGACGCGACTCGCCGAGCCTCGGATCGACGACGCGCCGGAGCTCCTGAATCGAATCCTCGCCCTGGTCCCTCAAGCCGATCCCGGCGATCGATTTCAACTCGCCTTCTCCCTTGGGGCGTCTCGCAGCCCTCGCGCGGCATCGGCCCTCGCCCAGATCGCTCGGACCTCGGTGAGCGACCCGTGGACCCGAACGGCCGTACTCAGCTCGTCCGGTGAGCATATTGATATCCTCCTGGGTGACTTGCTCGGCGATCCCGCCTTTATCGACAGCGCTGACGGCACCAGCTTTCTCGGAGCCCTCGCCTCCATCGTGGGTGCCCGGCGCGATTCCAGGGAAGTGGGCCAGGTGGTCGCAACAATCGCCTCAGCGCTCAAACCCTCGAATCCGGCTCGCGCTCAGCTTACCCTCGCCATCGGCGAAGCCCTGAAACGTTCTGGAGCTCGGTTCGACACGACGGTCTCAGGCCCAGAAGAGGCGAAGGCCTATCTTGATGCCCTTGAAACCGACGCTCGGCGGATCGCAACCGACGAAAGCGCGAAGCTCGCCAGGCGACGCGAGGCGGTTCGACTGCTCGGCTGCTTCTCCTTCACCAGGTCTCGCGAAACTCTCGCCACCTTGCTCAACCCGCGCCAGTCCGAGGCGGCACAGGTCGTCGCCTTGCAGGCACTCGCCGGTTATTCCGAGGCAGAGGTCGCTCCGCTCGTCCTGGCCCATTGGCGCGAGGTGACACCGAAGGTCCGTGAGCAAGCCCTTGAAGTCCTTCTCGGCCGTGACGACCGAGCGCTGGCCTTGCTCAAAGCCGTGGCCGACGGTCAGGCCGATGCCGCCCCAATCGGCCCCGCGCAACGGACACGCTTACTCGACCATCGCGACAAAACGATCCAGACGCTCGCCCGCCAGGTCCTCGGCGCATCCTCGGCGACCCGTGAGAAGGTCATCGCCTCCTATCAACCCATGCTGAGCCGAACAGGCGACTCAGCTCGGGGGATGACCCTGTTTGGCCGCGAGTGCTCGAGCTGCCATCAGATCGGCAAGACCGGGCATGCGATCGGGCCCGACATCACCTCGTCGGCCTCCCGAGACGCCGAGGCCCTGCTGGTTCACATCCTGGATCCGAATCGCTATGTCGCGCCGAACTACGTCCAGTACCAGGTCGTCGATACCGCCGGGCGAATCTACAATGGCCTGGTCGCCTCGCAATCCGCCACCAGCCTGACCCTTCGGCGCGAGGAAGGCAAGGAAGAGACGCTCCTCCGCGCCGATATCGATGAGATGATCAGTACCGGCAAATCCCTGATGCCTGAAGGACTCGAAACCAAGATCACTCCCGCCGAGATGGCCGACCTGATCGCCTATCTCCGCAACGTTCAGTCGACCTCGACTCAAGAAGCCGCGCCCGCTCTCGACATCGGCTCCCTGCCAGGCCTGGTCGAGCCGACTTCCCCTTGAGCGGTCCGAGCCACGCAACCATGGGCGGCCAGGCACCTGAGCGGGATCTCGTTGGGTTCCTGGTCGCCAGCTCGAATCGACTTCCCCGATTCCGACTCGGAACCCAGCGATCGGATTTTTTAGTAAACCACGAGAGACAAACCACTCGCCCAACGATCTCCTTGCACCCTCATCATTTCATTTTTAAGATTCTCGCATTGCCAGACAAGTTGCTCGGATTTCCGATCCTTGTTGGAGAACCTGAAACATGATGATTGATTCTTTGAAAAGAAATCCACAGTTCTTCATGACATTCCTATCCATTGGAATTAGCCTCGGCCTGACATCCTGGACGAATCCCACCAAGGCGTTCGGGGCCGGGCCACAGTGGGTGGAGGGGTTCGCGGAGGTCGAGACTCATCACAATGCGAATCGAGCGATGCCGAGTCGCGACTTTCGAGGGATGGCACGGGGCTACATGACCGCCGGATGGTGGGCTCCTGGTCAAATGAAGGACAACGCCGTCTCCTGGAAGACCGCGGTGGTCCCCGCCAAGCAGGTGACCACGTTCGCCTTTGTCGGAGCCTGCTCACCGCTCCCGGAGGAATTCGCCAGGGGCCCGGAAGCAAAGTTGTCGGTCAACGGGCGGCACGTCCTGACATTCACATTGGGCTTCACACGCGACTTTACCTGGAAGGAGGGGGCCTATCAGCTCAAATACCTGTCCAAGAGGGTCGAGTATCCCTATACGGTATCACATCGACAGTTCGACCTGCATGGAAATAGCGGGATCTACGAGCTAACCGTACCGGCCGACGCGGTCGAAGCGGGGCAACCTGTCGTGCTCAAGGTCGAGATCCTCCCGTTTGAACGTTGGGATCGGAGTTGGTTCGCGGTGAAGGAGCGCCGGGACGTGCTCAAGCAGTCGATGGAGAGCCTGCGCGGCGAGATCGATGCACTTCGGCGAGACATGGCGGATCTCTCCGAGCAAGCCCACGTGCTGGCGACCAAGCTCTATGCGCCTGAGATGGAGAGTAACAAGTACGTTCATAGCACGGTCTATCAAAACGGATACCGGCACCTCCATCCGGCCGACCTCATTCCGCTCCAAAACGGAGAGTTGCTGATCACGGCGCGCGAGGCGACCGAACACTATGCCCGCGATGGGGACGTCATCCTCCTCCGCTCCAAGGATGGGGGGCTAACCTGGGGTGAGAAACAGACCATCGCCGGCATCAAGGACTTCGATGAGCGCGAAGGGTGCGGCATCCAGCTCCGCGACGGGACGATCGTCGTGGGAGTCTTCTACAATAACTTGTACCGACCGGATGGTTCGTACATCTTCGACTCCAAGCAGCATCTCGCGGAGCCGGAGAAGCTCTACCTCGGAACCTACGTGATCACCTCGCGTGACAACGGCCGAACCTGGTCCGACCCCGTCTACGTGACCACCAAGGGAATGCCTTTCCGCAACGTCGAAGGGCCGACCGAGTCTCCGATCGAGATGCCCGACGGTTCCATCTTGATGGGCCTGATCGGTTACAACCAGGAAGGGGACGAAAAGAACCGAGCCTCGGTCATTGTGCGGTCGACCGATCAAGGAAAGTCCTGGAACTACCTTTCAACCATCGCCGGCGACCCTGGCGGCAAACTCGGCGGATTCCTGGAGCCTGGCCTGGTCCGGACTCAGTCCGGCAGAATCATAGCGGCGATGCGAAACCACGGCCCCGACCACGCGATCTATACCACGTTCTCCGACGATGACGCAAAGACCTGGGCCCCGGTCCAGAAAACAGGCATGATCGGCCATCCGGTCGACCTGATTCAACTCAAGGACGGCCGCGTCATGGCCTCCTACGGGATCCGGACATCGGTCCACAGCAAGCCCGGTGGCATTCGAGCGTGCTTCAGCAGCGATAACGGGGAGACCTGGGATCTCCGAACCGAAGTCCAACTCCGCAAGGACTTCCTCAACCTGGACGTGGGTTACCCTGACTCCTTGCAATGGCCGGACGGTCGAGTTCTGACCGTCTATTATTACAACCTGTTCGGCAAGTACTTCCTCGGCGGCACAACCTGGAAGCCCTGAGATCGCGTGACGGGAACCATAAAACACAGACCCTTAGGACCATTTGAGCACCAAGCGGCCAGCGCCTACTTCATCAAAATCGATGATAGGCTACACATATATTTATCAAACAAATTTGAACAAGCGGACGGTGAGTTACGCCCAAATGACCAGGTCGAGGCGAAGGACGGTTTTCAGAGCATCCAGACAGAGGCGGTGCCGAGCGAGTTCGACAGAATCCAAGGAAAAGTCGAGGCGGTTGCCAGTCAATGACAGGGACCAAGGATCTATATCGATGCCATCCAGAGGTAATTGGTCCACGTCGATGCAACAGGACTGGAGGAAGCCTAACCTTGAGCTCGACTGATCCGTGCCTCAACGAGCTCCTCGCATTCGCCCCTCTCGGATTTGACAACCCAGAGACTTACCTTTGAGGGATTCGGCTGAATTTGCGGATCATGGCGAATATCCTGCGGCAGTCCGGCTGGTATGTCCGACAAAAGGAGAGGTGGGAGGGTACATCGTTCCGAAGGGCGGGGCATGCTTCATGCCTGTTGCGAGAATTCGATCCGCTGTTTCAGGTTGGGGTGGGCCTTGGCTCGTCCTGGGGATGGCATGTCTCGGCTTCGTTTCGGGCTGTATCGGACCGCGTAGCCTCGAACTAACCCGGCTCCGGTACGACCAGGCCGTGTACGAGACGACTGAGCAGCAGTGGTTGCGAAACATCGTCCGCATGCGCTATGGCGACTTGCCCTCGTTCATGGATGTCTCGGCCATTACCAGCCAGTTCGAGCTTTCGAGTCGAGGGGGGCTCACGGGTGGGCAGGAACGTGATTCGCCCAACCTATCGCTCTTTGGGGATGCCTCGCTCCAATTCCGCGATGCCCCGACGCTCAGTTATACGCCCCGCGACCCGACCGAATTAACCAGGACGATGGTCGCGCCGGTCGGCGTCACCGCGCTCGGGCTCATGGCCAATAACGGCTGGAGCGTTGAGGATGTGCTTCGCGTTATCGTCGCCGACATCAACGGGCTGGAGAACGTCCCAGGCGCAGAGCAACTCATCCCCGAGACGCCGCCGCTCCCCACTCCCTTTGAATACTTGTCTCATCTCACTGGTCGCCTCAGGCGCGAGCGTGCCCTTGTGCTCGCATCCGTCGAATCGCCCAAGGTTGTCTCTCCCCCCATTGCCGTGGGGCGGGTCGACGGCTCGGACCTGGTCCAGGCCGCCAGTCATAAACTCGAATATCGGGCGGCGGGACAGACGGACGAGTTGGTCCTCACCCATCCGGATACGGGTTATCGCCTCAAAGTCTCGCCCGCCGCGGCGGGACGCCCTGAACTGGATGAACTGCGCCAACTCTTAAAACTCACACCGGGCCGCGTTGACTATGAGGTCAGGCGGGTTGACGTACCTGGAGGAGTGGGGCTCCTGCCGTTGCCCGCCTCCCTCGACGCCCTTGAAGTTCGAACGCGGACCTTGCTTGAAATGCTTGCCTACCTGTCCAAGGGAGTGAAGGTTCCCGAGGAGCATGCATGCCGAGGCCTCGTCGCGCAAACGGTGGATGCCGCAGGCGTCCCTTTCGATTGGACGATCGTCACGCGTGGCTTGTTCGAGGTCTGTTCCCAGAAGAAACGGCCGAAAGACAAGGATGTGGCCATTGCCATCGAATATCAGGGCTACTGGTATTTCATCCCGGCCGCCGACAAGCGATCGAAATCGACCCTCGCTCTGATTCAGGCCCTCTTCAACCTCCAGCTTTCCGAGCCCAAAAAGGGGGGGCCGGTCTTGACGTTGCCGGTCGGGATGTAGGCCCAACCGGCGGAACGGACGTCATGGGGTGACGATGTTGAACCAGAACTCAAAGCGGTCGAGACTCGAAAGAAGTTCGTCGAGCTTCGCGCGGTCACCGTTGATTTTCAAGGCGCCGGACTGGAGCAGATCGGCCAGTTTCGCCTCGTGAAGGATGACCTTGTTCAGCGTGTCTCGAGAGAGGATTACCGTCGCATCCGCGTCGGTGGCCTGGTGATTGGCTGTGTGGTTGAGCACGCCGTTTTCTAACGCAAGCACATATCTACCGGCATCGCCGAAGTCGAAGTTGAAGACTCCTTTCGCCGACGCGGCCTTCTCCCGATTGAGGCGGACAGAGAGGTAGTCGAAGAACATCTCGAGCGTCATCGCGCGTACCGTGTCGGGGCTGGCGGTGTTCGGCGTCGGGAGCTTCTTTACCCCCTCGCGAAGTTCCTTGGCCCCAGTGAGATAGAAGTTCCTCCATGGCCCCGATTCGGCCTGATAGCCGAGTTGCTCGAGGGCATCGGCCTGGAGTGCTCGCGCCGACTGGTTGCTCGGATCCGCGAAGACGACGTGGTTGACGACCTGAGCCACCCAACGATACTCGCCCTTGGCGTAGGATTCCCTTGCCTTTGTCAAGACGGCTTCCGTGCCCCCCATGAACTCGACGTACTTTTTGCTCGAAGCAACGGGCGTCAGCTCGTGCAAGGTCGCCGGGTTCCCGTCGAACCACCCCAGGTAGAGCACGTAGGTGGCCTTCACGTTGTGGCTTACCGAGCCGTAGTAGCCTCGGCTGGCCCAGACATGGGCGAGGCTTTCGGGCATCTGGAAGCGCTCGGCGATTTCGTCTCGGGTGTACCCGTGGTTCGCAAGCCTGAGCGTCTCGTCGTTGATGTAGCGGTAGAGGTCGCGCTGCGACTTGAGCAACTTCTTCACTTCGGCCTTGCCGAAGGTGGGCCAGTGGTGCTGAGCGAACATCACCTCGGCCTTGTCGCCCCACATCCTTAGCGCCTGGTTTAGGTATTTCGACCAGGGCAACGGCTCACGAATCTTGGCACCTCGGAGCGAATAGGTGTTGTGGAGCGTGTGCGTGCAGTCCTCGGCGGCGGAGATGGCCTGTTTCTCCTCGATAAACCAGAGCATCTCCGAAGGAGCCTCGGAGCCCGGGGCCATCAGAAATTCGTAGGTCAGTCCGTCGATGACGTGCTTCTCACCCGTCTCCTTGACGAAGTTGGTCGGCGGGATGAGAGTCACCGTGCCGGCCGAGGTCGTCGAACCCAGACCGGCTCCAACCTGCCCCTTTGGGTCTGGCGGCAGAAGGTTCCCATACATGTAGCTCGCCCGGCGACTCATCGTGTTCCCAGCAAAAACGTTCTCGGCGACCGCCGCTTCAAGGAAGCCTTCAGGCGCGTAGACCTTGACCCTGCCAGCCTTGACATCCGCCTCATCGATCACACCTCGGACGCCTCCGTAGTGATCCACGTGGCTGTGCGTGTAAATCACCCCCTTAACCGGCTTCTTCGGCCGGTGCTTCAAGTACAGCTCGAGACCGACCCTTGACGTTTCCTCGGAGACGAGCGGGTCCACGATGACGAGCCCCTCGGCTCCCTCAATGATGGTCATGTTCGAGAGGTCCAGGTTGCGGATTTGATAGATGCCGTCCGCGACCTGAAAAAGTCCGCTTATGTTGATGAGTTGCGACTGTCTCCAGAGACTTGGGTTGACGCTATCGGGGGCCTTCTCCCCCTCTTTGATGAATCCATATTTGGTTGGATCCCAGATCAGGTTCCCGCTTTGGCCCTTGATCATTTCGCTTGGTAAGGGGGCGATGAGCCCTTTCTTCGCGCTCTCGAAGTCGGACGTATCCGAGAAAGGAAGTTGTTCAAGTAGTTTTGCGTTCGCCGCCCTTGTGGCATCCGTGGGGTCCTTGCGAGCGTCCTGGGCGTGTACGACGGTAAAGGTGGCGATCACGGCGATGAAGGCGCCGAGGGCCGACGAACGAGACAAGGTGAAGCATCGATTCATAATGTAATCCTTGAACTGAGAAATGACTGGGTCTGATGTAACCAAAACCAACCCGACCCCTCCTTGTCCGTCGCAGGTCAACGGCGCTTGCCAAGCAGGATACCCGCGACACCCCCCACGACCGCGCCCAGAGGACCCGACACAAAAGCGCCGGTCATCGCGGCCTCAACTGGTCGGTCGTGCGAGTTCCCGGAAGCTCGGGAAACCAGCCAGTACCCGGCGACCGCTCCGATCACATAGCCGCTGATCGTTCCGAGAAGGCTGAAAGCGAATCGTCGCATGGAAAGCCCTTGCCGAAGAAATTGGTTTACCTATTAGATCACAGGTATCGGGGCGATGGTGAGCGGGTCTCGTGCGTGCGGTCGAGCCGACTCGAATGCGGGACTGATCTCGACTTTGAACCAACGAACGTGTCCTTGGGGCTGGAAGCGATCGGAGCGGGGGTGGAACTCGCGATGCCGTCGGTGCCTTCGCCCTCGCGATACGCCTCGACACCATCAAGGGAGATAGAACTTGGTTGAACCCTCCGCCACGAAAGTTTCATGAGATTCGTTCAACAATCTTCGCGTCCCTCGGTCATGATTCGCGGACTTATTTCGAAATCTCGCACGATTTTGTTTGGATTTCCGTTATGTTGAAGCATCAACGATTCAGCGAACGTGGATTCACATTGATTGAATTGCTCGTGGTCATCGCGATCATCGCGGTGTTGATCGCGCTTTTGCTTCCGGCGGTTCAGGCCGCTCGCGAGGCGGCTCGGCGGGTCCAGTGTACGAACAACCTGAAGCAAATCGGATTGGCTCTGCACAATTACCACTCTTCACAGGACTCGTTTCCTCCAGGTGGGCTCACTTCACGAAACAGCAACGGTTCCACTCGGGTCAACGGCGACTTTGGTGTGCATGCCCGACTGCTGCCCGACGTGGAGCAGAGGGCCCTGTACAACGCCGCGAACTTTTCGATTTCGGTCAAGTCGGACAGCGCTGGGACCGCGATGAACTCGACTGTCGCCATCTCTCGAGTCGCCGCGTTTCTTTGCCCTTCCAGTTCCGAGCCCGGTTGGCAGAGTGCCCATTACCCAACTCGAGCGACCGGGAACAGCTACTTCGCGTCTTACGGCTCCGGTATCGAGTGGGATGCGACCAAGGCCGGGGGACCTCCCAACGGGCTGTTTCAGGTTCTCGGCTCCTCCATCAGTCTGCGCGATATACAGGATGGTTCCAGCAACACCATCGCATTCGCCGAGTGGCGGATCGGTACCGGGCAAAAGGCAACGGTCTCCATCCCGGGCGACATCATCTTTACCGGTAAGATGCCCTCGGGAAGCTCAAGGTCGAATGGTGGAACCGAACTGATGCCCCGGCTCGCCTCGCTCGGTTTTCGAGACTGGATTAACAGTTGCTCCGCGAGCGCGGCGACCACGCGATCCAACTTCACCACGATTCTCGGCGAGGCCTGGGCCTATGGGCTCGTTGGGTACACACTTGGCTCGACTCTTCTCCCACCCAACGCGAAATACCCGAACTGTAGCGCAGGCAACACCGATACTCTTCAGGCCGCCGGCATGTTCAACATGAGCAGCTTCCACTCGGGTGGGGCCAACATTCTGTTGGGCGATGGGTCCGTCCGCTTCCTCAAGGACAGCACTTCGGAATCGGTGATCTGGGCCCTCGGCTCACGTGCGCAAGGCGAAATTCTCTCGTCGGACGCTTATTAATCCACGCACTCGTTCGGTTAATTAAATACAAGAGTAAATAGGAAAGGAATCGCCGCGGAACGCCACGTTGTCAAGCGTGGTGTTCCGCGGCGGCGACGTTGGGTACGGAGGATTCGCGAGAGCCCTGTCCAAGACGGAATGCTTTGATCCCTTGGACGATCCTGCAAGACCGGGATCGATTTCCTCTGCTTCCTCGACAGGGCTCGCTCAAGGCGTAAGCGTTAGCCCCCCTCTGGCCAGACAATCACCCGCCGGGTAGGATCCCTCCTCCTGTCCCATCCTGACGCGGGCTCCCCGACCCTCGTCGTGATGTGCTTCTACCCCCTCATCGACGGCGGAGGCAGCCCGATGGATCCTTTCGTGCTCATACCGACCCTCGTTGGCGTGATCTTCGTGATCGTCATCTGTGGATTCGTTTACACGGCCATCAGCGGACTCGCGGAGTGGTCGCGCAATAACAGCCTGCCCATTGAACAGGTGCCTGCGCGCGTCGTGGCCAAGCGAAGTGACGTGCGCGGCGGAATGGCCCATTCTCATTCCCACATGCATTCGCACCGAAGGGTCAGTACGTACTACTTTGTCACTTTTGAGATGGAATCGGGCGAACGAGCGGAGTTCGGCATCCCTGGCGCGGAGTATGGTCTACTCGTGGAAGGGGACGACGGGACGCTGACCTACCAGGGGACGCGGTACCATGGGTTCCAGAGACGGGGGTGACCATGCGAGGGGAGCGCTAGTGGACCACCAGGATTGCGTCGCGGGCTCCGAGGCATCTGGTTTCTTTTCCCTGGGAGCGCGGGCGTCTCGCCCGCAATTGGTAAAGACGAGGAGCGGGCAGGATGCCCACGCTTCCAGAGGAGACGACGTTTGGTCTTGAATCTCCCCGCGGATGCCCACCAGGTCCGCGGGGAGCGCCACGAGGATTCCATCGGCAAAGCGATATTCTGGTGGCCTGCGTCGATGCGAAGGCGCTGCCCGATGGAAGGGGCCCTTCGGAGGCCACCCCGACAGGAGGTTCAGGCCTTCACACGGAAGCGGGGTGAACCCAAGGCTTGGGCCCACCCCGTTAGCGAGATCGAGTCGTGATCAGGTCGGAAAACCAAGAACGGTCAGCTCAGGTCAGGCGCTTTCCTTTTTTCGTTCCGAAGCCGACTTGGATGGGTTCAGGGGAAGCGGCGGGGTATCGAACAGACGCTTCTCCTTGCGAACCACGGCGTCAGTGACGACGAACCGCCCCTTCTCCTTGGCCGATCGGTCGGGGAGCTCGTACATGATGTCGAGCATGATCTCCTCGACGATCGAGCGAAGGCCACGGGCGCCGGTGTCCTTGGTCTTGGCTCGCTTGGCGATTTCCACGAGCGCCTCGGAGGTGAACTCCAGGTCGGCCCCTTCCATCTCGAAGAGACGGCGATACTGCTTCACCAGGGCGTTCTTCGGCTCGGTCATGATCTGGACCAGGGCGTCGACGTCCAGCGGCATGAGTGGGCAGATCACGGGAAGTCGGCCGACGAATTCAGGGATCATTCCGAATTCAAGGATGTCGTCCGAGGTAACCCGGTCGAGCAGGTCCCCTACCTCCAGGTTGTGTTCTGCTTCCGACTGGCTCCCGAAGCCGATCGTCTTGCGCCCCACGCGCTTGGCGATGATATTGTCGAGGCCGACGAAGGTTCCGCCGCAGATGAAGAGGATGTTGGTGGTGTCGAGCTGAATGTACTGTTGCTCGGGATGCTTGCGTCCCCCTTGGGGCGGGACGTTCGCCACGGTCCCTTCGAGCATCTTCAAAAGGGCCTGCTGAACCCCTTCGCCCGACACATCACGCGTGATCGAGACGTTGTGGTTCGTCTTGCCGATCTTGTCGATCTCATCAATGTAGATAATGCCGCGCTGGGCGCTTTCCAGATCGAAATCGGCGGCATGAAGCAATTTGAGCAGAATGTTCTCAACGTCTTCGCCCACGTAACCGGCTTCGGTCAGGGTGGTTGCGTCGCCGATGGCGAAGGGAACGTTCAAGATCCGGGCAAGCGTGCGCGCCAGCAAGGTCTTGCCGCACCCGGTCGGGCCCATCAACAAGATGTTCGACTTGTCGAGCTCGACCGAGTTGTCCGCCTCTTCGCCGTGAACCAGGCGTTTATAGTGGTTATGGACGGCGACGGAGAGGACCTTCTTGGCCCGATCCTGGTCGATGACGTAGGCGTCGAGTTGTTCCTTGATTTCCCGAGGAGTTGGGATATCCGTGAAGAGGGTCTTGGGGACGCCACGTCGCCGACGCTCCTGGTCGAGGATCGACTGGCAGAGCTCGATGCATTCGCCGCAAATGTAGACGTCGCCTGGCCCTTCGACCAGCGGACCCACATCGCGGTAGCTCTTTCGACAGAAGGAACAGTAGGCGTTCTTTTTATTGCCACTGGACGTACTGGTGGGCGAGGAACCCCCTCCTCGTCTTCCACCACCGCCCGATGACCCCCCACCCGTGATGTCCTTACCCGATGGCATGCATAATCCCTTTCGCCCCCCGAACGGGGGAGATGACCTGCCGGCGCCATTGCGGCCGGGCGGTGAATTTGGGTCCGCTTCTTAGACTCGGGGTGGAGCGTCCTAATCCCGCGGCATCATCCAAAGGAAAGGATTGAAGAAGGGGCTACCATCCTGAGAGCCGCTTCGCACAAGCGGCCCCTCCATTTCACTTAATGGGGCCGCCCCGAAACAATCCATTCTACCGGTCTCTTGAAGAACTCAAGAGCACCCTTGTCATCCGCCAACTGACTCATTCTAAGGTACGTTTTGACTCCGAGCAAGGCCGACGGAAGGATTCTGAAGGCCATGTGGACATGACTGAGCGATCCTCCAGCGTACTCGGCTTGTGTCAATCGTTCGCGATCGATTTCGCAAGCTCGGCCTCATGTTTGATCACCCAGCTCAGGAGCTTTCGCCCCGCCGAGCTGAACGGAACATTTGTGAGGCTCGCGGGTTTTGCCCAGTCAGCCTGGACCAGCCCGGCACCTGGCCTGGGAGATCCTTCCAGGAACTGGGCGGCATATGCGTCGAGTCGCACGCGGTGCCGCGTCACACTGTAGCGGACCGTTTGCACCAGTGGCCCAAGCCGGAGCGAGACGCCGGTCACAGCCTTGAACCCTTCGGTGGGGTCGGCCGGTACGGAATGGCCCCGGCCAGCCGGGTCGACCCCCACGCGGTGGATCGTGGGAAATTCCCAGAAGTGTTCCCAGAGTTGATTCGGACCGCGCTGAACAACCAGGATCTGATCGTCACGCAGAATCAGGGCAGCCGTCTCTTCCACCTCCAGCGGAGGCGGTTTGGGCGCGACGACCGGTAGCTGGTCCTGGATCCCCTGGGCGCGTGCCAGGCAATCCGAGGAGACTGGGCAGACGAGGCACGCGGGTGCGCGAGGGGTGCAGATCAGGGCACCCAACTCCATGAACCCTTGGTTGAAGAGTCCTGCCCCGTGCGCGGGGACGAGGCGTTCGGCGGCTTCCCAGAGGCGAGTTTGCGATTCCTTCGACTTGAGGTCTTCGCGCCAGGCGAGCCAGCGGGAAAGGACGCGCTGGGTGTTCGCCTCGACAATCGGCGCGGGCTGGTCGAACGCGAACGATCGGATCGCTCCCGCGATATAACGCCCTACTCCTGGCAAGGCCCGTATGTCCTCGGGATCGGTTGGAAAAACGCCCGAATGCTCGGCAACCACCGCGCGGGCCGCCTTGTGCAGTTGGCGGGCACGTCGGTAATATCCCAAACCTTCCCAGGCCTTCAGGACGGCGGCTTCGTCGGCCGAGGCCAATGCCTCGACGGTGGGGAACCGTTCGAGGAACCGGTGGAAGTAAGGGATGACCGCGGCGACGGTCGTTTGAACCAGCATCATCTCCGAGACGAGAATGCGGTAGGGGTCGCGATCCTCGCGCCAGGGGAGCGGGCGATGCTCGGCCTCGTACCACCTTGCCAGGTGCTCGCGGATCCGCGCAACCCATTGCGGGTCAAGGTCGGGAGCGTTCTCGGGGTTGGGCTCGACCGGCTTCGCTGAAGGGTCGGACGACGGAGACGAGGAGGGAGTTCTGCCACGTCGTTGCACGGAACACCGTCCTCCCTTTAAATCAAACGAGGCAGCCGAGACGCCGTCTAGGCCAGGTGAAGCATCCGCCAAACCTATTCTTTGCGCCTGGATGGATGCTTGAAATTAGGTCAGAAGTTAAGAAGTTTGGCTCGGCCCAACATGGGAGTAGGGAGGGGACCGGCCGAGCGACCGGTCCCCTCCCTTTTTTTTGATGGTCTTGATGATTCCATCAATACGATCGAGTCTGGCTCAGGCGGCCTGGCCGTTTCCCTTCGCCCGGGCCTTGGCGCATTCGCGAAGGACCTGGTCGATCGAGTGGACCACGTGGCGCTGGGCCGCCTCGGTCAGTTCGGGGTACATGGGAAGGGCAAGCGTTTCCCGAGCGGCGGCTTCGGAGTGGGGGAAGTCTCCCACGGCATGCTCGAGCGAGGCGAAGCACGACTGCAAGTGGAGCGGGACGGGATAATAGACCTCGGTCCCGATCCTTCGGGCCGAGAGTTGTTCGCGGAGCGTATCGCGGTCGGCAGCCGGAACCCGAATCACGTACTGGTTGAAGACGTGGAAATGACCTTGGGTTTCGGTCGGTAGCACAACGTCCTTGGCCGAAGGGACTTCCGCGAAGAGGCCTTGGTACCGTTCGGCCACGGCCCGTCTTCCTTCGGTCCAGGCGTCGAGGTGGCGAAGCTTGACTCGAAGCACTGCCGCCTGAAGCGCATCAATGCGGGAGTTGAACCCCACCTCATGGTGGTAATACTTCGGTTCCATCCCATGAACTCTCAAGCGACCGATGCGGCGGGCGAGCTCAGGGTTGTCGGTGGTGACCATCCCGGCATCGCCGAACCCGCCCAGGTTCTTCGAAGGGTAGAAACTGAAGGCGGCCAGGTCACCTAATCCCCCTGTCCGCTTCCCTTTATACGACGCGCCGATGGCCTGCGCGGCGTCTTCGATGACGGGGAGGCCGTGGGCCTGGGCGATCGCGTTGATCGCATCCATCTCGGCGGTCTGCCCGTACAGGTGGACTGGGATGATCGCCTTGGTTCGAGGGGTGATCGCGGCTTCAATGAGCGAGGGGTCGATGTTGAAGGTCGTGGGATCAATATCGACGAACACCGGCCTGGCCCCGGTTCGCCAAATGGCTCCGCCTGTCGCGAAGAACGTATAGGGGCTGGTGATGACCTCGTCCCCGACGCCCACGTCGAGCGCCATCAAGGGGAGCAAGAGGGCGTCGGAGCCCGACGCACAGCCGATCCCGTGCTCGACCGCGCAGTACCGGGCCACCTCTTCCTCGAAGTTGGAGACCTCGGGACCCAGGACAAAATACTGACTTTCCACCACCGAGCGGATTGCCTGGTCAATCTCCTCGCGGATCGTTTGATACTGTGCCTTCAGGTCAAGGGCAGGGACGCTGAGGGACTCGATCGAGAGACTCATTTGCCAATCACTCCTTTGAGGCCCTGGGCGTACCCGGGCAGTTCTCCATCCTTGGAGAGAATCGTACGCACGCTAGTCCTTCGGTCAAAATGTGTCAAGGGAACTAGCCGGAGAGTAACCAGTTCGTAATTTCCAAGGGTGGTTGCAACCCAAGACTGTCCAGCCCCGTCCCTTGAACTCGACCCGCGCGTTGGCGATCTCGGGGAGCACGGGAACAACCATTCTTGGACAACCAAGCCAGCTTGGGGTGAGCACGGATTTCTCCGGCCTCGTCGGTAAGTTCGAACTCAACTTCGGGCGATGGAAATCTTTGTTTCAGCCACGAACGGACGAACCCATCGTATCGTTCGTCGAACAGGTCCACCAAGACCCCGACCTTGCTCAGGGCCGATAAAACCGGCCGAGGAGGGTTGAAAGTTTTGTCGAAATGCTTAGAGAGTGTTAATCACAAAGTGTTTACTATTTTGAAACAGCTTGATATTCATGTCGTTTAGAGTTCGCCTTGCTCCGTAAGTCTCTCTTCATAAGCCTCTCGACTCATCGGACAATCGACTAGCTTGAGAAATTCTGACTTATTCAGAAAGCATTGCCTGGCCATCTGGCCAAGCAGGTTGTCGGCGACATCCCTTACCTTGGGCGAATGGCTTGTTTTCGTCCGTGCCCGGGTCCTCAGACCTTCGCGCGTCTCATAGACGAAAAAATGATGGTCACCTTCGATCTTAGTGAATCCCTTGGCTTGGAGGGAGGATTCAACTTTTTTCCGATCTCGCGGCAAATTTGGTCTCCCCCATTCGAGCCAGTAATACCCCACGAAGTCGTTGGGCGTTTGGTGTCAGTCGGTCCGGCGACTCGCGGGCATAGGCGTCCCACTGAAAATGCAATTGCTCCGCGAGTTCATCGGCCACTTGCTCACGGGTTTGCGCAAAGACATGGATATTTAACTCCTCGTCAGTCAGCACGTACAACTGCCCCGATTCTTCATCCATTGAGGGGACAAGTGAGAGGGGCGGATCGATCTGTAATCGCCGCGAACCCCAGTCCACATGGTCGAATACCATCGGAGACAGGTCGATCGGCTCAACCCGGGTAACTCCCGTTAGGCGGAGGGGATGTCCCTTGCGGTCGAGCGTGTAAAGCCCCGTGACCTGTACGGGAACCTCGTAGTTTTTCAGGACGGTTCCCAATACGGTCGGATCGCAGTGACAGGGGATTTCTTTGCGTGTAGGAGGGTAGCGGATGACGAGTCGGCAGTCTTCGATATCGACTCGGAGCAGGTCGCCGGTCACGGTCATCGTCGCGTCCATGGCCGCATCGGACGCATTATAAGTCCGGATTGATCGGTATGTGTCTTCTCCTAACACGACGTGATCCCTACCGATCCGTAGCGACAGACTCCAGCGCTCCCCCGCACGAGGGAGCATCCCGAGAAACTCGGTTAGGAGGCGAGGAAGGTATTTTGGCTTGGTGATGAACCGGGCGAGCCCATCCCAATCCTCTTGCTCCACCAGACGGAATAGACTCATTGCTCCATCGAGCGCGGTCGGTTCACCTAAGGGCAGGAGCGATTGCCGTGGTGCGAGCGACAGCGGCACGGCAAAACTTGACGCTTTGGGCACTCCGCAGCGAAGAGTGTTCCGTTCTCGTAATCCCTCACTGGGAGTAAAACGATCACCGATCGGACGGCGTTCCTCGGCGGCAGCGATCAGGAAAACGATACGTTGCAGCCCCGACAACGCGCGCACGAGCACCTCGGCGGGAACGGTGTGATCAACCGTCTCACTGCCGACGATCGCCAACTCAGCCCGATCCACGCCCATTGAGGAATCGGGGTCTAATTTGTCTGTGGGACCCATTGCCATCATTTGTACACGTACGGCTTGACATCGTCAATCATGTTCCACCGCGGGTTTTGACAAGGAGAGAGGCTGATGAATTCCCTGGAATCATAAAATTTTGCCATCATGTTATTTCATGATTGTAAAGTGTGTTTTTCACCACTATCAAATCCTTTCCCCACCGTTCGATAACGTCACGTTTCGAGTGAAACATTACAAGACTTTCGATAAAATTCCTGATAAACATGTTTTTGGAACGACCGTTTTTTGGTGTTATCCCGTCAGGCCGTCGAGTTGTTCCATCCGCTCCAGGACCAGTTGCTCCAGCAGCGGGTGCGGGCCCAGGGCGGGGGCGAGCCTGAACTCAACACCGGGATGGGTCTGGCGCAGGTGTTCGCACGCGGCGGTCAGGTCGCGCGAGAGATGAACGCCCGCCGAGAGAAGGTAAGGGATCATGAGCACGCGCGTCGCTCCGCGTGCGACGCAACGTGCTCCCCCTTCCTGAATATCGGGCTCGGCCAACTCGAGGAAGCTTGGCTCGACCACCGGGTAAGTCCCGCGCTCCGCGATCTGCCGCGCAAGCTGGCGTAGGTCGTCGTTCGCCGCGTTGTTCCGACTGCCGTGGGCGATGAGCAACACCGCGGTGAGCGGGTGGTCTGAACTCATGGATGAGTGCCTGAAGAGTCAAGGGTTCAAGGTCTGGTACAGGACGACGTTGTGCGTTGCGCCCCCCACGCCGACGATGTCGGGGGTTCCGTCGTCGTTGAGGTCGCCCCCTCGCAGGTCCTGGGCGGCGATCGCGGTATCCATGACGGTTCGGTTCCACTTCTCACCGTCGAAATGATAGCCGATCAGGCTCGTCCCCTTGCCTCGGTAGCCGGCGAAGACCTCGTCGTTGCCGTCTCCGTTCACGTCGGCTACCCAAAGTGCGTGGCCATCGAGAAGTGAGTTGTCGATCACGTTCCTGGAACCGAACTTGAGCGGCGAGTCCGATTCGCTTTCGCTCAGATAGATCGCGACATCCGTCCCGTGCCACGGCTCGACGGTGGCGAGGAACCGTCGCCCATCTTTAAGGCGTCCCAGGTGGACTTCACTTGCGCCTCGTTTCGGGGCATCGCCTGGCTTCCCGGCGACGAGCTGCTCGTGGCGTGACAACGAGGATGATCCGAGGCCGGTTGATGGGTTGTCCGCCGAGACACCTAGGTTACTCGCCGCCAGGACCGAAGGGGCCGCCCCTTTCGAGAGCGCGATCACCTCGATCGCATGGATGACGGGAGCCGCGCTCAACTTGGATTTTCCGCGAGTGAGCCGGGGCCGGGCCATCGAATCGTGTGAGGTCGGTGCTCGGTCGGTTTCGGAGTCAGGAAGGACGACGTCGAAGCTCAGGAGTTGAGCGGGTTCCTGGTTGAACAGCGGCGGGCTGGCGGAGCGGCCAAAGATGGGAGCGATGATCAGCTCCCTTTTCTTCCCCGAATCGCCTTTCGATGGACCGGAGGGGGCGTTTTCCTGGTTTCCCATCTCGTTCCGCCAGCGCAGGCGATGGATGCTGGGGACATCATCCACCTTGACGATCTTCCAGGGCTCGTCCCACGTTTTGCCCGGGTGGGCGAGCGAGAGCTTTCCCTTGGTCGGCTCGGTCATCACGAAGTCGTGGGCAATGGCGATTTCGGCCTTGCCATCGCCGTCCAGGTCGGCCGTCGCGCTACTGATGATGCCAGGCGTCTGAGTCTTGTCGGACACGACCCGCTTTTTCCAGGTGGGGTTCTCGTACCAGGCGCAGGTGCCTCCGCCCAGGGCCACGATATCGAGCTTGCCGTCGCCGTTCACATCGGCCACTTCCACCTGGTAGGCCCCCGGGAACTTGTCGTCGATCACGACGCGCTCGAACTTGGGGAGCGGTCGAGGCGCGGCGGCGCGAGAGACGCCACAATGGCCGATTACCTGGAAGAGCGTGACGCCAAGGATCATCGAGGCACGACGAACCAGGCCGAGGAGTCGTCGCCTGGAGGCCGATGCAATGGGCTGTGAAATCCGATTCATGGAGGAATACCATGGAGATAAGACGTCTGGGTGGTTGGATTTGATCAGGCCTGTGGGTCGCGCTGCCCCCAGCCTGCCGGTGGGCCCGCGGTGTCTTCCGGTTTCACGCGAAGTTGGTTCAGATCCACGTTTTGGTCGTCGTGCAATTCCGACTCAGCCACCTTGATCCGGTTTTCCAGCAGGGCGACGCGCTGTTCGAGGAGGGTAAGTCGGGTCTCGGCCTCATCAGGCCGATGCGGCCGAGGAACCTCCGGGTAACCAAGCTGGCGCTGAAGGGCCGAGAAGAGGTACAAGGGGTCTCGTCCCCGGTTGGCCCTCGCGATTTTACCTTCTTTCTCGCCGAACAGAATTGGGTACTTCGTTTCGAACTCTGGGTTCTTGCGCTGTTGTTGTGTGACGAAATAGCTGGACCGCACAAAGATCAGGTCGGCGAAGTCGACGTCGCCCAGCCGGGCTCGCAGTAGAAGAATGTAATCGTGCCAGGATTCGTCGTAGAAGGGATCTTCCGCCATTGCCTCGAGCCCCTTGCCGTATCCCAACCGGTTCCGGGAGATCGTCTCGAACTGATAAACGAACAGCCCCGACAGACTCGGTTCTTCCGACTTGTACCGAGCCTCCCGCTCCAGGATCAGCAGGGCCTGGTCCATGGGGAATCGGCTAATATCAGCTTCGGCTTGCGCAATGACATGAGTTTGAAAGGGCGTAAAGTAATGCTTGATCCTCTCCATGGCCGGTGCCATCAGGCCGATCGTCTTGATCTCGCTGGCCAGGTAAGAGACCGCCAGGGGGAGTTGGGTGGTCGAAAGCAACTCGTCACTCACCCGGGAGAGCACGTCCTGGGAGGGAAGCCCATCGATCACGCGTTCGCGGAAGGCATGAAAGAAATAAGCCTGTTCAATGTATTCCTCACGGTCGAGCACCGGCATGAACGGACAACTCCCCAGGGCCCCTTTTCCAGACTCTACGCCGCCAAGTGGTTGGGCGATTCGTCGCAGGACTCTTGTTGATTGTACACGAGAGGCCCCCTTCGTCTTCGATGCACCGGCAAAGAATCCATGCGTGGTACAGCTCGCCCCCCTCCTTCGTGCGTCCAGGGCATGCATGCATCAATCATAACTGTCACTTAAAAAGTTTTGGAAATTTGGGTGTTGCGTGAGATCGGGTAGCCAGTGTAAGTTCCCTGAATCCAAGTCCAACCCGATCGTTTCACAGCGTGCGATTTTCGCGCATTCATCCGTTTGTCTTGAGCGGACGAGTACGAGTCTGACTCGGCGCAACCAGATCGATTCAATGGGCGGGCCGAGTTCCTTCGAGTGGGGAGGTGACGAGATGAGCCCCCATGGGAAGTCGATACTTGACCTGGTTCTCGACCGGACCTCCGATCAACTCATCGGTGGAGTCCTGGTTGCACTGCTCCTCGCATTGGTCGTGACCGGTTTATTCCAATGCCTACGCCATAAGGTATCCGACGCGTTCGCGATCATGGTCGGCCTTGTGCTCTGTTCGAACCTGGTGGCGATGCTTGTCGGCGCCGCCTGCCTTTGGCGTCAGTCTCTAACCACGGACCACGCGGGTTCCGGACATTTTCCGTCCGAGGTCAACCGGGTTGCCTTGCCCGAAAAACACGGTTTCGTCGAGGCCTCCCATGTCCTGATCGCTGGAGATCGAGACGGCGACGGCTTGCTCAGCACCGAGGAGGCGTCGCTCGTCGCCGCGATCTTCGTGGAAGCGGGGGACATTGAGGGGGATCACAAGTTAAGCATGGAAGAAATCATGTCGGCACTGCGGGCTTGCCACCAGGGAACCGAAGGCCGGCACGATCGAGCCCCCGGCTCGGGGGAGGTTGAGCCCGGACTCGTGGACGCGAGGCGGAACTACCGAATGAACCCGGTTAGCCTGGAACATACCTACGACGATCTCGGGAATCCCTTGAGGTAAGCCGAGACCACATCAATCTGCGTTCGCTTAACCCAAACGGATGCCTGTGCTTTCAAGAGTTATGTCAGGTCGTGCGGAGTGTGAGGACGGGAAGGAGTGGATGGGATTCGAGAAGGGAATCTCGAGAAAGTGGTACGAAGGGCGTGTAGAACCTCGCGGCGAGTCGCGCGGAGCCGAGAATGCATTCCTTCTCGAGCAGGTAGTATCGGTTGTATTGCTCGATCATCCGATTGATATGACCAAAGTCGAGCTCGTTGAGGAAGCGCGACCAGCGTTGGTTGAAGCGGCTGGTGCTGGCTATCAGGTCGTTGGCGATCGCACGCTGTTTGCGAGCTGACGCGGGGGTGGTACCCCAGACGGGGGGCTCGGCTCCGCAGAGTGGCCAGAGCGGGGCAAGCGGGTCGTTGAAGATCAGGTCGCTCGAGCGATCGCTTGTGACGGCCCCCGCCCACTGGCGAAGCCGAACCCGAACCATTTCGAGCATCGCATGACGTTCGCGCTGGCATCGGAGATCAATTCGCTTCAGCCCGTATTCCAGGTCCTGGCCCCGACGGGCGAAGGCGGGGAGATCGAACATGCTGAGCAGCTCGTTCATCTCTGAGCTCGAGCTGACGGTGGGCATCGCCTCGTCGGCGGTCTCGTCCATCGGGGAATGTCTCGGTGTAGGGC
>Ga0182745_1000536_pt1 | contig 41988 bp, 78 predicted proteins | sample eDN3rd30CKraftBY_FD_128523 | JGI IMG/M metagenome (GOLD analysis project Ga0182745, IMG submission 128523) | Enriched backyard soil microbial communities from Emeryville, California, USA - eDNA 3rd pass 30_C Kraft BY (version 2) (version 2) | ecosystem: Environmental > Terrestrial > Soil >...
GCCGAGTGAAGCCGAGACGCTCACGGCGCGAGTTGTAGCTAGCCTTAACCGATGCGTATGTTTTAGGTGCCTTTTCACCGACGGGAGGCAAGAAAATACTCTTCGCCTGAACATCCATCAGGCGCATGAAGCTTACTTCTGACATGGGTTACTCGCTGTGGAACTGGTTATAGGTAACGAACCGGCCAGTGGCTTCATCGAACACATCACCAGCTCGCGCTAAAGTTCCCGTGCTGGGCAACCACTTAACGTATAGACCTTTGTTCTCATTACCAAGCTCTCGATCAATCAGCCAAAGCACATGAGAGTGGGTGTCTCGGCGCTTGCTCTTTGCCACTTCCTGGAGCTTTGCGAGAGTTTCCTCGTCCAGTCGAATCTTTAGGTATTTGTCGGCCATTTGTTTCTCCTGCGGAACTGATGCCTAACGCTATGACGCAGAAAAGTTCCTGTCAATGCCTTGCGCGGCATTTTGTTATGTGCGATGATTCACTATCAGATCAGGAGGAAATCATGACTGTAGAGAAAGACCTTATCGTTCGCCGGGTGCAGATGTACCTGCATCTCTCTGCGGTATCGTGCAATCCGGATGACAAGTATCTGTTTGCATCCGAAGCCGAGCGCCTGTCGCGGGAGCTTGTGAAGTGAGCAACCTAGAACTTTGGCATAAGGTTGAGAAAACAGATCCGCACCACGTAAAGGCGATTACGGGGAAGAGCTATCAGGGCACATCTCCGAAGCCTCACTACCTAATCCATAAAGCGACCGAGACTTTTGGCCCGGTTGGGATTGGCTGGGGGTTCTCAATCGTTGATGAGCGGATCGAGGAAGGCGCTGGCGGAGAAAAAATGCATATCGCCCGCGTCAAGGTGTGGTTCAAGTGGAACGGAGAGCGCGGAGAGGTTGAGCACATCGGCGGCACACAGTTTAGCGGCACTCGCAAAAGCGGCCAGCCATTCACAGACGAGGACGCCCCGAAGAAGTCTGTGACAGATGCTCTCGTAAAGGCCTTGTCTATGATTGGATTCGCTGGCGATATCTTCATGGGTCGATATGACGACAGCAAATACGTCTCGGAGGTGAGGGAGGAGTTCTCTGAGCCGAAGGTTGCGCCGAAGCCAAAGCAGAAATCAGTGGCCGAGCGTAAAGCTATTTGGGCTCAGCTTATGGACGACCTGAACGCGGAAGCCCCTAAGGGGTGGAAGAAGATGGTCGAATATATGACGCACAGCGACACGCTCGCTGCTGTCGAAGAGCTTGGTGACTACAAGGATCAGTTCCTCGATGAAGCCCGCGACCTAACCAAGCTGGTCAAGGCTGGAGAAGAGGCGGCAGGTGAGCCAGTAGCCAAAGCTATGTCTCGCGTACTGCCTAATTTCGATAACATGCAGTCTGGCGATGCGCTGGACGAAATGCTTCAATCACAAGGAGAACAGGAATGAACCGACTAGATGCGCTTGCTGTACGAGAGGTTAACGGGAAGAGCTACTTCACCAAGCTTGGGGTGGCCTTTCAGAACAAGAACGGAGACGGCTGGAACCTGTTGCTCGATGCAATGCCTGCTCCCGTCGATGGTCAATTTAAGATCATGCTGAAACCTACCATGCAGAAGGATGGGGAATCATCGGGCGGCTTCCAGCCACGGGGAAATACCCGCCACCCAGATGATATCCCGTTCTGATCATGGAAAAGCAGTCATTCAGGCTGTCGAATAAGGAAGTGAGGCACCGCGCAGCTCGTGCGGTCCTCGACGCTCCAGACTACTGGACGGTAGACATAAACCCTCCAAAGCGGTCCAGAGAGCAGAATGATCGAATGTGGGCCATGCTTGGCGAAATATCTAAGCAGGTAGATTGGTATGGAAAAAAGCTATCAGACCTTCAATGGAAGGACGTGTTTACAGCAGCCCTTCGGGAATACGAGGTTGTACCTGGAATAACGCCGGGCACGTTCGTTGTGTTGGGAATGAGAACGTCGAAGATGAACACTAAGGAAATGAGCGACCTCATGACCTTAATCGAGGCATTTGGAAAAGAGAAAGGGGTTGTTTTCAATGACCCAAAATGGAGAGATGAATGATTATTAACGGGAAGACCCTATACGATCTAAAGCCCCTTGATCCGATGATCTATGAGAAGCGCAAAGAGAAGGGGATGAGCTGGGGACTGAGTGAGGCGGGGTACGATATCCGGATTAAGGATGAGGTGGTCCTAACTCGTTGGATGCGGTTTTCCATTGCCAGTTCTATGGAGCGGTTTACGATGCCAGATAATCTTCTTGGCGTAGTGCACGATAAGAGTACATGGGCGCGGCAGGGATTGTCAGTGTTCAATACTGTTCTGGAACCCGCGTGGGAAGGCTGGCTAACACTTGAGCTAGTCTACCACGGACGAGATCGGCTGCGAATTGAGGCTGGATCTCCTATTGCTCAGGTGCTGTTCCACGAGGTTAAGCATCCGGCGCACTACTCAGGGAAGTACCAGAACCAGCCAGACGAGCCCGTAGAGGCCATTCTGGAATGATCCGGTCTAAGAAGTACCTAGCAGGATCGAAGGGCGCCCCGTGCTCCTTTCGTATTCCAGGGATCTGCAATGGAGACTGGTCCACGACCGTTCCTTGTCATATCCGAGACGGGAACAAAGGAATGGGCAATAAGGCATCTGATCTTTCCGTGGTGAATGGATGCAGCTCGTGTCACGATGCAATGGATGGGCGCAGCATTGTCCTAAGCCGGGAGGATTGGCTATTCTATGCACTGAGAGGATTGCAGGAGACGCTACAGCAGAGGTTCGAGGCTGGCCTTCTGATCGTCCCAGTAGATATAGAGACTGGCCTTATGGATCGACCCGTAAAGCCACGTAAACCGAAATCGAAGAGGGCAAAAATCCCATCCCGTAAATTCGGCACTTGACAGCACGGTGCTTGCATATATGATGAGGAAACAAAGGAGAGCGAGAATGCCAAAAGATGCCTAGGGTCTATATCCGCGCTACCGTTTGTCCAAAATGCGGAGAACCGAGAGATGCGGAGCGTGACCACGGAAACTTTTGCACCAAGCACCACCGCCTCTATCAAATGCGCAATAGCTCGCGCCATAGGGGCCTATATTGCCCGACAGAGGAAGAGATAGAATCTATGCTCCCGCCCGACATGAAGTGCGGAGACTGTTCGGAAACAATGGTGTGGACCTCTAAAGAGGATAGGCGGCGAGTAGCGACGATCCAGCATTATAGAGATGGCAGCCTAGGGATTGTATGTCGGTCATGTAACTCACGGCATGTGTGGATGGAGGGTGATTCCTTTAGGGAAATCCCAAAGGACCACCGCTATTGTAAGGTGTGCGACACAGTTAAGCCGCTCACGGAATTTGGAACGCCAGCGCCTAGCTCGAAAGGCATTAGCCGATCATGGTGCAGGCCGTGCAGCACATTAAAAGACAGGGAATATAGGATGAGGAAAATACAGAATGACCAATCAGTTTAATTCACCAAAGGCTGTAGCCTTGAAGGCTGCGAAGACCGAAGAACTTAAGTCCGTAGCCATGCAATCACCAGTCAACATGTCGTCTGATGTGGGCACGATGGCGCGGGAAACTCTGTTCAAGGCTCAGAACCGAAAGAGCATTGTTGAAGCCACGATCCATTCCTTCCAAAGCGAGCTTGACGATCTGAATAAGGTTATCAGCGCTTGCGAGGCTATGGTTTCGATCATTGAGGAAAAGAACCGCCCCGAGATCGTTAAGCATCTGGAGGCAGTGAAATGACAGAACGGAACGTATCGAGTGAGAGGGTGAGCGCCCTCCTACCTGTCGATGGGCTGGAAGTGGTGGCTTGGGAACACAAGCTGACCGGCATCATCCGGCAGCGAGGGGACAAGCCTTCTCTCGGCGTGTCTGACGGTGACTATGAGGAGTTGTGCCGCCTCTCCCAAGCTTCCTCCGTCATAGCAGGGCTGACACCCTACAAGGAAGAGTTGGAGAAGATCGCTGACGATCTTAGGGAGCCTGACGACCCGTTCGCGGTGTGGGAATCCATAGTTGCACTCAACTCCCGCATCTCCTCCCTTGAGGAAGAGAACAAGAGGCTGAGCGAGGCGCTTACCCCTAGCGGGGATACCAAGGCCGCCTACGCGGGCGAGTTATTTGAGCGGGTCGAAATCGTCAACCCCATGTTTGAAGGCAACGAGGACGACGAGCCCGAGACCATAATGCAAAGCGTTCCTGTTTCTTGGACCACCATCAAGGAAATTATGGCGGCAATCCGGGCCTATACGCAGACGGAGGATCACAATGGCTGACAAGGTGAAGCTGACGACTGAGCAACTTCGTGTTCTGAAGCGGATGAGCGAAACCCATCTACGGGTCCGATTTGATAGCTTGGAAGCGCAAGAAGCTGTCTGCCAACTCGACGGAATGGGGTATGCGGCAGCCTACCAGGACGCGGGCCATTCATTGGGCATCATCTGGGGGCAGATCACCCCTCTTGGCCTCTCCCTGATAGGGGGTGGGGAATGAGCCAGAAGCTGAGCATGGATGCGCGAGTCCTGATGTCCTCATGGTTTCGCACGGGCCACAAGACGAAGGTCGAGGTGGGCGGCACGAAAGCCAAATCTAGACTGGCAGACCGCGCTAAGGCCGCACTGACAGAGCTTGAGGGGCACGGCTTCATCACATCCCGGCAGGTGAGAGATGACGGTCGAATGGAGTTCCAGGGGACCGACATACGTTGCACCCCGCTCTCCATTGAGGAAATGGAACGTCACGGCGCTTGGAGCCCTATCGAACCCAACCCGGAAGCGCCACCGGAAGCCAAGGCGCAGCACACCGCAACGCTGCATCTTTCGTACGGCAACCCCTCGGAGCCTCACCCATGACCGATAGCAAGACGCCAGAATGGGCAGAGGCAGCAGCGATAGACGCGATAAACTACACTGGAGTGTGTACCCTCTCTGGTAGAGATTTTGATGAGGTAGCCGGGAAGGTCTCCCAAGCCCTTCTCTCTGCCTACGAGCGTGGGAAAGCGGAACATGTAGACCTAATAGATAAACTCGACTCTGCTCTCTGCCAGTTTCTGAACAACGCGGCTGACGAATACGACCCCAGGGTCTGGGTCCCCAGCGTAAAACGAGATTTTGTCGAGTTGGGCAAGGTCTACAACGAATGCCATGTTGCGGGGCTTATGGATATTCAACGAGCGGCCCGGACCATCCGGCAGCTATTGGAGGTGAAGGGATGAGATCGACTAAAACACCGAGTTAAGGACGCGAGAAATAGCAGCGCCCTTGGACAACAGGATGGGGAACAGGCTGGACATGAGAAGGGTAATTCCTGCACCGATGGCAGCGAGCCACCCGATGACCTTGGAAGGCTTCTCCCCATCCACCTTTGTAGCGATAGAGAACAGCCAAACGGCGATCATAATCCCGTAGATGATGAAGGCTGAGATAGGAAGCTGGTTCCAGCCCTCCGGCCTCTCAAGGCGAATATAGAGGACTTGGTAGAACTGCCTTCCGATCATGAAAAGAAGCAGGATCACGATTGCCATGATGCCGTAGTGCCATGGCTCTTTAGATCCTTCGCGATATGCCCGCCAGGCAGTCGGACCCCAGCGCCATACGCCCCAGAGGCAAGCCATCGTAAGCCCACCACTCCACAGCTCAACCTGTTGATCGGCAGTAAGGAACGCTGTTGGAATGAGGAAGATAAACAGAACCAGAGCAGTCAGGGCCAAGGAACGGAACAGAGACCTAGTGTGCATCCTTTGACCTTTCGGAGAGCATCGTTTTCATCAGCTCTTCTAGTCGCTTAGTCTGGTTATCGAGTTCTATAACCTTTGATGCAAGTGTACCACGAATTTCACGGGTTTTCTCGTTATCTGCTTTCCGGTCCTTCTGCCACCACCACATTGGACTAACCTTTGTGTTGGGTATTGAGGGCATTGAGCGTGGCCTGAATTGTTCCGAGGGCTGTTGAGACGGAGGTAAGTGACTGGTTACTATCCGACCTCCATTCCACATGCATTGCATCGATCCTGGAATAAAGGCTGATGATGTGACGCACCAGAAAGACAAGGGCAACGACCAATAGGGCGCATACACCCCATGGACCTCCTTCGAATGCTTTCTGTACGGCATCAACTTCCATACCTCTACAGATACCCTGCTATCTTGAGAATGAGCAGGACGATGAGAACCATGATGATGGTGTAGTACGCATTATACATATCAGCCACCAATGGGCGGTTTTGAGGCGCCAACAAGACGACCATATGTCGCGAACAGGAGCCCACCGACTTCCATCACCTGAAGAACGATTGTGACGATGCTATCGATCTCTGATCCCGGAATGTTGATGCCGAATCGGGAACCGAAGATGCCAACGCCAGAGATGAGCAGGCCGAGGTAGATCCGAGACTTATACCAAGGCTCCGAATTCGTGGCGTTCTCTACGATGGGTTTAACGGCGTCCGTGACCTTCTGAGCCACCTCTGGAGCGCTAAGATCGTTTACTGGAGTGCTCGGCTTCAGGAGCGTCTCCATGGTCTTGTCGAAGATCTTGCCGAGGAGGATTTTGGCGAGAGTGTTTCCCATTTTATCAACCAATCGGTACAAAGAAGAAGACTACAGCGGCAGCAATAGCCGCAAAGACGATCAGGACAAGCGCTGGAATGCCAAGCCCCTTGTTCGGTTCAAGATCGGGTTGCCATACGTCCACTGGAGGCTCCTTTGGTCCCAGATGCGGGATGGGTTTTCCGATTATAGACTCAGCCATCGTGAGAGCAAGAGCGCGCACTTCAGAGACCCGGCGCGTCCATCCTTTCCCGAACGTTGCAAAGGTTTTTAGTCCCTTAAGGAATGCCATACGCCGATCACATAGGGAGTTAACGACAGCTTCAGCATCCGCCTTATGGGCTTCGGCAATTGTAAGAGGACCGATCTTACCGTCCTGCGCAACGCCTAGAACGGCTTGCAGGTATTTTGCGGCGCGCGTCGTGCCGGAGTTCACGCCAAAGTCAAAAACAGCATAGTCGATGCCGGATGGAAGCTCATCACCTTTTACCGCGTTCCAATAAGCGCTCCGGTAGATCTTGGCGACCTGAGTGTAGGAAATCTTCTTCAGATCTTCAGGAGTGCCGTTTCGGTCGATCCATTTCCGGTACGTCGCAATGGTGATCCCCATATTCGTGGCCCCGCCCGGATCCTGAGGATGATCCGACCAACCGCCTTCATGCTTTAGGACTTCCTTGAGAGCGGCATCAAAATTATCTTTCATCAGTCGTTCTCCGCTTTGATCCATCCGTATTGGGGAGCGTCGTTAGGGACACGAAACTGCGTTGTTAGGGTTCTAATCCCTTTAAGAATAGATGTGGTTGCTGATGTGTAATAGACAGAAGGTGTGTCTGGGTCGTGTATGGCGACAAGGAGGTTGACGCTAACTCCTGTTGAGCTTGAAGACCACGCTGTACCTTGAGCGGATATTCGCGCAACACCATTATCTCCAACTGCCAGAAATCCAGAGCTAGACGCTGTTACTGACCTGAGTTGAAAAGCCGAGCCACTTGGCCTGACAGACCAAGTAGAGAGGTCGGAGGATGACAGAATGACGGCAGATCCAGAAGAAACAGATCCAACAATAACATAATTAGGGCTTAGATATGCACTGCTATTGAGGTTAGCTGTTACACCCGTGGCTCTTAAAGCCCAAGTCTCACCTGCGGAGTTCGATGTTAATACAACTCCACTTCCACCAGTTACTACAAAGTTCCCATTTAAGAACTTGACAGAGAAAAGAAACGATGACGAACCACTGCTACGAGAGGTCCAAGTTACGAAATCGGGGGAGGTATAAATAGATCCATTACCGCCTACGGCACAGAAGACGATACCGCTCCATGCCAGGCCGCCAGGCCCAAACCCTTGCGAGTTTACAGAGAAAGGAGGCGTCCAATTAACTCCATCATTCGATGATGTGACTTTCCCATTCCCGTCTGTCGCGCCGAATACGCCGCCTCCTTTCATTATTCCTTCGATAGAAAACGAGGGGATAACAGCACGTAGGGAAAACCCAACCATATCTTCGGAAAAATATATATTGCTGTCATCGCCAGATCTTGTGCCGATATAAAACCCATCAGCATCGGCATAAAAAGCCCAAATGGTTCCTGTTAGAGCTGTGGGGACTGCTGACCACTCTACGCCATCCGGCAAAGCCGGAAGAAGAGCAGCAAGTTCAGGATATGAAGTGCTGTCGTATAGAGCCCCATCCCTTTTCAGCCAGACGCCGGATTCGGAAGCTATATTCCTAGCAGAATAATATCCATCTCCTATACTAAAGGAAGCGAGGAAGTTTCCTTGCCCGATGGCTCCTAAATTGTTTAACGCGTCGGCAGCATTCGATGCACCAGTTCCACCATACTCGATAGGTCGAGGCGTATTCCCGTCCTGATAGAGATCGAGCCAGACAGCGTTAGCCTTACCCGATTCAATCGTGGTGTTCGGCGTAAACGGAAGAGTGCCAGGAGGCGGTGTTAGAACAGTAGGGGACCGTGGCATTCGTTATCTCCGAACAATCTTTTTAGATTTGTACACTATTCTTAACCCCCCGTCACCGACTTGAACCAATCCGATCTCGTATCTTCCTTGCCATATGCGTTCCGGTACGCATTTGCAGCGGCCTGCTGGTTGGCAACCTCATAGGCCTGGGATGGCGATAGGCCCATAGACTGATATTGCTGTACCGGCGTCATGGCCTGTGGAGCAGAATAACTACCGGCTCCATCAATAACGATCCTGGTCGGACCAGAACCACCATTCGCTGCGATTGGGAGTTGGGCTTGTGCTGGCGCCCCTCCCCTTACCCCTCCAGCTAGAGGAGCAGAAGCGATTGGCAGCACTCCAGTCGGTCGCATATTCGCCGCCATAGGAACAGGAGCAACATTGCCGCCAGGGCGAGCGCCGTATGGCATCGGCGTCGGAGCATTAGCGCCAGACCCGACCATGATTGGATTGCTTGCCAATGGGAGTATGGAATCACGAGGCGTAAGGCCAGTTCCTTGCGGCAGCCTGTCCAGAGCGTTCATACTGGTACGTGTTGGGCCACCATGCTGATAGATCCCCAGAAGACGACCAATCTCTGTCTGCTCTTCCTGTGGCGTTACCGCTCTTGGATTCCGCTCAACATATGACTGGTTTGCAGTCAAAGCCGCCCGTCTGGCTGCGTCGTTCACCTGCTGAGAACTAGGCTGCTGAGACTGTGTTCGATTCATCCCTGGATTGCGCTCTACATAGCTTTGGTTTGCGCCGAGGGCTGCACGGCGAGCAGCCTGAGCATATGCAGACCCATCACCTCCCATCGGGACGGACTGCACAACGCGCGTACCAGGTGGCTGGCCAATTCCAGATGTGGGGACAGTTGCAATTGTCTCTCCAGGCGTGCGGCGCATGAGCATCTCAAGAGACTGATCGCGAGGATATGGAGTAACCTGACTATCGCGAGCAGACTGGCTCATGATCGGGTTACGCATCAAGGCCATGTCCTGAGACTGCGTTGCCGGGTTTACTGGTGTTGGTTGTGGCCTGCCATTGTAGAAAATATGGTTGCCGATCTGCGTTGTGCCGTACTGGTTAACGGAGTTTGCCCATGACGGATTGACGCTCGGGTTATGATAGAACAGAGCGCCATTCGTTGGGTCAGGAGACGCGCCTCCAAACACGCTCTGAATGATCTGCTGCGCCGTCTGATACTGCGGAGAATTAGGGCTAAACTGTTGTGGGTTATTGCCTCCTTCACCGCTATTCCATGTAGAATACTGCTTGGGCTGGAGAGCAACAGCAGCGGGATCGGATGGGTACTGGCCCGAATTGGCGCGGTTCCTGATATTATGGGCGACGGCCTCCATCCCAAGCTGCCCTTCCCCTCTGGCCTCCCCGAGAACCGTCCTAGCGAGAACGTCTAGCTGTTGTGGTGTAAGATCGGCCATTGACGCTACCCGATGGTTGTGGTGCTATGGAAAGGAAGGAGAGACAAATGATTAACTTGATGGACAAGAGAGTTTGGGCATATGCGATTGCATTCGCTGCATTCTCCATGATTTCTAAATATGTAATCCCTTGGCACTCTCTGTTCTCCTAGAAGTTGGGAAGAAGGCGACCACCAAGGTTGCCGCTAGCATTAACGAGAGCCTGGGAAACAGGGGAATAATCAACAGATGGCAGAGCACCTCCAGACCTCGCAAGTGCAGAGGCAATATCCGCGTTTCGGATCGACATATTCTCAGCTACCCGTTTTCCAATCTCTCCGGGCAGAGCTACAGCGCCTGCTCCTAGGGCGGCACCAACCGGCCCCCCCCCAGCAGCAAACCCGGCGCCCCCGGCAATGGTGGGAATCACGCCAGAAACAGGCCCTCGCACAGCAAACTTGCCAACGCTCCGTGCAAAGTTTTGGATCGGACTACCATCCGCAACAAGGCGAATCTGCTCAGCTAGCTCGGGCGGTACTCCGCGCAACTGGCCTTTTATGATCTGAGCGTTCATCTGCCGGAACTGAGTACGGAGAGCATTCTCCATTCCGGATTGACTGAACTGACTAGAGCGGTTATCGGCCAACTCAATAGCCTGTTCGATCATCTCCCCAAGCTTGGACCGACGATAAAGCTGTGAAGCCTCTGCAAGTTCTGGGGCTACAGACGTAGCGAAGTCATCAAACTCGCTAAGCATGATAGTCGCGACCCGGCGCTCTCCAGGGTCTATGCTTTTAGCTGCGTCCTGTAGAGTCCTACGGATAGACTGCATCTCCCCAACATCAAGACTTCTGTTCTTATATTCATCGAACACATTAAGAATGCTTGAGATCTTGGGATATGTGTCATTCACCTTCCCACTCGGAAGGATAACGTTTTCTGCCCTAGCAATTCCCTCGATAGTGTTGGCGATCTGGTCTGTCATCTGAGGGGATGACGTTACGCCAGAAGAGCGAGCTGCCGAGTAGAGCGCTCCGGCCTCATCGGCCAAATCCTGAACTGTTGGTACTGCATTCCTCTGAGCTTTGGACATGCTATTTCCCACAAGCCCGCCAGTGATCGCACCCAGAGCGCCGCCGACCACAGCGCCTTGTGCAGCAGAAGATAGACGCCCTTCAAGGCTTGGATCTTCGGACGAATTGTAGCCGGTCCCCGAACCCATAAGCGCGCCCTCTATGCCGCCACGTGCGGCCATTCCTGCTACTGTAGGACGAGCAATCGTCGCAGCATTCGCGCCACCGGACAGAAGGCCAAATGCCAGAGAACCGGCAACGTCACCCGCAAGGGCTGACACAGGGGCTTGTTCGTATGCTTGGTTGACAAGGGCTTGCTGCCCTCCCTGAGCATCAGTAAACGAGCTGCCGAGGAAACGGCCAACGTCGCCTATCCCATTAATGGAGTCTTGCCCTGTAATAAGGTTTTCTGCGGCCTTGATAGGCGTTCCGAGGAGAGCGGCTAGTTCATCGTAGGCGCCGAGAGTTGCACCCTGCGTCATGCCAGTAAACGTAGAGCCGATAGCCTGCCCTGCGCGATCTAGAAGATTGGGCTCGGACTGCATCTGAGCAGTGGGAGCAGGAGTGGCACTGGGTTCAGGGAATTTCTGTTGAATGAACGAACGGATCTCCTCCCTCGGCATGGTGTCCGGGAACCGCGCTACACGACCATCAGGGAGCCGCACATCAACCATTTAGAGATCCGTCCAATCAACAACGTCTACAGATACTTCAGGAGATGCCTGCGTGCCGCCACCAAGTCGTTTCTGTGCATTCGAAAGTCCTCGTTCAACTACGGATCGGTAATCAGCCAAAGCCTTCCGGAATGCCGATTCAGATGTCGCAGTGTTCATTCGTGTAACAGCGGCAGTCGCCGTCTGTCCTTCGGCATTAGATAGAGAGCCCATTCCACGCATTTGCTGAATAGCACTAAGAAATGCACCGCTTGTAGCTTGGTCAACAAGGTTCTGGAAATCTTTTCGCCCCTGCGTACCAGGAATAAGGCCAGTATTACCACCAAGCTGAACACTTTGCCCCGTTGCCCACGGCAATTCCGGGTTTGTCTCGATCTGGTTTAGAAGATCAAGGGCCATTTCAGCCGATGCAATATCGCTCGGGGCTGCTACAACGCCAGCGCCTTCAGCCGCACCGATTGCCCTCTGAGCTTCAGCGCCGCGAAGATCCTTCGGAGTTCGGTAGAGTTCATTACCATAGATATCCATGGTGATGATTTCAGTTCCTGTATCTACCTGACGAGTTGTTGGGGCTGGCTGTGCGCCTTCAGGAAGGCCAATAGGCTTGAATGACCCGTCCTTGCCAAGCTGCCCGAAGCCGATAGAGCCGTCTGGGTTCTGGAATGGAACGGGGGTTCCGAAGTACTCGGAAGCGCCGCCACCCATCATATCGGCATTCATTTTGTCGATCTGCGCCTGCTTATAGGCAAGATCAAGCTGATATGCAGGGTCTTGGCTCTGGAGGTTCTGCTGAAGCAGTGCAGCGGCAATAGTGGACTGAGGCTGGGATAGCCATGGATTGGAGAGGGCTCCAGCGATATCGGAGAATCCAGCATTCGGACCCAGACCGGCAAGAGCCTGTGCGGCTGATGCACGGCCCGCCTCTTCGGCGGCAGCGGCCTGGTTCTGAAGCTGTGTGCCGGTAAAGGCAGCAGCTACGTCGCTCAAGCCTTCAGCCCAATTGGTTGCTGGCGTTGCGGCCTGACCAATCATGGCCTCTGCGACTCGACGCCGGCGCTCTGCAGCTTCAGGGGTGGAGATAGCCTGATTTCCGGACCAGACGAAGGGCTGAAGAGCCATCACTCAAACCTCGCGTATTCGCCGTGGATTTCCAAAGCAGCGAAAATATAAGCCTCTGCTGCTTCCTTCACATCATTAAAGGAACCGAGATATAGCCGCTTATTTTTAAAGCTAATTGAAGCGGACCACTTTTTTAGTTTTTTGTTCCAATGCACACCTTTCCAACCCGACTTATTGGATGATCGCTTCTTTGCGTTGCATGTGTTTTCAGCTTGAGTAGCGTGGCGCAAATTCTCAATTCTGTTGTCGCTCTTAATTAGATTTTTGTGATCTAATTTATTCGGGGGCCATTCACCGTAGACATAAAGCCACGCAAGTCGGTGAGCCACATACGAGCGTCCATCAATGCCAATGATTACGTAACCATCTTCCGGCCTGATTTTGCCCGCCACTTCTCCAGCTTTGTACTTCTGGCGCTGAACTCTGCGCGTAAAAACCCCCGTTGACGGGTCATAGTGCAGAAGATCAAGAAGTCGGCTATGAGTTATCACGGGTGGCCTCCGAATTGAGCTTCCAGTAGTGTACTCTAAGAAGCCCATCTGGGTAAGTGCTGTCTACCATATCAGGCCTAATACGCTGTAGCTCTTGAGCAATTACGCCGATCTCCCTCATGCCAGTGTCGATTCGATCGTATTCGTATATGCCTGTCCCAACCGGGTGCGTTCCAACACGCTCTATATTCGTTTTAACCCGAATATCCGAGAGCAAAGGTATCAAAGAAGCGCCTGCCGAGAAAAGACCACCCATCAACCCTTGGTTAGAGTTGTAAGCCTGCATTTGCTGGCCGAAGGCCGAATTAGTGATTCCGGCTACATCTGTTCCAGCAACACCTGTTTGGGGGGTGCTTACAAAATTTGGCTGCTGTAGTTGTCCTTGACCCGATACGGCCAGTATCTCCTGCAACGGCAATTGCCGCTGTAGGAGCATCTCATTGAGCGCGTTCTGCCGGTCCAGGTTCTGGTTCTGATAGTTCTGCTGTGAGGCAGCGTTACCGAATGCGGCGTTACCCATCTGCTGAGTGTAAAGCTGGTTCTGCGCTTGGTTCTGGAACTGCCCCCGAGCCGCCTGCTGGGCGAAGTTCTGCGCCTGAGCGTTGTTGGCGAAGTTCCCAGAGTTGAGAGCAACCTGCTGCATACGGTTCTGCTCCTGTCCTGCGTTGAGAAGGACAGAAGTGCGCTGGTCGTTTAGATCACGGTTAAAGTCGCCCATGGCCTGGGAATACGCAGTCGATCCGGGGCGGATGCCTCGATTAGCGAGGTCCGTCTCCATCTGCTGACGCTGGCGGTCGATCTGAGGGTTAAGACGAGAGAACAATGCGTCCTCGACACGCTGGACCTGCCCCCAGCTATCCTGGTCGCCTAGCTGAGACTGAATATCGCCAGCCCGACCGAAGCTCGTCGCAATACCGCTTGTGTCACCGCCCATCGTTGATAGGCCCGGCGCTCTCCCCCCACTAGGCAGGCCCGAAAGGTCGAGGTTCTGGTTCAGAAGGCCTGATAGACGGCCCGACTGCTGTTGAGCTAGATTGGCGAGGTTTTGCTGTGTCTGCTGGCCCGTATTGAAAAGGCTCTGAGCGCCGTCCGAAAGGCTCTGGGTCGCCTGATAACGAGGCGTACCATCTTCCCATGTGCCAATCTGGTCATAGGTCAGATTGCCATAGGGAGTGATCTGGTTTGTGGCGTTAAGTCCGGCCTGAACAATTGCTGTGTCTCTATTGCTCTGAGTTTGAGCGGCAGCTGTAGTGGCTGGATTTGGTGGAGAAGGAGCTTTTCCCATCGATCTAGATCCCTACCACGTGGTGGACTGATTTAGCTTGCAAGTATGCGGCGCTCGCCATTTCGGGAGTTTCAAATGACCCAAGGTACTTCTGGTGCTTCTTGCCATCTTTTTTCCAAGAAATAGCGGCAGTCCATTTTCGGTTAGCTTTGTGGTAGTACACGCCAACGTATGGGACAGACTTGTTGCTGTTTTTAGATGTGTTGAACTGATTTTCTTGGTTCGTCACATCACGCAGATTGGAGATACGGTTATCTATTCTAACCCGGTTAATGTGGTCTAACTGCTCGTCTGGCCACTCCCCGTAGACGTACAGCCAAGCCAACCGGTGAACCAAATACGTTTCGCCTTTTATTGTGACTCGGCGGTATCCGCATTTTGGAGATTTATCAAGCCAGCCAACTTCGGAGCCAACCTTGGTTCTGTTAGCTAGCTTGACTCGATGAGTCATGATGCCCGTCTCTGGGTCGTAATGGACAATGCGCCGAAGCTCTTCCGCATTTATCATTTACGACTCCTGTTAAACGGGCTGTCGCGCCACTGGTCATCTGTATAAGTCAGAACCCATTCGCCTTCGTTTCTACCACGGAGACGCGGGATTAGATAGCCTTTGAAGTCGAATCGGTCAGCAATGTTCAGCATTCTCGAATTATGCTCCGACACACGAAGGATTGTCATTTGGCATCCAAGCACTCCAAAGGCGTAGTTGAACATGGAGCGGATCATCTGTCGGGAGAGCCATCGCGCATCGATCCCAGCGGCACTCATCTCCACAACGCCCTCTTTTGGGTAGTAGTTATGGAAGACAACGCCGCCGAGAAGCTTGTTCCCCTCGAAATTCCCGAAAGCGGTAATGAAGTTCCCGGCAAATCCGATCTGGTTTAGCTCACTGGCAACCCAATCCCGAACATAGTCAGGCGCAATGAATACGATCATCCAATACCCCCGCCTTCGAAGATGAGATGAACAATCGTTAGCTCTGCATTCGGCGCCCGGTCATTACCCATCGGAACCTGCACCTGAAAGGAGAAGATCTCACCCGTCCGGCTGACAGATCTCCAGCGTGTAGTCCTGCGAACAGGAACCGCGCCATCATCCCACTGCGCCACATCCCAGAGGCCCACATCCCAGAGGCTGGGCGTCTCCGTGGATGGCATAACGTTGGGCGGGATAGGAAACTCCTGCATATAGTCAGTAGAGGCGCTGAGACGGATATTGAACGGAATGTCCGTCAAGAACTCGGCCTTGGCCTGCTTGATGGATTTCCGATACGCCGGATTGCCCATATGATCCCAAGCGAAAGCCACCTGACAGTTATAGGGCTGGTCTACGTCATACCCAGAAATCTCTGCCTGCCGGATCGTGCCGTCATTGCATCCGAAATAAAGCTGACCATCGCTTACGAGGAAGCAGCGATTGTCCCACCCGGTATAGCGGCACCATGCGCCTGTCTGGAGATTGCCCACCAGCGTAATGCGGTTGTTGATCGCGGTTGTGACAGGGGCATTGACGAGGAATGCGCTCTTGTCGTCCCACTTCGCAACCTCCCAAGGGATCGTCCGCCGCGCTGCCACCTCGGCCCGCCACGTTGGCTCAATCAGTCGGGACACGGCATCGAGGGCAAGTGCAGCAGGATCTTTGACGCGAGCTGCCGAGATAGGGATCATACCGCGCTCTGTCGCTACCACGATATCGCCACCAGCCTTCATCCAGCCATTGATACCGAGGGGGCGCGAGATCTCCACAACAGCGACAAGGGTCCATTGCGGGTCGCCGGGGAATGAGCCCTGGAAGATTGCCGCCTCCCCTTCAGTAGAAACCACCACCAGATAGTCATCGAGAGACGCAGAACCGGACTCAGATGACCACGTGGCTGTAAAGTATGGACGCCCGCCTTTCCGGAAGATACCGGCGAGGCTCAGCGCTCCTGCAGCACCGCCAATGGAGTCAACCGGAAGGTAGAAGATAGAGTTTTCAACATTGCTGACGAAATAGAGGCGATTACGATAGACGTTCACATGAGTGAAGGAGCTGGTGTCAGCACCCGTTATGCCAGACACGAACAATGAATCTACACCGTTCGCCTGAGCGTCTCCTGTATCGGCGTCGGTCAGCGCTTCATTGTTCTGGAACGTACCAGTTACATTCTTCAGATAGAGAGTGCCGGAGGCTGTCGTGCCATCTACCCGAACAACCGTTCCGGTCGCTGCCGATGTGCCACCAGTGACCGTTAGGCCGACCGAGAAATCACCAGTCCCATTATCATATTGGATCGTTCGGATGTCGCTGTCTGTGATCTGGTAGAACGCATTCCCGTCGAACAGAAGCGCCGGGTCCGTTCCATTCACCGCATAGACAAAATCCCCACCTGTCGTGGAGAAGTTGACGTAAGCGTAATAGTTCGATCCTTGCCCGGTCACGATAGGCGCAGGAGGGACATCTGGATCAATGATAGCCGTGAAGTCATAGATGTTGCCACCAGAGGCAGCAAACCGACGCAGGGCTGCTCCGAAGTAACCGATGAAGCTCTCAACCGGATCGTCACCAAGGGTGGCGCGCTTGACGTTGCCGCCGCGCAGCCGAAGCCCTGTGGTAGTCGGGAACCAGTTATCGAGGACTAGGCAAGTCCCCTGCTGAGACGCCGCGATGTTCTGTGCCGTCACCCAACCCGCCACAGGGGCCGGTACAGACTTATCCTGCGTTACCCGCTGGCGTCCGGTCTTCTGCAAGCCTGTAACGAGCGTCATGGGAAGGATTGTCCAGTTGGGAAGCGACCACTGCGATAAGCGCCACGACCCGAGATAATGCGCTGTCGCGCGCCAACATCGCTGAACTGAAGGCTGTTGAGCCGTTCCCCGTATTCGGCCAGCTCAACCTGGAAATCGTAACCCTTGATCTTCTTCCAGTTCCAAACAATGCTCAGCCGAAGAAGCTCATCATCCAGAATGAAGTTGTCCGTATCCGTGGTGAACTGAGAGGTCACAGGGCCATTAACGATGTTATTCGAGATATAGCCAAACCGGAGAGTTTCCGTGTCAGCGACCGGAGGCACCACATTCAGGTTTCCGCCGAAAATCATCCAGCGCTGCTGCCAAGTCTCAATGGCATAGCTCTGAAGCTCCAGCCACTGATTGAAGTCCTGCATCTGCTGAGAAGGATACCACGTGAGGCCGGGAGACCACAGATTGGCATCCCGAACCATGCGGTCATAATCAGCAGGAAGGGGGAAAGCGGTTTCCACGCCATCCCCCGTAATCGTTGCCGTCTTGATCAGACGCTGCCAATCATACGCTTCAAGAATCTGGGCAGCGCAGATGTTGACGATGTTCGCCATCTCCACCCATGTACGCTCCGTGCTCGAAAAGAGAACCGTAGGCTGCTCCAGATCGAGGGAGAGTACGACCTTCTGTACAATGGATAGGATGGTCATTCATCTTCCTTAAGCGGCCTGAGATTCAAGTTCCGAAAGCATCTGGGTCAGCGTTTCAATGCTTGGATTGCCCTGTGGGCGCGTTCCGGTGATTTCCTCGATGCGGTCCTTGAGTGCTGCCTTGTCGAGAGGCTTCTCTTCGGCCTCTGCACCTTCCAAGCTTGCGATCTTGGCGCGCATTGCATCCATCTCAGCCATCATCTGGGTGAGACCAGCGTTCTGGCTAGACTTGGCAAGATAGGCCTGAGCCTGTTCCTTGTACTTATAGCCCTTGCCAGCGAGGCTCTTGATGGTCGGGCCATCGATCTCAGCCAGAGCTTCCGCCGTGTAGATCTTGAGCGCCTTCAGTTCGGAGCATTCAGCCTTGGTCAGGAATGTCAGTTCCTCAAGCGGAGTGCCGCTGACAATGTTTGCACCGCCGCTGCGCTTGAATTCCGCATACTGGTCAGGCCAGCGCATGGCATGGGTGATATCCTCGCCATTGATACGTTCGTGCATTTCATGGGCGGGGAAGTGAAGGTTCAGATATCGATTACCGGCAAAGCGGTATTCAACGAATTCTTTATCCTCGAAAATAGGGCGTCCCTGCTTCTTTGTCTCCACCGGGTTTTCGACTGCCTGAGTGTAGAAGAATGGAACGACTACGTTACCATCTGCCATTTTGTGTTTCCTGTCTGAGAGGGAAGTTGCCCCCGCCGTGAGGCGAGGGCCGTGGTCTTAGTTGGCCGTTGCGCCGCCCGGAAGGGCCTTGGATCGACCGTAGAACCAAGCGTTGATCGGGATAGCTGCTACAGGGGTGACGTAACCACCTGCACCTGCCGTCGCGACCCAAGTCGTCTGGTTGATAGTGATTGCGGTGCCAGCGGTAGGAAGAGCCGCGCCAGCCTTGCAGAGAACATAGTAGTGACCATCCGAACCGAGTTCAGGATTGCCCGGCAGAGGAGATACAAGCCCATCAGGGTCATACCACCACTGCGTAGCAAACTGCTCGATATCAGGGCCAAGATTTGGAGTCGTGCGAAATGCCATGATGTTATCTCCTTATGGTGCGCTATCGTACAGGCGCCAGCTGAACAGCGGGTTGCCCACGACGAACTGGCCTTCCCAAGCCAGATACTGCGCAATGGCGTCCTGGTTGATCGGCATTGCACCATCACCATCGAACAGCATGTCGAAGTTCAGCGACTCGCGGTAGTAGAGGTACAGCGAGCGGCTTTCGAGGCCATACGTGGTATTTGCAGGCATGGACGAATTCAGGCCGGAGGCCAGAACTGCTTCAGCGCGCTTGCCAGATCCGAGGAATTCCAGAGCGGAGAAGCCAAGCTCGCCGAGGCGGGTCTGGTTCACAATGCGCTGGTGAGCAACCATCGACTGCTCAAGGGCTTCGAAGTGTTCCTGCGACATGATCAGCAGATCGGCGGCACGAGTGCCACGCGAGCGCTGGGCAAGGATGCGGCTCAGCATCGGGCGGATTGTGGTGGAATCGACCTGAGTACCAATGTCGGGGAATGCCGAGTTGGCGTCGTAGGTAGAGGTCTGCCAGATTGGATAGGTGCGGCTAATGCCACCATACGTGCCGGTATTGGTCACGATAGGGACAGCAGCACCGAGGCCGACGAGCGAGCGGCCATTCTGACCAGTGCCATCACCCACCATTGCGATTTCGAGTTCGTCTCGCATGGAGTTTTCCGCAGCGTCGATATAGGACGACATAAGCGGGATGAGGCGCGTTCCGGTGTTGGCGCGAAGCTCAGTACCGGAGAAGCTGATCGGAACAGCCACGGTCGAAGGCATGAATACCGCGTCGTTGAACAGTTCAACGGGCGGATTCTTCAGCTTGTCATAGCCAGTATACCACTGGGCAGACTGCTTATCGATCTGGAGGTGGTGACGGATTTCCGGGCCATCGAAAGAACGATAGTTGCCATTACGGCGAATAGTGTTCCAGATGACGTTGGAGTTGGAAACCAGATCTTCAATGCCAGGCTTACGGTAGGCAAGTGCGGCAGAGAGGGTCTGGCGATAGGCACGGTCTGTTACGACTGCCATGTTCGTTCCCTTGGATTAGGCTCCACGTTCGGCCATAGCCGCTTTGATGGAGTCCTCGATTGACATTACTGCGCTGTTCCGCTTGAGAGTTGTGCCAGCGGACGGCGCGCCTTTTACGGATTTTCTGCCAGCCGGGTTGAGCGGCTTATGCACTTGGTTCGCCGGGATGACCGGCTCTGCTTTGCCGTAGACTGGTGCGGGGTTGATCCGCTCGGCCATGTCGTAAGCATATTCCAGACGTTGCCGTTCCGGAATGTTGGACGGTATCTTACCACTGTTCAGGAAAAAGACAATATCGGACTCTAGTTCATCGTACCGCTCGTGCTGTTCACGAAACGGAGCAATGACCGATCGTTCCACCTCCGCAATACGAGCCGCAGCCTTATCCTGTTCAGTCCCCTGCGTAAGCTGCATGATCTGCTGCTGAAGCTGCTGGATCTGCCCCTGAAGCTGCTGGGTCTGCGCCATGGCAGGGTTTTGGGCCTGCTGCTGAGCCTGCCCTAGAACGTGCTGGGCATACTGCTGGGGAGTAACGCCAATGGACTGGAGAACCTTCTCGACGCCAGCCGTGGGGTTTTCCCGAAGCAGTCGATCAATAGCCGTATAGTTCTCAAGAGCCCGAGTGACAGTCGTGCCGCTCGCCTTGGCAAGCTCCTCATACGGGCGCAGCTCTTTGCGGAAGTCGTGGCTTTCCTTGTATTCCTCCATACCCTTCTGCATCTCAGAAAGGGCACGGTGAACCTCACCACGGACATCAGGGTCTACCTCGCCCCACTTCTCTTTAGCGCGGGGAAGGAAGCGAGCAGGGGGCTTATCAATATCGCGCCCCTCAGACGAGCGGGTTGCTTCGCCTTCCTGCTCACCTTCTCCATCGTCGTCGGCATCCGCTTCAGACGATTGCACTTCCTGCGTTTCGGCAGGTTGTTCCTTTGGTTTGAATTTTCCGTTCTCGCCGCGTTCGGGAGCAGGCTTTTCAGCCTTTGGCTCTACCTTGGGCTTTTCGGCCTCGGCCTTTTCCTTCTCAGCCTTCTCCGCAACGTCAGATGCAGCCTTACGGACCGCCTCGTCTACGGACATGGGCTTTTCGGGCTCTGGAGTTTCCTGCTCCTCCAGCTTCATCTCTGCTGGCTTCTTCGTATCGACCTGTTCAGTCAGTACAGTGGAGGGCTGCTCGTTGGCAGAGGGCGCCAGATCGGGGAGTTCTACGGTCATTTACGTTATCCTTGTCTGAGGAGGATGGTTGAGGTTAGTTGCTAAAGCGACCGTTTTCCATGTCAGCCACAGCGCGTTCTACGCTGGCCTTGATGGCGTCTGGGTCGGATTTCTGACGTGGCTTTTTCTTCTTCATGCTCTGATCCGTGCCGATCTCGATATACTCGACACCCTGAGGGTTTCCGCTGGCCTTGTAGCTCTCGCGCATACGAGACTTGGAGGTGTAGACCTTGCCATCGGCCATTGAAACCAAAGGCTCTTGATCGTCCCCACGCATGATTTGGGGGAGGAATACACGGTCACTGCGGGTGAAAGGCTCGACCTCGCCAGTATCCTGGTTGACGAGGCCATTGGGGGAATAGACGTACTTAACCAATTGTCCACTCTTCTTGAATTAGATCGTCTGCGGCGTCTAGGTCGTCGTGGGTCGCAGCAGCGTTGATGAGCGACGTAATGTGATCCTCAGTATCGAATGACGCCTGAACGTGAATGAGGGCCGCATTAATAGCGCTAGTCATCTCTTCATTCGTCACGCTACGGGGTAGAGTGTCCGCGAAGTTGAATGTAGCGCCATCCGGTCGAAGGCCAGCCAGGAGCCGGGTGAACTCAACATGGAGAGCCGTTCGGTCATCGCCGCGAGCTGTTGACACAAGAACCTGCTCGCCATTGATCGAGGCAGTTACGCCGCCCGTTTCGACTTCCCAACGCTTTTGCTTGAGTAGATCGATAAGAATTTGCTTGCGCTCGGCAATCGTTCGTTGTTTGACGTCGTAGGTTGTTGCTACCTTTGTCCCGTCGAAAGTCCATTCGTTTATGGGATTTTGTTCAATATACTGACTTGAAGGATCGAAAGTTGGGGGCGTGTCAATGACAGGAAAGCGCTTGAACTCAGCGGATTGAACATCGTTCTGGTCGTCATTGAACGATGTATTTGGGTTATCAACCTTCATCTGCTTGAATGAATACGGATGTTTTGTGACTTTGTTATTTTCTACTTTTGCGTAGGACATTTAACTGTCTGACCTCATGATCCGGTTGGTTCCATCGACTGCAACACCTACCCAAGTGCCAGCTCCATCTGATGCTACGGAGCGCCACGGGTTTGCTTCAGGGGCAGATATTGCTGTCCAGGTGAGACCGTTATTTGTTGACCTCATAATTTGATTGGTTCCATCGTATGCAACACCAACCCAAACACCGTTTCCATCTGATGCTACGGAGTACCACGGGTTTGCTTGAGGGGCAGATATTGCTGTCCAAGAGAGGCCGTTATTCGTTGACCTCATAATCCGATTGGTTCCGCTGTTTGCAACACCTACCCAAGTTCCAGCTCCATCCGTTGCTACGGAGAACCACTGGTTTGCTTCAGGAGCAGTTATTGCTGTCCAAGAGAGGCCATCATTTGTTGACCTCATGATCCGGTTGGTTCCATCAGTTGCAACCCCAACCCAAGTGCCAGCTCCATCCGTTGCTACGGAGCGCCACTGGTTTGCTTGAGGGGCAGAAATAGATGTCCAAGTGAGTCCGTTATTTGTTGACCTCATGATCCGGTTGGTTCCGTTGAGTGCAACCCCAACCCAAACACCGTTTCCATCCGTTGCTACGGAAGCCCACTGGTTTGCTTCAGGGGCAGAAATAGCTGTCCAAGTGAGACCGTTATTCGTTGACCTCATAATTTGATTGGTTCCAGAGAGTGCAACACTAACCCAAACACCGTTTCCATCCGTTGCCACGGAGTACCACGGGTTTGCTTGAGGGGCAGATATTGCTGTCCAAGTGAGACCGTTATTCGTTGACCTCATAATCCGGTCGGTCCCATCGTATGCAACCCCAACCCAAGTGCCAGCTCCATCCGTTGCTACGGAGTACCACGGGTTTGCTTGAGGGGCAGATATTGCTGTCCAGATTTCTCCACCACCTGTTTTCTTCTGAGCCATCAGGAGCTTTTTCTTAATCTCAATCAGGCTCAAGGTGTGTACTCCCCGGACGCGACGTACCATGTCGTGCCGCCGTCATTGGTCGAGAAGATGATCTCGTAAACCTTCCCGCCCGTGAACGCAGGGGCTGTACCGCCCACCCACTTTACCCCGGACCACCATGTTATTGTCCCAGACGTGTAGGTGAGGATAAGGCGAAGATGAAACGCGACACCGGTCGGGACATTCGACACCGTGAAGGTTGAGTTCGCTGCAATCGTCTTGGTGAATTCGTTCCTGTTAGCGCAATCCAGATCAAGCGCAGCAGCGGCTGTGACTTCCTGCGCAATGCGGGAAAACCGCTGAGCCGCCGTCCATGTCTGAGCTGCGTTGATTTTGGCTGTGTTTGCGTCATACGCCTGAACGTTTGTCCCGATAACTAGACCGAGGCTGGTTCTGGCTCCAGAAGCATCTGTTGCGCCTGTTCCGCCCCGTGCTACGGTGAGCGTTCCGGTTGTGCCTGCAATAATTGGCAGCCCGGTCCCGTTGGTCAGAGTAGCGGAGGCTGGAGTGCCAAGGGCGCCACCGACGAAATATGCAGATCCAGTCCCCACTTCATCCGTCAGTAGAGCGCGAAGGTTGGCAGAGCTTGGGGTGGCAGCGAATGTATCAAAGCCAGTCGCTCGGGTTACGCCTGCCCAAGAGGCCAGAACCGAGCTATACGCCTGTACGTCTGCTCCAATAACAAGGCCAAGGTTCGTCCGAGCCCCAGAGGCATCGGAAGCCCCAGTCCCGCCATTCGCAATAGCCAGATCGGTTCCAGACCACTGGGCATTATTGATGGTGTCGAGAAGGGCAAGGTCGCCCAGATCACCAGGCTGTACGGCGCTAGACACCAAGGCAGCTTCCGCGCTCGTATAGCCCTGATAGCCAGCGGCATAGGTGATGGCGATAGTGCCGGAAGATGTAACTGGAGATCCAGATGCGGAGAAGCCTGTTGGCACACTCACACCGACAGATGTAACCGTTCCTGCCCCTGCGATGGATTGCCATGACCCATCTCCACGAAGGAAGGTCGAGCTTGATGGCGTTCCGGTAGCATCGATATCCGTTACCGCAGCCTTATCCTTGAAGGCTAGATCGCCGAAATAGGCATCGATAATCGAGATAATAGGCTCTGTCGGATCCGTGTTGTCGACATCAATCCCAGGACTGCCCTGAATGTCGATACCGGATCCACCGCCAGCCACGCTAATGACGGGGTTCTGAGGGTCAGTGTTGTCAACATTGATTAGCGTACCGGCGCCAATCGTCTGAACCGCTGTATCAGCCTTCTGCCCCTGCGAGGCCGTGGCAAAATCAATCGCGTCCTCGTAAGCTGCCGTTCCAAGCTCTGCGGGTTGAACAGCGGAATCAGCAAGATTCCCCTGAGCAGCAGTAGCGAAAGCATCCGCGTTCTGTGCCGCAGCCGTACCAAGAGTAGGAAGCCCAGACAGGTCGGTATAAGCACCGCTGATCGCCACTGTGGCTACATCGCTTGCAGTCAGAATGTTGGCTGTAGAGTAGGCCTGAAGATCCTGCGTAACGAGCGTTGCATCCTCTCCCGGCGTAGGGGGAAGGGATGCGAGGTAGTTGGAGAGAGTGCGAGTTGTAACCATTACGTTGCCGGGACGATTAGATACGCGCCCGCCTCATCTGTTAGGTAAACACCGTCATTATCGATCAGGAACACAAATCCAGCAGGCGGCAGGATCGTTTCCGGGCCAAGCGTGCCAGGATAAGCAACCGATAGACTGAGAAGCCCTAGCCTACGCATCGCCGCGCTCCATTGCCTGCTGTTCTGCCAATGTCATCTGTCGGTCTGTGGTCTGCTCCTGACGCTGGCTATCAACGATCCGCTGCTCCTGATCGAAGGCAGTCGTCTCAGCAGCGCGGGCCTGATCTTCGGCACGGAACTGCGTATCGGTAGCAGCCCGGTATTCCTCAAGATCCTGCTTGCGAGCGTCCAAACCAATCTTGGATAGGATTTCAGCCGTCTGGGCCTGCATAAGGTTCTGCTTGGCATCCATATCGGCCATCATGGCAGCGAACTCCTGTTCCTGCTTGCTGGCCTGAAGCTGAAGCTTGCTGTTCTCAAGCTGAAGTTTGGCCTGCTTCTCCTGAGTGTCGATCTGCATCTGCTGCATACGGGTCTGAAGCTCGGCCTGTTTCAACTGGCTATCCGCTTCGACCTTTGCCATCTGGGCTCGCGCCTTCGCAGCTTCTGCCTCGGCAAGAGCCATCTGGCTTGCAGCAAGAGATTCAGCCGCTTCATTCCCGCCGCCCTGCGGCGCATTGGCAAGACTGTCTACCCACTCGTCAATCATCCCTTCCAACTGTCGGCCAGAGCGGTAGGGAGCAAGCTGGAACTTAATCAGCTCACCCGCCATCTTTGCGCCTTCAGGTCCGGTCTGAACCAGAGGAGCCAAGGCCTGCGCTGCCGTGGTGAATGCGGTCATGAATTCGTTACGAGCCTGCTTCTCTGCCTGCTCATCTGGATAGATGGTCGAATCCGTCTCAATGTCGAACATGAACGGATCGGTCTTCGTGTCCTTGAGAAGCTTCCGGACCTGTTCTTCCGTAACGGCCTGAGAGAGCTTCTGGATGGCCTGAGACGATTGCTGGATGATCTGTTGCTGGGCCTGCTGCAATTGCTGCTGAGCGGCCTGCATCTGCTCTGGATCGGGCTCTTGTCCTGCCTGACCTTCGATTGCCTGTGCGGCCTGCTCCTCAAGTTGGGTAAGCTGCTGCTTGGCCTGTTCGCCGATATCTTTGATCTGCTTCTTGATCATCGCCTCAGTGGGCAATTCCATCTGGGCCATCTTGAGCAGGGTATCGAGGCTGAATTCCTCTGCCATGATCTCGGACATGATGCACACGGCATCTCGGGCCACACGCACCAGTTCGTTAATCATATCCCGGACACGAACCGAACCGTATTGGGCCTTGAGCTGTTGAGCACCAAGCGTCTCCTGGGCATCTGTATCGCCGCGCATGATGTCGGCAATACCAAGAAGCTCCTGAACGTTGCCGATAAGCTCACGTCGAGCCTGTACAGCCGCAAGGATGGTGTTCGCCACCTGATCGATGGGAAGCCATTCAACGAGCGCGCCACCCTGAGACATGGATAGAGCAGGCACAGGAATGAGCATGTGCGAGACATCCTCTTCCCGCATGGCCGCTTCTACTGCGTCCCCAATATCCGTACCAGAAGGAACGATACCCTTGACCACCAGCTTCGTTACCAGATCATGAATCCGGCTCGTCAGGAGGTTGATGGACTCCATCTGGCTTTGGATGCGAACGATAACAGGCACCGGGATGAGTGTCCGGCGCTGCAATGTGCCATAGGCAGGGCGAGGGCAGGGGAAGAATCCCTTCAGACGAAGGTGAGGCTCATCCTCGTCAAGCGTCTTGTCGCAGCCTTCTGTTACCCAGACGACCTTCTTCTTGTTCTTGTCCCAGATCTCCCAGACGCCAGCCTTTTCGATCTGATCGTCCGCGCCATAGACAGTGTTGTCCTTGTCTCGCTTGGAGCTGTAATTGGCATCGAGGTACAGATCGCCGCTACGATCCGAGAACCGTTCGCGCATCTCTGGACGGGACAGCCAAGCTCGCCGCGCTACCCAGCAGACCTCAGTCCACTTGCGAGCGGGGTCGTGTAGGAAGTCGAGGCGGTCAAGGTGCTCGACGCAAACCTTTTCATCACCTTCATCCTCGTACGTGACCCAAAGCTGGCCGCGACCAACAATCACCAGATCATCGCGCACACCCAGCATGACCTGATCGATGTCAGTCATTTCAAAGGCGGAAATAGCAGAGCGCTCAAGCAGGTCCGCAGTCACCCGTTTAACCGGGGAGCGATCCTTGAAGCGCGGCGTAACGACAGGAACAGGGGCTCGGGAATAGATGCTGGGCTTGATAACCTCGACCGATGCCCAGAAGATATCAAACTCCCGATCCAGAACGATGCTATCGCCTGTCAGGGAGTTGAAACGGTCTAGACTGGAATAGATACGGTCGATACGGTCAGAGAGATGGCGCCAGCGGTCGAACTGCTTTTCCGCCTGTTTGATAGCGGCAAGCCATGGTTCAGAATCCTTTGGCTCGAATAGATCTTCGTCCTCAAGGATTTCTTCCGGGTCCATTACGCAGCCACCACCGCAGCCGTTGCGGCGCTAGTCTGTACAGCCGATCCGCTTGTGTTGGTTGCCGTGACGCGAACCTTGATCGCCTTGCCTACGTCATCCTCAACTGGAACGTATGTAGCCCCGGTTTCGCCAGTGATGACCACATCATCAGCCAGCCATGCGGTAACGTATGTCGGCGTAGGCGATCCCGTCCAAGTGCCAGTCGTTCGGGTTAGGGTTTCACCAACCTGCGCCGTACCAGTAATGGCTGGAGCCACCGTGTTCATTGGAGCATTGACGCTCTTGACCAGGAGCTTGGCAACGTCAGGCACCATGCCGTACCGCGTGAGCTTCACCGCATTGATGGGACTACCACCCGCTGGAATGCCGGACTCGATATAGTCTCCTAGTTCGGGAGTAATGCCCAACTCCTGGAGACGACGCGAATTGCCTACGCCCGCAGTAATCTGGGCCTCTAGCTCTTCTCCGAGCTGGGTTGCAACGCCTAGGCTCTGGAGCTTCTGGGCTAGTGAATATGCCATGATTGTTTTCTCGCTGCGCAACGGTGCAACGAAACTACCACCCTAAAGCAGAACAATCAAGAAGGGCAAAAGAAAAGGCCCCGTGTAGGAACGGAGCCTTCTTATTCTTTGGCGCATCGAGGGACTGTTACCTATTATGCGATTCACCGCGTCGTCCATCTAGGGCAACACAGTCTCTCTATGATTTTTATGACCGCCTACTTGCGCCTTCAGCTAAACATGAAAGGGACAGACAACGTGTGGATCGACACTATCACAGTGGAAGCTAATGACAAGGTGCTTTATCCGAATTCTATCTGATACAGCGCTCCATCAACTAAGTCCCCGACGCCCTCATAGCGTATCCACGTGTTGCCAGAGATAACGTTGGCGTCGAATGGAGTGAACGGCGTTCCTCCGATAGAAAGTGGAAGGTCGCTCAGATATGCCAGCCAATCACCAGAGAACACTGCAATATACACATTGCTGTTCGTGTCATCATAGAGCGCCAGAAGGTTGGTAACGGAAGATGGCTCTCCACTGATCGATCCAAATGCTGGCTGCGGCAGCGTTGCCGAGCCATTTGAATACCCGATCCACTGCACGCCATCTGTGCCAGCCGTAAGATCGATAGGCTCCCACGCGAAGTCCTGGAGACCTTCAACCACAAACGGCGCACCTTCATCAGCGATGAATACGGGAAGCCCAAACCCATTCTCTGAAACCGTCATAAGAGGAGCACGCCCCTCGACCGGCTTAACAGGAATGCCTCTATCAGAGATGACGACTGGAATTCCTTTGATGGCCATAAGTGTCCCCATGCGCCCTTAAACTGTGACGCGATCACTATGCCTTAATTCCTAACGCAAGTAAACGAAAACCCCCGCAGAGATTATCCGCGAGGGCTTAGATCGAGAGGGATGAGTTGAGACTATGACGGAAGAAGTTGCCCGTCAAGTCTTATCCGTTAGCAGCATCATTCTGGCGCTTGGCCTTGGTGCCACCCTTGCGACCGTCGCCATCATGGTCGAGAGGATCAGGCTTCACGCCGGTCAGCTTCTGCATTTCCTTGTCGCCGTCGATTGCAGCGCGCTGGCGCTCACGTTCGTTCTGGCGATCAACAGCTGTCGGCAGCTCTTCGACAGTCTGGATATCGTTCTCTTCCTTCCACTGCTCCATAGCACGAGCGCGAAGGACAGGGCTTACGTTGTCAGGGAACGAGTTGATGTTGCCCTCGACGTAACCCTGGGCTTTCAGGTCTTCGAGTTCCTGCTTAGTCAGTTTGTCTTTGGCCATGATAAGGATCCTTGGATTAGCGCTCGTCTGAGGATGATAGGTTAACGGCTGCGAACAGCAAGAGTGCCATCACTATTTATATAATCACTGCTCCGGTACTTCTTCAGACCAAGCAAGCCAACGATCTCCATCGCCCTCGTGGCATACACGCCCCAGTGCTGCGGATCTCCGTTATCCTCTGCCATCATGTGGGCAATGCGCTCTACTGTTTCTTCGTACATGGTGCTGCTCTCTTGGAGGGGTTAGGAGGCGAGGGCGACCCGGCATTCCGGGAGCCGGCGCTTTGCCGCTTCGATCTGCTCGTCCCCGACGATCTGCTCGGTGTAACCTTCGTTGTTCCGGTAGTAGACCCGGTTATCGTCGGGGCAGTAGTAGAACTCGCCGAATTTGTAGGGGCGGTCATAGAAGGGCAGGCCGGGCATGTGAGCGCTCGGCTTCAGCAACTCGTCATAGATCGGTTCGGGAGGCGGGTGCATGTCGATCCTCGCCATCTCTATTCCTCCTTCTCGGTGTGCGGGGAGGGAGGGGGAGGAAGGGGCATCCAGTGGGTCGGATCGGACATGAGCCTGTCGCCATCGAAATAGTCGGCCCAGTATGGCTCTGACCAATCGGGCCAAATCCAGTGACCCACCCCAATGCCCAGCATTTCGCCTACACGAGGCCCTTGAACGAACCCATCCGCAATAAACCGGGACTCCATCGGCTCAAACAGCAACACCGCAGTTCCATCCTTCGGTGCCGTGCTGATGTCCTGCCATTCACTCATCGCCCTGTCCCTTCGCCTTCCTGTATTCCCTGATCTCCGCTCCATTCATATGATCACGCCACTTCTGCTCAAGCTTGGCGTTGGAATGGGTTATGGCCATCTTGGCTCGCTGCTGCATAACATCGAACATCAGCCGGTCGGCCTGATAGTCCTTGTAGTCCTCTGGGGTTTGGATGCGTTTCATTATAAAATGGCCCTAGACAGCCAAACTAGAGCGATCACCACAAGACCAGTTGTCCCTCCGACAATCGCCACAACAGAAGCCATCACCAAAGACGTAGAGAGCAAGTCCCTTACAAAATTTCCATTTCCGTCTGTTAATTTCATCTCCGCCTCCTTCTCAGCGCTTGCGCTAGATCAATACCATCGTCTTCGTCGTCTACTGCTTTGGGCTCGGGAGGGGCTTTGCCTGCCAGCATCCTATCTAGGAGCTGCCCCACCAAACCTAACGCGTCCACCTGATCGTCGTGCACCCCAACCGGGAAGCTCATCATCTCGCTGATCAGGTAGGACTTCCACTCCGCGTCCTTGGGTATGTATAGACCAGTTGAGGCAATTCGTCCACGGAAAGATTGCGCCCTGATTGCTTTGTCGCCACGAGTAGGGAACTGCTCACGCGCCACATAGGCTTGCTTCTCGATCATGGAGCGCACCAGGAACGGGCCGACGCCGGACTTTATCTGACCGGTTTCCTCGGCCCATCCGATCGGCTTCCACTTTCTGACGAGATCGCAGAAGGCCTCAACCCACTTATCGGAGCTGGCTTTCTGCCGCCAAAGATCAAGGAGAAACAATCGGTGCTGTGGATCAACCCCGATGATTGCGTGAACGGTGTAGTCTCCCCCGCTCTGTGTGACTGCATAGTCAGAACCTCCGTATATGCGGAGTGTGGACGGGTCAGGAAGATGCTCAACTTCATGGATCCATTCCTTCCGGAAGTAGTCGCCAGTCTCTGGGCTAGGACGCTGCTGGTAGAGTGCGGACCAATCACGGGCTGGCAGCGCCTTCTTGATGCGCAGAAGATCATCAATGCTGTACTGATCGGGCCACAGAGCCTCTCCATCGTCACTAATGGCGGGAAGGTTAAGGATCTTCCAGCCTTCGTGCATGTGCTCCTCTTGTAGCCAACCAGCGAGATCACTTTCGTGCCATCGGGTCTGGATTACGACCACTCGCCCACCAGGCATAAGGCGGGTGTAGGCTGTTGAGGTGTACCAGTCCTTGGTCTTCTTACGGATTACTTCAGATTCTGCGTCTTCTCGGTTTTTGACCGGATCGTCAATGAGAAGCAGGTGAGCGCCACGGCCAGTAAGAGGCCCGCCCACACCGACAGCGAAATAAGCACCATTTTGTCCTGTGCTAAAGGAATCCAATGGTTGCGTAACATGAAATCGACGGCTGCTAGTGGAATCAGACTTAAGACCCACACCAGGGAAAATTGCATTGTAGCCAGGATCAGCAATTTGGTTTCTGACTTTTCTACCGAAGTCATCAGCAAGCTCCTGTGCATAGGTTGCGGCCACAACGTAGTGGTCTGGGTTGCGGCCTAGATACCAAGCCGGGAAGAACTCGGACGCCAGCATGGACTTGCCGTGTCGAGGAGGCATCGTAATCATCAAACGCGTAATCTCCCCACGCTCTACCATTTCGAGGTGGCGAGCAATGAGGAGATGATGCTTGGCTAGCTTATAGCTCGGCCATTGGTAACAGGCGTATGAGGCCAGCCTTGAGTATGCGAAATCCTCTGGCGTGGCTTGGATGGCTGTCATCTATTTAGTCGGCCTACTATCTATCACTTTACTCCTCCTTCTGATTGATCCTGGGTTTGGAGAGCGATAGCCAATCCTTACGGCGCAGGATTCCTCCAAGAATGTTTGAAGCCACGTTCCAAGGCTGGCTGTCCTGAGAATAATTGTCTCGCACTGCTCTCGCCTCTTGTTCAGCCTGCTCGAAGGCATGGGCCTGTATTTTCTCACGACGATAAATTTCGGTATTCTCGATGGCGTTGGCAAACCAACCGAAAACCCAATCTTGATCCATATCGCTGTAGCCTAGCTTTTTAGCCGTGGCGCAAAAAGCCTCTGACCACTTCATTCCATCATCTCGGCAGTGAGAAAGCAAATCACCGTCTTCCATATCGCTCATACTCATCTTAACCTACCACTGTCATGATTACGTTGTTGATGTTATTGGTGTTCATCGATAGAAAACCTGCACGTTACGACGACGCTTCATCTCAGCATCAAAATCCTCAGGCCCCATGCGCAGGAGATCCGCGTCGGTATAACCGCCAGTGCGGACAACCCTGTTGCGAGCCCTGTTGAGTTTTTTGTTTAGTTCGTCACGCGTCATGATCAACAGCTCGACCCTGCTCATTCTTCTTCCCCACGCTTGCGGATGAGTCCGGCGCAGTGGACCAGCCAATTGTAGGTGGACTTGCCGCGCTGCTGGTTCTCGTGCCCAAGGGGCGTTGCCTTGGCGACGGCGATGAGGTGCTCGGCGCATGCTTCCCGCTCTTCTGCCTTTGCAGCCATGATGGCGCGGGCGAAGTCGTACCGAAGTTCGGATAATGTATCCCCCGCTGGCTCTGTATAGGCGCCTGAGTATAGGATTGCCTTGTCCCAAACGTCCTGCGGGATATCGTCGGGCTTTGTCATTTCTTCCTCCACCGTACAGACGCTATATCCATAGGCGTTGCACGTTCATCTAGAATTTTCTGAGCTACGCAAAACTTTATCCCAAGGCCGCTCTGGACTCTTTCAAGCTCACTAGTCAGATTAATCTCACCATTACGAAGGCAGTCTTGGTGTACTTGCGCCATAAGATCTAGAGCCATCTTTGCTACTCGCTTGTCTTCTTGGTTCATTTTATGAATGCCCCAACAATCTTTCCTAGCTTAGCCTTCGGGCCGAAAGGCGACTGATACTTATGAGCAAGTGGGGTGAATTTCTCACCTTTTTTAACCTTCTTGCTAGCCTTACCCATTCTTCTTCCTCGCTCTGTACTCTCGTTGCTTCATGGCCTTATACGCCCTCATGTCTGTGATGGTCCTGGGGCGGCCTCGGCCTCGCTTGGGAATAGGTTGCCGGTCTTTATACCCAACCGTACCGGCAGAAGTTGTTTCCGGAGCTTCAGACATGAGCAACCTAGACCCCACATTGTCTTCCACCCTGGTATTAGTATCGACGGGCAGGGCTTGAGTACCTGCTTCGCCGAATCGTCCATTATGTGCCTCTATGTGATGAACGCGGCATAACCAACGAACGTCCAGTGGCTTCGAGTAATCTTCGTGGTGACCATCCACCTTGATCTCACCACATACTTCGCACGGCTTCCTTACAAGCTCCCCGCGTCGGATAGCATTGGTCATAAGACGGTGTGCTTCGTGTTTCTCGGGATAGCGGGCTACGTACCGCCTGTTCTTATCCGTTTTGGGAACGCCGCCCTTCCAATTCGGATTTCTCTCTCCACTTTGATCCGGTCTGCTAGCCAATTTTGCCGCACAAGTTTTAGAGCAACTTCGCGCCCTGCCGCGCTTAACCTCATGCGGAACGGCCTTAAACCCCTTCCCGCATACCTCACAAAGGCAATCTGCCATAACCCTGGCGTTGGATCGTGCTGCCGTCGATTTCTTGCGGCACTCATAAGCCGGATGGGCTCCGCCGCAGTGTTCTTTACACATTCTTAGCCATTGTACGGTTCCAGACGATGCAACAGGGCTCGGCAAGCCAGGGCGGTACGCAAATCAGCTCCACGCTTCTTCATGCTGACAACGCTGTTTGTGGATATTCCAAGCGCCTTAGCGCACTGAGCATCAGAACGAGCGAGGCCAGACGCCTTCATGTTGGCAAGCCACGCATTAAAAGCAGAAGGGGGCATTACGCCCCCATCAACTTCATTGTAGAAACCTTATGGTCATACTTGGTGCCGTTTTTGCTGGCGTACGATGCTGCAATAGCCTCTGCTTCTGTCGTGAAGTCTGCTACGAAGGAACCTGTATTCCAAGTCGAGACACGGAAGAAAACCTTTGGGTAGTCTGCGGGGATCATTCCGAGGTCGTTAAGTTTGAGCTGCATCTGTCTTCTCCGTGTTTCTATGGCCCTAAGATGCCACAAGAAACTTGGACGGTCAACGGCTAAATTCAAGATTGTTGGATATTTCTTCAGGCAACCATCAAAGCCAGTTGAATAATCACCCGCCGCTGGTGTTAGCGTAGCTGGGTCGGCCTCGCCATCATCATTTCCTCCACATCATTGATTTCCATACTTAATTCAACGCGCGCTCGTTATCAGCCTGTACCGCCAGGATAGCAGCCGCCACCGCAGCATCACGCTGTTCCTTTGATGTCGTCTCAACATCTACAGACGCCTCGATAGCCTGCATGGGCTTGCCGTCTGTCCGGTCTGCCACCTCTTTAATGGCCGCCATATCCCCCTCCATGGCCTTGGAAACCAGCATTTCTGCGATCTTGCGCAGCTTGGTAACAGGCTTCCCATCCTCGCCTATTCCAATAGCCTGGCGCAGCTCGATGGTGAGCATATTCGCGAAGGATCGCTCTTTCGGTGGACGGCCAGCCATTAAATTCTCCTAACGTCTTGACACATAAGCCAAAGCTTATACGTCACTGTTGACGTATACTACCTCTTCATTTGGTAGCATCTCGTCTACAAAGAACCTGACAACTTTACCCTTTGCCAGACATTCGAACTCCCCAGATGCATAGGGGTCGACCCCGTCTCGGCTTACTGGCTTATAAGCATCAATGATGCCCTTGAAGGCTTCAGGGCCAACCTTAGCAGAAACCTGCCTACTTGTAGTCCCGATAGCAACTTCATCGACAAAGCTTCGTGCGTTCATATCTCAAAGATCCTTTTGTGTTAGAGTTAACCGATATCTGGTTTATCTTCAACCTTTGGGTTTATCCCTTTGGCTTTAGAACGGATGGCGTTGCAAACCCTCAATGCACCTGGGCCATCAGTGTATCCATGATTCTTCGCTGCAATGTCCTCCGCTATCTTAGCGCACTCCTCGAAAGCTTTAGAGCGGGCTTGAACAATTGCATCCGCAATTAGCCCTTCCAGCCTCACTAGGGCGTCAATAGTTCCTTCCGCTCCAGATTGGAGGATTATCTCAGCGGCCTGTATTTCATATTCATTGCGGCTCAATTCTTGTTCTCCCCTAGAGTGTCGATAAAGGCTTTGGAACGACGAATGCCTTTGCGGTATTCGCGCATGTACTCGGTGAAATACCCCGGCCTGTGCCGACTTTTGTTTCTATCCGGCTTTGAATTGGCATCGACAGGCAGGACTTGAGTACCTGCTAGGGCTTCGATAGCATTGCGTTTGCCGGGCTGTGCGTCCACCGCCTCTGGTACGTTGCGTAGATTCGGCTTACTGGCTCTAACCGCCCTTACGATTATCCGGTCCTTCCCGGATGCCGTCGATTTCGTTACCCTGACGATACAGGGTGAATTTTTGTAGTGCATACCTTTGCACTTTTGGCAAAGTTCTAGGGGCAATTACGCCCCCATCCCTTCGCACATTGCCTTGAAGCCTTCCGCCTGAGCTACTGTCTCGAAACTGCCAACCAAAACCCACTTCTGAAACTTGGTCTTGTTGTCGAGGTGAACGCTAGTGACCAGTTCCAGAACCTTTGTGCCTTCGATCTTGTAGTTGGTCATTTCTCTCTCCGTTTCCTGAGTATGAGTAAACACCATCTCGCATGTGTTTACAAGCCCTTTTCTACGCTGACCTGCATTTTCTTTTTGGACCTGTACTCTCGCATATATTCCGTGAAATAGCCGGGTCGGTGACGCGATCCACCGGCTTAAGCGTCAATCTCCATCTCCTTGCACTTGGCTGCTGCCTGATCTACGCGTTCCCATAGCTTTTGAAGCTGCTGAATATCCACGAAATCCGCGCTAACCGATTGATATTCCAGATACGCCGCCCATTTCCGCATAACTTGCGGATCGTTTAGAACATCCACGCTCCAGGGAGAATTGTACTCCCTTTCATACCACTCTCCTAGGGTCATGAGTGGCATGTAATGTAAGCGATCCTACCGTCAGGAAGATTTACACGGGCGCGATCGCACACTTCCAACCTTTCGGATACATACTCCGCTTCATACTCTGATTCCTCGCCCCCATCCGCAATGATGATCCAGTCCTCATCGCCACCGAACGGAGACAGCGCCTGCCACTCCTTCGGTGCATCGTGGAAGTTATAGATCGATACAGCCCTCTTGAACACATCACTCACGAGAGTAATCCCTCACCGAAGCTGCTATAAACCCTATAAAAAGCAACATGGAGCCCGTCCAGAAAAGTTGCCAGCTGTATTCGCTCACCCATATAGCTGCCATCCAAAAGCCAACCCACCCATACGAATAGACGGCCATGAGAAACCGATCCAATTTTGTTGCCTTGGGCTTCTTCTCACTCATCGCATTCTTCTCCTTCCCGCCTAGCCCAGAAATACGACCCGGCAGGAATCATGGAAACAGTAGATCTGTATTTTCCTTTTCCACTCTTAAACAACTGGAAACCGATACGGCGAAGCCTCTCGCCTCTTATTTCAATCGATTCACCAGCCTGCAACAGAACGTACTCTGCACCATCAGATGCTTCCGATGACCTTCCCAACCCAATCATTCGGTTGAAAGCTTCATCTCTCATCGTAGTCTTCTCCCCTAGCTGCTTTGATGGCGTTCTCGATCTTGGTGCGAACAGGGCCGATTACATCAGGGTCTGTCAGAGCGTATTCCAGCGCCTGGAGCATCATTGGCGCCGCTGCTGCTGTACGGCACACCTCCTCTGCATCCTCGTCTGTTAGCCATTCATTGACCGTCAGGAGAGTGCCGCGATAGGTGCGCACCTCGTCTCCTACTGCGTACCATGCATCTTCACTGCGCTTGGTCATTTCCCCGCGTTCCTCTGCTCGTCGTAGCTCTTGAAGAGAACCTTGACTGTACGCTTTACAGCCATGTGTTCGAAGTCCTTGGCCATCCCCTCGTGGTTATAGCTCATTCAGCATCTCCATCCATGTTCAGGATAAGGTCGAGAACCTTCTCCGACTGCTCCGCACGTGTTGACCAGTAATAGGAATTGGCGATGAAATACAGGAGCAGTACCCACGTAAAGATGGCGAGCCATAGCGGAAACTCCATCGTGTTCATGAACATGTCCATCACTCTTCACCCTCCTTCTTTGTCTTGAAGCGCTTGATAGCCTTGCTCAGCTCTTCGATTACCTGGCCGTTCATCGTCCGGTTATTCGCCTTCGCCAGCTTGTGCAGGTCATCCCGCATTCCCACTGGCATTCGGATCGTCATTGTCTCGCGCAATTCATTCTCCTTTTCTGATGCGCTCAGCCTGCATGCATTTTCTGCTTGCGTCAAGCATTCTTTTATGGTGATGTGTGGATATCAAACGGAGAGAGAAATGACTGAGTTCATGGATGATGGATTCCCGATGAGGAATACGGAATACGCGCTGCGGGGATACCCCAAGTCATATGTAACGCTCACACGCGAGCAGGAGGCGGAGGAGAGGCGCAAAGAGGCCGAGGAGTGGGCTAAGTCCGCCGCTAGCCTCATCACCCCCTCTATCCCCTGCTCTGTGTGCGGAAAGCATACGAGCTACGAACTGATCACCCGGGCCGATAACCCGAACCTTGAACAAGACCTGAAGAATGCCAGTGTCGGTGTTTTCTGCTGGTCACATGGAGGCTGATATGGACTTTCTCAAATACCACCCTGCATGGGCATGCATTATCGGGATCGCTGTGATCCTTCCTTTCATCCTTATCTTGGGAGAGTGATATGATCCCGAGTTGGGCAAAGCCAGGGGCGAAGGTGGTGTGTGTTGACGCCTTCCCGTTGGAGGGGAGCATATGGGTTTCACCGCCAGTGGAAGGAGTTATCTATACGATAACCGATACCTTCTACCAGGAAGGCGTATTACTTCTACGACTCAAGGAGCTGCGCAATTTCCAGGACATCGGATATCTAGCACGCCGCTTCCGTCCCCTCGTCTCCCGCACCCAAGAGCAGGACGTAGACCTATTCAAAAGCCTACTGAACCCCACACTTGTTGATAAGCTAGACCTACTTGCGGAGAGAATGAATGAACTGGCAGAAGATTGAGACAGCGCCGAAGGATGGGACCGAGATTATCGGGGCGTTCTATAGGGATTATGGATTCGGAAAGCCTACAACTTATGGACCATGGACGATCCGATGGAACGGAAAGGAGTGGATTTCCAGCTGGGATGGATGGCAAGTAATCTCTAGCCAGACCGACTTTGGAACCGACTACCACGGACCTGATATTGAGCCCACCCACTGGATGCCACTTCCCCCACCACCTATTGACGAAGACTAACGGATAGGCAATAGATTGAGAGCCGGGGGGTTTACGCTCACAAGTGTCTCCTCCCACTTAGCGCCACAGGTTCTCCTCCCTCGCTCTCCCTGTGTGACTTCCCGGCGTCTCTCCTCTCGTGTAACTTAGCCCTGGCACTTCGGTGTCAGGGTTTTTCTTTGGAGGCTATATGTCCTACGCAAAATATCGGAACAAGCCGACGCACTATGATGGCCATCGCTTTGACTCCAAACGCGAGCTAAAGCGCTACCAAGAGCTTCAGTTGCTTGTTCGGGCTGGAGAGATAGCCAATCTTGAATTACAGCCGTCCTGGAGCTTCTCTGTTGACGGGGTGCCAGTCGTAATTCGCAGCCAAGGCTTCCCAAACGGTCGGAAGCTGACTTATCGAGCTGACTTCTCCTACACAGACAAAAATGGCACCCCCGTTATCGAGGATGCCAAGGGCTTTAAAACACCTGAGTACAAGATCAAGAAGGCTCTGATGGAGGCTTGTCATGGAATTGTGGTGAAGGAGGTATAACCCCATCCCTCTTTAGGATCTCTATACCTAGCTCGTTGATGAGGCCGCGCTGCCGCATTATCTCAATCGTAGAAAGAAATATTGCGTAGGATTTGACCCCTTCCGATAACTCTCTGTCCCTAGATAGCCACTCTAGAGCAAACTCCTCCAAGTCTCTCTTCACATCGTCAAAGATGCTTCTCTCGTTTAGTTGTCCTGCTCTCTCATCGGTCATTTTTATGTTCCTCTGTTATTTTGCTTGGGATGGGGGGAGGGAAGTCGAAATATGGACCGTCCTCCCGGCCTATGAAGGCGATAAGGTGTTCAGCAGCAGCAATGATCTGCTCTCGGAATTGATCAGGGCTTGATACGCCTGCCAGATACCCACTGCTCCCAATTGATATCACCTCATCCCCTTCGACAGATACGAAAACCTCCCAACTCTTACTGCTCATCTTGTGTTATTCCTTTAGTGGGCTGGGGAGGGGAAGGAAGAGGTTTCCAGTGGGTGGGCTTTATGATGCCAAATGCAGGGGCCTTCCACCGCTTAACCTCCGTATCAAAGTACGCCTCACATACTTCTCTCGCGTCGCACAAGTCCGGGACGTAGGCCATGATGTCCGTCCAATCTCGTGGTGCTGTCTCAATCTCTTTCCACTCACTCATTCTCTTTCTCCCTTGTTCATTGGTTTATGCAATAAGGCTGCGGAACGTTTGCGCTGCTGAATCTCATCCTCGCCACGCTTGACCGCCAAATCAAACTTCGTAACTAGTACTCTGTCTTCTCGGGACAGAGGGGAGTTATCGTCTAGGATAAATTCTATCAAGTTATCCAAACTGTCGGCCATTCGTTTCTCCATAGCTATCAAAAAAGACGTAGGTGAGGTATACCCCTACTCTTGGTTTCAGTCTCGGACGGTGTGCAGACCTTAGCACTTTATCAAACGCACCTGATGCTGGATGCTCCCAGCGGCTCTGAGGGGGTGCCCTCCTGGAACCTAGGCTTAACCTAGAGTCTCACCATTAAAGTCGTTTATCCCGCTCTTCCGAAGCTAAGGCATCCGTCTTAAAGATGGTGCTTTGGTCTGTAAGCACGGCACTTAACTGAAAAGTCGGTGTGGCGTCTCGCAGCCATAGGTTCACCGCTTCACAGCTTGTGACCTAAATGGCTTGGAACATATTGTGGGTAGGCCTTGAACTAATGCGATAGATATGGCATTTAAGGCTTACCGAATGTGTTGTAGCCACTTCGGTCGCGTCGAGGGATCTGAGAAATCGCTTCGACACCCATTCTCTAGCATACCGCCCGTTATGCGTAAAGCCCCTTGATCTTAACCGGTCAGGGGGCTAATCTTCTTCTCGGCTCCCCTATAGACGTGGGGATAGGTAGCTGGCGCTGAATTAGTCCAGAAGACCTCGTAGCGCTGCGGTGGCGCCCTGTGGCTCGCAGGGTAAATCCAGGGTTTGAGAAACCAGAGAAAACATTCAAAAGCCCCGGCGTCCATTCAAGGATACCGGGGCTGCTTTATATGTCGACAGCTTTAGTGCTCTTAATGAACTCCGGGTCTATTTGTTAGTTAGGCTAGCTGACCTCAGACAAGGAAATGTTGAGATACGTTATGATGGCTGCGCGAGCCGTATAACGATATCGGTTTTGGTCTGCTTCTGAGATTTCAGACCAAGTAACTTTCCTAGCACCACCGTTCCCAGCTCGCGCCCATTCCGCTTGCCAGATCGATTCCGCAACCCGATCCACCACCTTGCTGTCCATTCTATTCTTCCTTCTCGTTCATGTATTCTTCCATCGGTGTCATGCCGAGGGCTGAAAGATATAACTCCATAACAGCTTCTTCCTCCCGGCGCTTGTTCGGATCTTTCTTACGAAGCGCTACGATCTTGCGCAGAATGGATGAATCATACCCATTCCCCTTGGCCTCTGAGTAGATAGCCGACACATCTTCCTTCAGTGCATCAATCTCGCCATTCATCATCTCCACCCGTTCGATATATGCGCGGATCTGGTTGTTTGCAGTGCTTACATCAGTCATTCTTCGACTTCCATTCCACAATCATGTCATTAGCTACAGATATGGCATTGTGATATTGTATGTACATGCGAGCCGAATCACGCTTCACCTTTTCGACATCAATACCTCTTTTTTCTGCGTGATTTTTAGCCCAAAGTGCCGCATCTGACCTACTTTCTGCCAACCCACACATGCGGACCCAATCGGCCGAGTACGTATACGGGAAACGACTATCGTTTTCTGAAAGTAAATTCATTCGTCCATCCACCTTCCCTGGTTCAAAAATGTGCTAAGGTGCGGAATGAACTTCCCGCCATCCTTGATCGTGTATGTCTTACGGTCGATCTGAGAAACCATGTAGCGCTTTACGCCCTGAAGGATCTCATCAGCCGTGGCCTCCAACTCTATATCGACGTAATTTCCTGAATCCTTGTCGAGCGTTCGGGTCTTGAAGCCTCCCTTCACAATGGCGAGGAATTTAGCCTTTGCCAGCGGCTTCTTTGCCTTGTTCCCGTAGTTCTTCCAAACCTCCTCGAAAGCCTTGTCTAGGGCCTCTTTCTGGCCGTCCTGTGAGGGGAACTGGAATAGCTGTGCTGATTGTGTCATGCGTTGAGACCTTTCAGATATTGCTCATGTTTCTTTATCCCATGGGTGACTGACGAATGGTCCCTATAACCAAGATGTACCGCTATCTGCGTGGTGCTTAGTATCGTCTCGTTGTAAAGCCGATAGCATGCTTCGTGTCGCGGGACGCTGTATTTCCTCTGGTTCGATTTCTTCCGCAAATCTTTGATCGTGATTTTGTGCTTGTTGCAGATTTCGATAGCGATCTCCTTCCACCTCTCAATATAGCTCGATGACTCCTCCGCAATCATGATGCGTCCCATATCTATATCAATCTTAGAGGACGGCTTAATCACCATATACTCGCGGCGCTTGTGGGCCGACGCCCGGTACTGATATTCAACGCCAGGAACGTTCGTTGTCGACATTTCCCGGCGCCGAGTGAAGCCGAGACGCTCACGGCGCGAGTTGTAGCTAGCCTTAACCGATGCGTATGTTTTAGGTGCCTTTTCACCGACGGGAGGCAAGAAAATACTCTTCGCCTGAACATCCATCAGGC
>Ga0182745_1000537_pt1 | contig 41941 bp, 44 predicted proteins | sample eDN3rd30CKraftBY_FD_128523 | JGI IMG/M metagenome (GOLD analysis project Ga0182745, IMG submission 128523) | Enriched backyard soil microbial communities from Emeryville, California, USA - eDNA 3rd pass 30_C Kraft BY (version 2) (version 2) | ecosystem: Environmental > Terrestrial > Soil >...
CATGAAGGTCGACTTGCCGCAACCGTTGGCGCCGATCAGGCCGTAGCGGTTGCCGTTGTTGAATTTGACGGAAACGTTTTCGAACAGTGGCTTGGAGCCGAACTGCATGGTGATGTTAGCGGTGGAGATCAAGGAGCTTACCTATCAATAACTTACGTGGCTTCTTCGCAGCTACGGACCAATTTGGAGCTTATCCAGCTCCTGCCAGTCGTTAGACGAGTTAATCCAGCGCGCATAAGTCGATAAGAGCATCTGCACGCCTTGCCCGAGCTGTTGGGCGATAAATGCGGGGTTGAGACCAGACATTGAGCATATTGTCGCATAGGTGTGGCGGCAGTTATACGGGGGCGGTACCTGATGCCCAAACCTTTCAGGATTGGCCGCTACTGGTGGTGCAGGTCCGACATCTGCTTGACGTGCTCCCCATTATTACCGGGCGGCAAGACGAACGGCGATTCCCGTGCAGCGCGGTAGTGCACCTCTGCGTGAGCCTGCGGATAGCCTATCCCTAAGAACTGGACACCCAGCGCCAAACGACCGCGCGTGTGATTTCGTTCACCGACCGCCCTTGTAACAGTGGCGGAGGCAGCTCGCGCACAGCACAGTACAGTGCTTTAGTCGTTTTAGTGGTAGCGGCATTGCAGAACGGTGAGCATACCGGCCTCGAAGAAGTAGACCAGACGGTGCTCACGGGTGATGCGACGGGACCACACGCCAGATAAATCGCCTTTCAGCGGCTCAGGCTTGCCAATACCCGTGAAGGGGGTGCGTAGACACACGTCAATCAGGCGGTTGACGTTGCCAAGTATGGTGAGGTCGGCACTCTGCCAGTGACAGTAATCCTCCCAGCCCTCTTTGGTGAACTTCACGCTTACCTTGTCGCGGGCTTCATCCTTGTTCCGCTGCTTCTGGTTCTTGCTCATTGAGGTCCAGCTCCTTCGCCAAGGCCTGGCCGTCCCGGAGCTGATCGATGGATGAGCGCAAGCGCGAAGCGTTTTTGGACGATCCCAACAGGTGAATGGTCTCGTTCATCCCGTTGTAGTCCTCCAGGGACATTATCACTACGGGTTCGCCACGCTGTCGCGTGATTACGGCGGGCTCATGGTCCCGGCAAACATCATCCATTGTCTGCTTCAGTTCGGCGCGTGCCTGGCTAAAAGTCAGTACGTGCATTTGTCCATCCTCCGGGCTCTGCCCGGGTAAGGGTTGCTCTTTGGACCGCCACAGGCGACGCCCAAAGTACTAAGAAAGTGAAGCCAGTCGGCCCGCACAGCGGCTCCGTAGTGACTCACAGTGTTCTCTCATCTGGATCAGAATCGTCATTCCAGTAGCCACAGGCCAAAGGTGTCCAGATGGATCCAGCCGTCGCTGGCAACCGCAGCCATTGTACCTAACGTTGTACAAGGCATTAAACCGGTAGATGCAACGGGAGCTTTTGAGATGATCTGCAATGAGTGCGGAAAGGAACACGCCAGCGATGACATTGAGCTTGTTTCCGCCGAACGATTCTTTGTCCGGGCAACGCTACCTCTTCCCGTATTGCAGCGTGATGAGCCCTATAGCGGGGGGGTATGGGTCGAACTCATGCAACCAGATTTTGAACGTATCTACGAGCAGTGGGATGCCCCCCATCAGTCCTCTGAACCACCGTTTTCCGTATCCCTTGCCAACTCCATACCGACTTTTGGTGACACCAACGGCCTTCACGCTCAATTGCGGCTGACAGGGCCGACTACCAGGCCCCAGGCAGTCTCTCTGCGGCGATCCGCGTGCAGAACGACGCGTGGCGCCTGCAAAGACGCTACATGCAATTGAAGGCTTTCGAGACGGTCAGCGATAATCCTCAAGCCAAGCTGTCGGCCGTGATCACCCAAACGGCGAACTCAGTGGCCAGCGCCATGATGAGTTACACCACTTGAGCAGTGATCAGCTGCCGACTTGTGAAGGACGCCCAGAGCATGAGTGCGCTTGCAGTTGACCGCGTCGCCCATTGCCGTAGAATCGCGCGCCCAAAATTCAGCAGGCATGGCGAGAGGGAGCTTGAATGCAGCGGGTGATGATTATTGGTCAGCCAGGGGCTGGGAAAAGTACCCTGGCGCGCAAGCTTGGCGAGCGCACTGGCTTGCCGGTCGTGCACATCGACACGATTCATTGGCAGCCAGGGTGGGTCGAGCGGAGCCGGGACGAGAAGACGCGTCTTTGTCATGAGGTCGAGGCCCGTGAGCGCTGGATCTTCGAAGGCGGGCATTCGACCACATGGAACAACCGGCTGGCCCGCGCTGACATGTTGATATGGATTGATCGCTCGGCTCCGCTTCGATTCTGGCGCGTGCTCCTCAGAACGGTGTTGAACCGGGGTCGATCCCGGCCTGACTTGCCGGACAACTGTCCGGAGTTGCTGGCCAACCTGCCGGAGTTTTTCAGGTTCATGTGGCGGACGAAAACCTCGTCTCGGGAGGCGATAAAGCGATTCGTGGCGACGGCCCCGTCGGGCTGTCGCGTGGTCTGCCTACGAACCAATCGGGATACCGATGTTTTTCTCGCGAGTATGGGCACGCAGCCTGATCAGGTTGTGCAAGGTCATTAGATGCCAGATCGCGCTTGAGTGGCGGCAGGCGCCTGCCGTGTAGGCGCATCAGGACATTTTCACTTGCCCAAGGAGGCCCTCATGGCGCTGACCAGCAAGATCACGGCTTACGACCCTGCATGGCCGCAGCGGTATGAGGCGGTCAACGTTCTGCTCGCCTCGGTGTTCGGCGATGAGCTTCTCGCCATTCACCATGTAGGCAGCACGGCTGTGCCGCAACTTGCAGCCAAGCCTGAGATCGATGTGCTGGTCGAGGTTTTAGAGCATCGCAATGAGGCAGCGCGAGACGAGGTGTTGCTGACGTTGGGCTATGTGCGCGGCAGTGACCTGTCGGAATGACACCACTTCTACCGCCGCAATGTTGGCGAGATGCGGACCCCCGATCATGGCGTTGGGTTCGGTGGGGCCTGGAATTGTTCGTCATGAGGTTTTTGGCGCCTGCCAGATCGAGCGCCGCCCGCGCGGCGCATCGCGAGCTGCGCTCGCTCCTACGTTTGTTACGGGCCAATTGTTCCTGAGGATTTTGCGCGCGAACGCCTTGGCGCATGGCTCAGTAGCGCGTGGTACAAACCAGGCGGTCGCGCGCGCCTGTCACAGGCATGACTGGCCCGAAACAAACGTAGGAGCGAGCGCAGCTCGCGATGCGCCGCGCGGGCGGCGCTCGGTCTGGCAGGCGCCAAAAACCTCATGAGGAACACCTCAAGGCCCCCACCGAACTCAACGCATGTGGGGCGCTTTAACTAATGCCTACCATTTCTTCGGAGAGTGAGATATCTGAGCGCTTGAAATGATCCCTGATAAGATCGGCAAGATCAGAAACAGGACGAGTAGCATCATCCAACGACTGTAACCGTACCGCGAACTCGGGCAGTGTCGGTAGCCCACAATCCGGCAATGGCAGGATGATATCTTCGGGCGCTAGGCGTTGCAGCCAAGGCGTAACCGCAAGCCCATTGCGAACCATGGTCAATGTGGTATCGGCTGATGCATTTTCGAACACCATCTTTCCAACAATACCTTCTTCGTCCAGACGCTGGAAAACGGTATCGCGAAAGGCACAATTCGCAGTCAGAAAGCACAGTGCCAATGGCCGCTGTGCTGCTGTTGCCTCGTTGCCCAACCATACCAGTTGATCCACAGCCAACCGTTCGCCCAATTCGACGTTGGTCGGGCCTTGACTGATCACCAGATCGAGTTTGCCGTTGGTGAACGCTTGGTCGAGATCCGTCGAAGAAGCGCTGAAGATCTTTACCTCGACCCTCGGAAAGGCATTACTAAAAGCTTTGAGCAAGTGGGCAAGCGGGGCTCCGGCCATATCGAAGGGGAGCCCAAGGCGCACCGAGGCTGCTGATTCCCTTCCACCAATGGAGGCACAGAAAGCGTCATGCATTCGTAGCAGACGACGGGCGTCTGGCAGCAGCGATTTTCCCTTACCCGTCAGACGACTGCCCTGTGTATCACGCAGCAATAACTGGCAGTCGAGGAATGCCTCCAGACGTTTGATTCGCTGGCTAACAGCACCTTGTGTCAGGTGCAGGTTGACTGACGCAACGCTCATGCTCCCAGTATCCGCCACCTCGACGAAGGCTCTGAGCAGCGCCAGATCAAGGTTGTGAGTTTTGTTCATGTCAAGCCATTAGCAGTGTTAATAGCGGCATTATAATTCGTCGCTACTCAAAGTTCACGCTCCTCTTTAGATTGCAAGGCACAGACTGACACATGGACATGAGCAAGAATGATCAACACCTTGGATAGCATCAACCTACGAAATGAACTGGATACGCTCACAGAATACTGGAAGCCCCGAGTCCTCGGTCGCGTCAATAACCAGTTCGTCAAAATTGCAAAACTGAAAGGAGAATTTGTTTGGCATGCGCACGAACATGAAGACGAGATGTTTTCAGTAATCTATGGCACGCTTTGCATTCAGCTCGAAGATCGCACCATTGTCTTGAATGCAGGGGAGTTTTGCATTATTCCCAAACGGGTGCGACACAAACCTATCGCCGAAGATGAATGTGCGGTCATGTTGATTGAAACGGATACCACACTCCATACCGGCGGAGAACGTTCGCCACTTACAGTCTCGATAGATGATCAATTGTATCCAGCTTGATTCAATGACAGCGCCCATGTTTTCACATTCGAGATTTAGGCGCTCAACCAGGTCTTTGGATGATTGACGCTACAATCTGCCGGCAGAGCATGCACCTGCGTGGAGCATGTTATGCCGGAGCGGCATAGGCGCTGGGCGAAGCCCTTCGGACCAATTCGCGAACCAACTGATGCGTTTTCGTGAGGGCGCCTCTCTTTCAGCCAGCCAAACATCCGTTCGGTGATGTTGCGCTGCCGGTACTCGAGCCGGAAGAACTTACTACCGCATCACTGAAGCGGCTGTATCAGTTCGGCACCTTGGTTGCGCACATTGCCAATGGCTGTGCTCACTCGATACCACTCGAAGGCCTCGGCTGGCTCGCCCAGGTTGAGCGCCATCTGCTCGGCCTGTTCGCCCGGCGTCGTGGTTTGCATCCACTCACGCGCAAGGTCTGGGGCCAAAACCACTGGCCTGCGGTCGTGCACATCTACCATTCCGCCCTGGGCATCGGCCGTAATGATGACGAACCCATCATGCTCGCCGCCAGCGAACTGGCCGATGCTGGCGCAAAGGGAAGGGCGCCCGTCGCGGCGTCGGATGTAGTACGGCTGTTTCTTCGGTCCGCCTTCATCGACCCATTCATACCAGCCGTCGATCGGCGTTATGCCTCGGTGCGGCCAGATTGCCCGGAAGAAGGGGCCGTGTGTCACCTTTTCGACCCTGGCGTTGATCGGCGCAGCACGGTCGGTCGCCCAATGGGGCCGCCATCCCCATCTCACCAGGTCCGCCCGCGGGCCCGCCTCATCCATTCGCAGCACTGCCACCGGCGTGGTCGGCGCGACGTTGTACCGGCCAAGTGGCTGGTCGCCGACGTTGTTCCGCCAGGCCTCTGGCAGGCTCAGGGTTTCGACAAAATCGTGTATGCCTCGGTACTGGCTCAACCTTCCACACATGCGCGGCCCTCCTGCCTGAGCAAGCATAGCGCTTGGGTGTATCGCCACCCAGCGCGTCATGCGGCTGACGGATGGGTATACCGCAATCCAAAAAGGGCAGGGGCGTGCCCCGGCGATCCAGCCAACAAGTCAATGCTTGGCCGTGGCGAGTAGCCGATAGCGCGAGAAGGGCGTGCCGTCGATATCCACCTCTCCGTCAAGGCGAAACCCCAGGCGAAGAATACCTTTGATTCGGGTTCTGGTTGGTGGAAGCAACAGGGTGATCGACTCAAGCCCCATCTCCTGGAAAGCGCGCCGTACGATCTCATCGAAAATCACTCTGCCAAGCCCCCAGTAGTCTGGATGAAGCACCAAGGCAAGATCAGCGTCACCGTCTTCCTGCTGCAGGCCACCCCAGCCGGCGAATTCATCTTCAACGAAAAAAGCCCAGGGACCATAGCCATTCAGTGCCCATTGGGCCTCTTTTTGGGCGACCCACACCTTGCACTTGCTTTCGTCAAAGTCGGGACGACCCAAGGGCATTTGGCGTAAGACATCGGGATTGTTGTTGAGCGCGATGATGTCAGCGATGGAGGCGTCGCTGAGAGGTCGGAAATGCAGTTGCATGATGTGCCTTTTCAAACCGCTTTAAACCTGATGTATAGCGCCCTGGCCGAACTGCACCAGTGCGGATCGATTCATAGGCCGCCGACTGCACGGCCTGAGGTCCGCTTCTTACGCTAGACCACCGCGCCAAACAAGCGGCCCACCAGAGCCGTGACGCCCATGGCCAGCGCCCCCCAGACGGTCACCCGACAGGCGCCCGTCATGATGCTGGCCCCGCCAGTCTTGGCGGCAATAGCCCCCAATGACCCGAGAAATACCAATGACATGCCCGATATCCAAGGCACCACGCTGTGCTCCGGCGCGACAAAAGTCACCGCCAGTGGCAAGGCGGCGCCCACCACGAAACTGGCGGCGGACGCCAGGGCGGCTTGCAAGGGTTTGGCGGCGAGCGTGGTGCTGATGCCCAGTTCGTCCCGCGCGTGGGCGCCCAATGCGTCATGAGCCATCAGTTGATCGGCCACTTGATGCGCCAGCTCGGGTGCTACCCCGCGATGTATGTAGATGTTGGCGAGTTCGATGTGCTCAGCTTTCGGGTCTCTGGCCAGTTCTGCCCGTTCGCGGGACAAGTCCGCCCGTTCGGTATCGGCCTGGGAATGTACCGAAATGTACTCGCCAGCGGCCATGGACATGGCCCCGGCCATCAGCCCCGCCATTCCGGTGACCAGCAACGTGGCATGGCTGGCGTCGGCGGCCGCGACGCCTATCAGCAGGCTGGCGGTAGAGACAATGCCGTCGTTGGCACCCAGGACAGCGGCGCGCAACCAGCCGATACGATCGCTTCTGTGTGCCTCAGTGTGTCTGTGCATGAATTTCACTGTTTAACGGGGCTCCCTGTCATCAGACGGTTCAAGTGACTTGCAGCCGGCGTCAGCGGGTTTCAATTTGCGCCTGCAACTGTCCGCCGACAATGGATATTTCTTTGAACTGTTCGCCCTCGCGCAGCACGAACAGCGCGTCCATCCCGCGCTCCTGAGCCAGACGAGGGCCTTCGGTTTCGCCCAGGACCATCAGCGCCGTGGCCCAGGCATCGGCGAGCATGCACGAGGCCGCCACCACGGTGACGGCGGCGAGCGAGTTGCGCAGTGGCGCGCCGGTGGCCGGGTTCATGGTGTGAGCATAGGACTGACCGGCCACGTCGACCCACTGTCGGTAGTCGCCGGAGGTCGCGATTGAGGTATCGCTAAGTTCCATCACACCCATGACTTCACGCACGCCCCTTTTGGGCTTTTCCAGGGCCACGACCCAGCATTGTCCGTCAGGTTTGACGCCCCGGGCGCGCATTTCGCCATCGATACCGACCAGGTAGCGAGTGATACCTGACCCTTCCAGGCAACGGGCCAGTTCATCCACGCCAAAACCTTTGGCAATCCCACTCAAGTCAAGGTTCGCCGGCGCGCGCTTGCGTACCTGATTGCGTTGTGGCTCAACCTCCAATGCGGCGTCGGCTGACAGCCAGGTGCGCGGCGCAATTGTGCCGATTCCCTGCGCTGTGACCTGCCGCGCCGCTGGGCCGAAGCCCCACGCGTTCACCAGGTCACCAACAGCGATGTCGAAGGCGCCGCCGGTTTGCCGGCTGACGCGCAATGCAGCAGACAGCACCGTGGTCAGTTCGTTGGGTACCGACACCCATTGCTGCTCGGGGGCGGCATTGAGGCGGTTAAGGTCCGAGTCGGGTTTCCAGGTGGACATTTGCTGGTCCACCCGGGCCACGGCGCGGGCAAGTTGCTGGCCAATTTCGTCGGTATCAAGCCCGGCCCCGGCATAAAACAGGGCGGTGTAGCGGGTGCCCATGGTTTCGCCGTTCAGGCTGTAACGCTGCAACTCAGTAGACATCTTCACGGTAGCGTCCTTGTGCCTTGAGGGTCAGCACGCTGAGGTTGAGGGGCGCCAAGACTTCATCCAGGGCCTGCATTACGCCTTTGGCCATTTCGCGACTGCCACACACCAGCACTTGGGCACCTTTTTCAATCAGCCGGCGCAAGGCGAGGGCATCACTGATCAGCCGGTCTTGTACGTAGCTGCGCTCCGGGACCTGAGAAAAGGCGGCGTGCAATTGCGTAAGGCGGCGGTCCGACAAGAATTGGTTGAGTTCCGGTTCGTAGAGAAAGTCCGAGGCCGGGTTGCGCCCGCCCCAATACAAGTGCATCGGGTGTCGGGCCTTGTTGTTGCGGATAAAGCCGGCCAAAGGACCGATACCGGTACCGGCGCCGATCAGGATTACCGGGTGCGTGCCCGATGCCGGACGAAATTGCGGGTTGGGCTGAATGAAGGCGTCAATCTGCGCGCCAATGTCCAGGCCGTGAAGAAACTCCGAGCACATGCCCCCGTTGTGTTTACGCACACAGATCTCGAGCACGCCGTCCTGGGAACCGCTGGCCAGCGAGTAGAAGCGCGGGATTGGGCTGCCCGGGGGCAGAATCCCGACCAGGTCGCCGGCCAGAAAGCTCGGCAGTCCGCCGCGCGCTTTGAAGCGCAGGACATGGGTCGGTGCATTTACCTGTTCGCCATAGGCAATCCGCTCTGTCAGCTCTAGTGAATGGGTACGCGGCCGCTGCGGGGTATGAACCAGCGCCAGCGCGTGCCCCAACACGTCGCCCAACGCGTGGCCCCAGCGCGCAAACTCCTGAGGGGACTGGCGGTTGACGGTTTCCAGCCCCAGCAATGGCGAGCCACCGGCCTGCAACATGGCGTCCTGCACTTGATGGGCGTACTGACAGAACTGCGCAAACTGGCGGTCGCCCAGGCCCAGCACCGCAAAGGGTAGGCCGGGCTTGATGCCGGTTTTGGCCAGCCGCGCCAGGAACTGCGAAGCCGAGGCCGGCGCATCGCCGTCACCGTGGGTCGCGGTGAGGATGAACACCCGTTGGGCACTACGGTAATCGCCCAACCAGTCGTTCATCGCCGCGCTGTGCACCTGATGGCCGCTCTGGTGCAAGGCGTCATGCAAGGTTTTGGCAAAACCCCAGGTGCTGTTGTTTTCACTGCCCACCAGAATCACGCTGTCGGCGGCATGCGCAGGGCTGTTGTGGCGGAGGCTCGGGCCAGCCTTGCGGCGGCGCCACCATAATAGAACGCCGGTCACGCTCATCAACGGCACGCAGAGGGCGCAGAGCCCGAGCAACAGGCCCAGCCACCAGAGGCCTTCGCCAGTGTGCAACTGGTAGACCAATTCATAGAGGTTGAGCATCGGGTCGTGGGCTTGATAGGACAGCAAGGCGCCGCTGGCCTGATCCACGTAGCCGTCGCCCTGTGCTGTGCGCAGGGAATACACATCGCGGGGGTTGCCGGGGCTCGGGTAGACCAGCTCGCGCAAGTCGTTCAAGTCGGTGGCCTGCAAGGCCTGCAGCTTCGCCACCGGCAAGGCCGGACCGGCGCTGACGTGCGCAGGGAAGGCGGGTTCACCTTGACTGCCGTCGGCGATAAAACCAAACGTGGTGGCGGACATGTAGGCCCCGCTCAGTGCCGACAACAACAGCCCGAGCAAGGCCAGTCGCCCGACTTCAGCATGCCAGCGCTGGCTGAAAGTGCCCCGCAGCGGCCGCAGCAGGTTGCGCCAGCCACCCAGGCGTCGGGCCAGCAATAGCGCGCCGGACACTGACAGCGCCAGCATGAGCAGGGCACCAACACCCGATACGCCATGGCCCGGCGTGCCAAGGAACAGCGAGCGGTGCAGGTCTTTCACCCAGCGGGTGAACGCGGATGGCTCGTAAGGGGCGAGCCCTTGGCCGGTCAGTGGGTCGACCTTCTCCGCCCCGGCCTTGCCGTTCTGGTTGTAGTAGACGATCACCGTGCCGGACGCTGAGCGCTGGATCTGCTCCACCCCCGTAAAGTGGCTGGCAACGCGCCCGGCAAGTTGGCCGACGTTGAGTTGCCCGGCAGAAGTGGACGTATTGTGCAGACGTTCCAGCGCCGGCTCGACAGACAGGATCGCGCCGCTGATGGCCAATACCATGACCAACAGGGCGGCGATCAGGCCAGGAAGGGAATGGAACTGACGAAGCATGTTCAGCCTCCGGAGGTGGCGGGTGCTACAGATCGTAAGTAAAGGAGTCGACGTAGCCACTGCCGGTCGCGGGCTTGCCTGCACCCTTGGATGTCAGCGGCACGCTGACATCGCCGCGGGCGTCGCGTTTGTCCTCGACGGCGCTGTCGATGCGGATCTGATACCCGGCATCAATCAGGGTGTCCGCCAGTTCTACGCTGACTTTCAGCGTGCGCCCACTGCCGACGCTGGCGCCGCTGACCCCGTCGAACTCGCTCGGGTTCATCCCGCTGCCACGGGCCCAGTCGGCCAGGTGCTTGTAATATTTGGCCTTCTTGCCGGCCACCCAGAGGGTTTTCTGGTACTGGCCATTGGCGTCGGTGACGTAGATCGCCAGGTAGGCATCATTGCCGCTGTAGTCCTTGAGCTGCGTGGTCAAGGTCACTTCACGGGCCTGGGCCAGCGCCGGCAGGGTAATGGCGCCGATGAGGCAGGTTGCTGCGATGATCTTTTTCATGAGCGTGTCCTCTTGATCGTTAGGTCGAGAGCCTGGACCTGCCGGCTGACAGCAACCTGAACGGCAGGAAAATTCATAGACAGGTGAGTTGTCATTCGGCGAGCGGGCTACCGAGATAGTCCCTGGCGTCGCCGTCATTGCGGAAATGGACCTCGAGTGTCCTCAGGTGCAGCGATGCCGGGGAGTAGCTGGCTTCGATGTCATTGCCTTTGCGGTCCTGGCCCTTGAGTTCGTAACAGCCATCGTCGACCTTGATGCGCTGCACGCGCCAACCGTATTGCCGCTCTACCTGCTGACGCAGGGTTTCGCGAGGTTGCCAGTCGCTGACCGGGTCGCTGCAGTCGTCACCGGCCAGGGCGTAACCGCTGAGCAGCAAGCCCATCAGCGTGGCATTGGCAATAAAACCTGATTTCATGACTTGTCTCCTGTCGAGGGCGGCGTCTGTGGCATAACCTAAAGGGCCTTCCTGACAGCCAGCTGAATTTTCAGATTCACGTCAGGCAAGGCGATTAAGGTGCTGCAAGACAACCATCACAGGAGGTGTCAGATGCGGGTTCTACTGGTCGAGGACGCTCCTGGCCTGGGTGAAGCGGTGCGCGAGCAGATTGCCGATGATGGCCACGCCGTCGATTGGGTACAGCGCTTGGACCACGCGCGCAACAGCGTCCGCAGCACGCCTTACGACTTGATCTTGCTGGACCTGATGCTCCCGGACGGGCGCGGGTTGGATTTTCTGCGTCAACAACGCTCGGCAGGAGACGTGACCCCGGTGATTATCCTGACCGCCCAGGATCAGATTTCCGATCGTATCGCCGGCCTCAACGCCGGTGCCGATGACTACCTGGTCAAACCGTTCGACCTGTTTGAACTCTCGGCCCGCGTGGCAGCGGTGGGGCGGCGTTATAGCGGCAATCCCAATCCACAGATCAAACTCGGTGATTTGCAGGTCGACATGAGTGCCCGCACGGTGCAACGGGGCAGTGCCACGGTGGACCTCACGGCGCGGGAGTGGGCGCTGTTCGAGGCGTTTGTGCAACGCCCCGGCGCGCTACTGTCCAAGTCGCAGCTCGAAGAGCGGCTGTATGCTTTTGGCGCCGAAATCGAGAGCAATACCATCGAGGTATACATCAGCCGTCTGCGTAAAAAACTCGGACGCGAGCTGATCGAAACCGTGCGAGGCATGGGCTATCGGTTAATGTCCGCATGAAGCCTTCTTCGAGCCTGCAAATACGTCTCGGTCTAGGGCTGACGCTTGGTATGACTTTACTCTGGCTGGTGGCGACAGTGGGTGCCTGGCTAGTGGTGCGGCATGAGTTGAACGAAGCGTTCGATAGCGCGTTGGAAGAAACTGCACAACGCATTCTGCCCTTGGCCGTGCTGGAAATCAGCAACCGGGAAGAATCCCGGACAGCACAACACGTCGCGACACTGAAGATGCACAAGGAATACCTGACTTACCTGGTGCGCGATGCCAAGGGCAAGATTCTGATGCAATCTCACGACGCCAACCCGCAGATTTTCAACCGACAACCAACTGAAGGCTTCTCCACTTCTGAAAAGTACCGATTGTATGGCGCTAGCGCATTGCGTCAGACGCTGTTCATCGAGGTGGCCGAACCGCTTGGTCATCGTCGTGAAGCCGCGCGGGAGGCCTTGTTTGCGTTGTTGTTGCCCCTCATGGTGTTGATTCCTGTCAGCCTGGTGGGTACCTGGTTATTGGTGCGTTTCAGCCTGCGCAGCGTGCTGGCTTACCGTCGTGCCATTGAAGCGCGCGGTGTGGGTGACCTGTCTCCGATCAAGGTGGAGCACCTGCCTGCAGAAATCGATCCGTTGGCTGAGGCGGTCAATCACCTGCTGGAGCGCTTACGCAACGCCCTTGAGGCCGAGCGCAGCTTTACCGCCAACAGCGCCCACGAACTACGCACACCATTGGCCTCGACCCTGGCGCAGATCCAGCGGTTACACCACGAAGCGCCGGAGGGGCCGCTGCGAGTACGTGCACAGAAGATCGAACACGCGTTGCATGAGCTTTCAAGGCTTTCAGAAAAGCTCATGCAGTTGGCCAAAGCCGAGGGCGGCGGGCTGTTGTCCGAAACGCCACAAGACCTGATCCCGTTGCTTGCCCATGGCGTGGACGAGTGGAACCAACGCAGCGGGCAGCGCATCGAGTTGCGGTTGCCAAGCCAGACCAGCGTGTATTCGATCATTGACCCGGACGCCTTTGGCATCCTGCTGCGCAACCTGATTGAGAATGCGCTGAAGTATGGTGCAACGGACCAGCCGGTCGAAGTCAGCCTCACCGAGCAGGCACAGCTGCGGGTAGTCAATAGTGGCCCGGCAGTGCCGCAGCCTGTATTAGAACACCTGACCGAGCGTTTTGTGCGTGGTCACAGTGAGATCAGTGGTTCGGGGCTGGGCTTGGCGATTGCCAAAACCATCGTGCAGGGGGTAAACGCGCGGATGAAATTGGTCTCCCCGGCAACAGGTCGACAGGATGGGTTTGAAGTCTGCATCTGGTTACCGCTTGCCCCATCATGAAAGTCCATGGGGCTCGCTATCAGGCGCTCAGCACTCGTTTCAACACTTCGTAAATCCTGGCATCAGCCGATTGGGCAACGTTGAAACGGATGAAATCACCCGCAGTCATGGACTGGCTAAACGCATTTCCGGGCGCCAGCACTACACCTTCATTCAAGCAAGCCCGGGCCAGCGTGGCTGCATCCGTGCCTTGAGGGAGTTGGCACCAGACATACATGCCTGACTGGGGCGTTATCCAGGGCTTGATACCAACGGCCCTTAGTTTCGCTACCGTTCTCTCCATGGCCTCGGCCAGCCTGAGGCGAACGCTTTCCATGTGTTTGCGGTACCCGCTATCGGTAATCGCCAGATGGATGATGTCCGCGGCCAGGCGGCCACCCCCGAATGTAGTCGCAATCTTGAGATCGACCAGGCTCTGGATCCAGTCACTGCGAGCCGCGATGTAGCCGCATCGAATCGACGCGGAGATGGTTTTGGAAAAACTGCCTATCTGGATGACACGAGAGAGACCATCGAAGGCAGACAGCCGTGGCGCTGGTGCATTCTCGAAATCCCCGAAGATGTCGTCCTCTACAATCACCAGGCTGGAGTTGTCGGCCAGCTTCAGCAGCCTGTGCGCCGTGACCGGAGACAGGGTGGCGCCGGTTGGGTTATGGATGCCTGCATTTGTTATGTACAACCGGGGAGCATGCGCTAGCAGGGCAGCGCCAAAAGCATCGATGTCCGGGCCCGTTGCCGTATAGGGTACGCCTACGATGTTGACCCTGTGCGCTTTGAGCAGTGCGTGAAAATTGAAATAGCAGGGGTCGTCGACCAGCACGGTGTCCCCCGGTTCCAGCAGAAAACGGCAGATCAGGTCGATGGCGTGGGTGCCGGACTCCGTGAGCATGATCTGCTCGAGAGGGGCTTCGATCCCGATGCCTGTCAGCCTTCGTGACAAGAATTGCCTGAGTGGCAGATGCCCAAGCGGTGAGGCGTACTCAGTCAGTTTCAGCGTGTCAGAACGGGCAACGGTTCGAAGCGCTTTCCGCAAGCCCGCTTCGAACATCCAGGAGGGAGGTAGCCACCCGCACCCCGGTTTCAACGCATCGCTAGCGGTTTCAAGCGACTGGCGGGAGATCCACAGCGGGTCCACTTCACGATCAAGCCTGGGGCCTAGTTCGGTGAGTACCAAGGGCGCCACTGGTCCGGCTACGTAAAAGCCGGAGCCAGGGCGAGAATTGAGTACACCCTCTGCCATCAACCTTTCATAGGCCTCAAGAACCGTAGAAACCGACACTTGCATGGTCTGCGCCATAGCGCGGACCGAGGGAATTCTCGCGCCTGGTGTGTAGGTTCGAGAGGCGATCCGCGACTGGATTTCACCCATGACAGCTCGAATTCGCGTTCCGTCCCGTTTCATCGCACCCTCAACTGTGCTGGAGTCATATGCATAACAGTTTGGTTGAAGTGTATTGGATTGTACATGGCCTGGGTGAGCCTGTCGGTGATGTACTGAGCCTTGGCTTATCGAGGACTTACCGATGGAAAAATCAGCAAGCGGGTGGATCAACGGCTTCATAGGCGTCGCCATCTTTGCGGGTTCGTTGCCGGCAACCCGAGTGGCAGTGGCCGACTTCGAACCGACGTTCCTCACCTGTGCCCGGGCAACCATTGCCGCCATGCTGGGCGCGCTTTTTCTGATCGTGCTACGCCAGCCTCGACCCAAACGGGAGGACTTGTCGCCCTTGGCCGTAACAGCGCTCGGCGTTGTTATCGGTTTCCCGCTACTGACCGCATTTGCCCTTCAGCACATCAGTTCTGCTCACTCCATTGTCTTTGTCGGGCTCCTGCCATTGTGTACCGCAGGCTTTGCCGTTCTGCGGGGCGGTGAACGACCTCGGCCATTGTTCTGGCTGTTCTCGTTGACAGGTGCCGGGTTGGTCGCTGGCTATGCCTTGATGAACGGAGGTGAGGCATCGGCGGTGGGCGATCTGCTGATGTTGGCTGCGGTTGCGGTCTGTGGGTTGGGTTATGCCGAAGGCGCGCGCCTGTCGCGGACATTGGGGGGATGGCAGGTGATCAGCTGGGCATTGCTGGTAGCGTTACCGTTCATGCTGCTGCTGACGGTGGTCAATCTTCCAGCCCCTGATGACTTTGCCAGGGTAAGTGCCCCTGCGTGGCTCAGCTTTGGCTACGTTTCACTGTTCAGCATGCTGATCGGGTTTGTGTTCTGGTACCGAGGGCTCGTCCAGGGGGGGATTGCGGCTGTGGGCCAACTGCAACTGTTTCAGCCCTTCATGGGGCTTGGGCTGGCAGCGTTGCTTCTGCACGAGCATGTCAGCTGGACGATGCTGCTCGTGACGCTGGGTGCTGTCATCTGCGTTTACGGGGCTAAGAAATATGCCTAAGTACAGCGTCATTCCCTGTCAAACAAGGTTGGATGTAGCCCGGCGCCGTCTGACGCCGGGCTGAATTGCATCAGAAAGGCTTGGTAGGCAGGTACTTGCCGTCCAGGGTGATCACAGCGCGGTGGCCACCGTCCGGGTCTTCGACTTTCTTGATGTCCAGCTTGAAGTTGATGGCGCTGATGATGCCATCGCCGAACTTCTCGTGCACCAGTGCTTTGAGGGTGGTGCCGTATACCGACATCATTTCGTAGAAACGGTAGATGGTCGGGTCGCTCGGCACGCCGTCGAAGAAGCTGCCGCGGATAGGCATCGATTGCAGCAGCGCGACTTGATCAGCATCGAGGCCGAGTTTCTCGCCTACGACCTTCGCGGCGCTTTCAGGCAGCGGATGCTGGCCGAGCAGTGCTGCTGTAACGAAAGCTTCGGACAGACCGGTGCCGTCAACTATTTCGGCGAAGGAGAGGTCTTTGCGGGCCTTGGCCAAAATGATGGTCTCGGTCAGTTCCTGGCGAGCAGTGCGGGTAGCTTGAGTCTGGATCATGGTGAATCTCCTGGGTAGGCAAAGGTACAGGTAAGGTTTCAGGCAACGTGCCTGGCTTGCTGGGAAACGGCGTGGACTTCCGGGTTTGCTGCGAGAGACACGAAGGTCCCGGTACTGCCATCAAAGGCGTCGATGCATCCGGTCTCGATGTCATAAATCCAGCCATGCAGGGTCACGCGGCCTTCTTCGAGCGCCAGACGCACGGATGGGTGGGTCTGGATGTTGGCCAACTGCGCGATGACGTTTTCGCGCACCATGGCAGCGATTTTGCTCGGCTTGTCCGCGTGCTGACGGGCTTCGTTGACCACCTTGGCCGAGTCTGCGTACCGCAACCAGCCGGATACGGCAGGCATGTGGTCCAGGCACTTGCAGGTGGCAATGGCGGTCATCGCGCCGCAGTCCGAGTGGCCGCAGATCACGATGTCTGCGACGTTGAGGCCAGCCACCGCGTATTCGACCGAGGCCGAAACGCCGCCCGGTTCCGGGCCATAGGAGGGCACGATGTTGCCGGCGTTGCGGATTACAAACAGATCGCCTGGTTCGCGCTGGGTAACCAGTTCAGGCACCAGCCGGCTGTCCGAGCAAGAGATGAACAGTGCCTTTGGGCTTTGTTGGGTGGCCAGGTCCTTGAACAGTTTGACCCGCTCCGGGAAGGCGTTTTGCTGAAATTTCAGAAAACCGTCGATGATCGCTTTCATGGTGGCTGTCTCGATGTCGCTGGGTGTGAGACAAAGATTAAGCAGCGCATGACATAAGGTAAAAGTCTCATTTATTATGCATACAATCAGATAATCTTATGGGTAAGGCCATGCTCGCTCGACATATCCAGTACTTTCTTGCGGTGGCGGAGCACCTCAGTTTCACCAAGGCTGCAGCGGCGCTGCACGTATCTCAGCCAGCCCTTTCCCAGCAGGTAAGGCAGTTGGAAGAAAGTCTTGGCGCCCAGTTGTTCGACCGCTCAGGCCGCGCAACACGTTTGACGGATGCCGGAGACGTCTATCTTCACTATGCGCGCCGTGCTCAGCAGGAACTGCGGGAAGGTAAAAGTGCCATCCATGACGTGAGCGACCTCAGCCGCGGCTCATTGCGCGTAGCCGTCACGCCGACATTCACGACCTATCTGGTGGGGCCGCTGATCGAGGCGTTTCACTTCCGGTATCCAAACATCACCCTCAACCTGAAAGAGATCTCTCAGGAGCGCATCGAGGAGCTGCTTTTGGCGGGAGAACTGGACGTAGGTATTGCGTTCGATGAAATAAATTCTCCGGACATCGAGGCCGTTTCCTTACTGAGCGAAACCCTCGCTTTAGTGGTGAGCCGCAGACACCGCCTGGCCGAGGAGCGGTCCATTGCATCGCAGGCGCTGAGTGCTGAGTCTATGGTTCTGCTCAGCCCAGAGTTTGCCACTCGCGAACAAATTGACCGCTACTTCCGCAAACACGAAATTCGCCCGCAAGTGCAGATGGAGGTCAATGCCCTTGGCGCAGTGATTGAAATCATTCGCCGGACGACGCTGTCGACTTTATTGCCTGCCAGAATTGCCTTGGCCCATGACGATCTGGTGGCCATCACGCTGGAGCCAGAACGCTTGCAGCGAACGGCCGTACTCATGCGGCGAAAAGAGGCCTTTTTGAGCGCAGCCGTGCGCGTGTTCATCGAACTGGTTAAAGAAGTATCCAGCGATCTTTAGGCGTGAGGCCGCGTAGGTACAACGCGATCTCCACTACTACGATTAACCCGGTGATCGTCGAGGCCATGGGTCTTCGTGTTGGAACTGATACCGTCGCTCGGCGCGGTCAGGGCTGAGGTCGCGGTTGAGGACGGCCTGAGCGAGATGGGCTTCTGGCAAACAAAAAAACCTGATCCTCTATGTAAAAGAATCAGGTTTAGCAGGACCTACAGGCCCAGTTCAGTCAGGCCTGGGTGATCATCCGGCCGGCGACCCAGGGGCCAATGGAACTTGCGCTCGCTTTCCTTGATGGGCATGTCGTTGATGCAGGCGAAACGGCGGTGCATCAAGCCATCGGCTTCAAACTCCCAGTTTTCGTTGCCGTAGGAGCGGAACCAGTTGCCCGAATCGTCGTGCCACTCGTAGGCGTAACGGACGGCGATGCGGTTGTCGGTGAAGGCCCAGAGCTCTTTGATCAAGCGGTAGTCCAGCTCTTTCTTCCACTTGCGAGTGAGGAATTCCTGAGCTTCTTCACGATTGTTTGCAAACTCGGTACGGTTACGCCATTGGGTGTTCGGCGTATAGGCCAGTGCAATCTTTTCGGGTTCGCGAGTATTCCAACCATCCTCGGCGAGTCGGACTTTTTCAATCGCCGATTCGCGAGTGAAAGGAGGAAGTGGCGGACGAGTGTGTTCGTTGGACATGGTGGTGCCTCCAATCTTCTGGATGGTTAAGTTGAGTGGGTGTTGCTTTAACGTCAAACGCTTGCGTGCTGTACGTCCTTGAGTAATATCTTTGCGATTTCTCTTGCACTATCGAGAACGGTGTAGTCACCCATGACGTGGGCCACGGTTATCGTGCCCTCTATCATCAAAAAAAGTTGCTTGGCCAAGCCAGCCGGATCGTTAATCCGTAATGCGCTGGTCAGCTCTAGCGTGTAGTCCAGCAGCTTTTGTTTATGCAGTTTTGCGATCTGCCGAACAGGATCGTCTGCGTCACCAACCTCTCCGGCTGTGTTGATGAACGCACATCCGCGAAAACCGTCAGACTCGAACCAACTTTTGAGTACATCAAAAATTCCAAGGATGCGCGCTTCTGGCGTTTGCGCTTTTTCGCATTCACTTCTAAACCACTTCATCCAGCGTATATCGCGTGCATTGAGTGCCGCTGCGGCTACGTCGTCTTTATTCGCAAAATAACGATAAATACTTTTACGTGCTACGCCAGAGGTCTTTACCAAGAGGTCCATGCCCGTGGCATGAATCCCGTTTTCGTAAATAAGCTTCTCGGCAGTCGCCAGGATTTTTTCGCGTGTGTCGGTCATTGGCTTATCCATGTAGTCAGAGTAGAACGATCGTTCTCCCTGGTCAAGCATCTCTTGAAATTATTCGATTGCGCGCAAGCGGGGCGCCGGAATGCTTTCGATCAGGGGGGGTTGGCTTCCCGCTGATCAGTCGCGCTCCAGTTCGGCGAAGCGGCTGGACAGCCAGGCGTGAAGGTGCCTTACCGCAGGCGACAACTGCTTGCGGTGTGGGCACACCAGACTCAGCGGCATGGCCGGCCCGGGGTGATCCTGCAATAGCACGACAAGCCTTCCTGCCAGTACATCGTCGCTCACATCCAGCCAGGACTTGTAGGTTATTCCTTCGCCGGCCACGGCCCAGCGCCGGGCGATATCGGCGTCATCGCAGAGCAGGGCGCCACGCACCTGGACGGTCTGCGTTCCCAGTTGCCATTTGTCGTAGACCCGGCCCTGCTGCATGTACAGCAAGCACTGGTGTTCGAGCAGGTCTTCAGGGGCTTGCAGGTTGCCTTGCTGCGCCAGGTACTCGGGCGAGGCCACCAGTACCTTGCGGTTCCAGGGCGCCAGTGGCAGGGCTATATAGTTGGCGTCGGCGTTCAGGCCATAGCGGATGGCGATATCTACCGGATCGCGAAAAAGATCGGCGATCTGGTCGGAGAGAAACACGCGCAGGTTCAACTGTGGATGCTCTCGGCGAAACGCCGTGAGCCAGGGCAACAACACGTTGCGTCCCAGATCGGAGGGCGCGGCCACCTGCAAGGTTCCGCTGAGCTGGGCGCTTTCCTGACGCAGGTTGTCGCGCCCGTGCCTGAGGGCTTCCAGGGCGACAAGGGCCGAGGGAAGGTACTGCTCGCCCTCGGCTGTCAGGCGCAAGCTGCGTGTGGTGCGGGCAAACAATCGCACATCCAGTTCACGCTCCAGGCGCTTGACTGCCTCGGCTGCCTGGCCGGGCAGCAGGTCGGCCTCGTGGGCCGCCGCGGTAAAGCTGCCCAGCGCGGCACTGCGAACGAAGATGCCCAGGTCGTCGAGACGGATCATTATCACTCCTGCAATGAAAGTGTTGACGGGCAGGGTCCGTTTTTTCCGGCCGCCTGGCACGCCAGACTCAATGCCAGATCAAACCACATTCAGCAGTGAGTGCCTATGAGAGCGATCAGTTACATCCACAAAGGCTTGCCTATCGAAGACCCTGCGTCTCTTCAAGACATCTTTATGCCTAAACCCAGCCCTGGGACCCGGGAGCTTCTGGTCGAGGTCAAAGCCGTGTCGGTCAACCCTGTCGACACTAAGGTACGCGCCGGAACTTTCACGGGAGAGCCGAAAATCCTCGGCTGGGACGCGGCCGGAATCGTCCGCGAAGTCGGGGCCCAGGTGACCCTGTTCAAGCCCGGAGATCAGAGTCGCCAGCCTCATCAATGCCGCCAACATGCGCCGTGCCCATGCGCTGGTCGAGAGTGGCAAGGCGCGCGGCAAGATCGTCCTGGAGGGCTTCTGAAACGCGTATGACAGACCACGGCGGACCGGCCGATCCGGCCCGTCAGGAACAAGCAGGGTTAAACGAACCGTGTTTTTCTGCGCCGCGCTTACTCACGGCGCCACGCCCGGCGAAACGCATGCACACCTTGAAGCAGGCAGTACCGCGCCTGCGCCTTGCAACTGACCAGGAGCTTGATATGAACCAACAAGATTACCCCCTCGTTTCCCTCGCCATCCTCAAGGCCAAGCCAGACCAGAGAGCAAAGCTGAAAGCGGCCTTGCTGGCCTTGATCGAACCGACTCGGGCGGAGCCCGGCAACCGCGACTACATGCTGTTCGAACGCAGCGACGAGCCCGGGACGTTCTACATGCGCGAGGCGTTCGACCACCAGCAGGCCCTGGACGCGCACCTGACCACCGCTCACTTCCAGCGGTTTGCCGAGCAGGCCGAACAGTTGTTGGCGGAGCCCTTGCAACTGATCTTCCTTGACCCGGTGTCATCTGCCGTTGCGCCCTGTCCCTGAGGCAGGCCAGGCCTTGGCCACTGTGGCGTTACTGCCAGCAGCATCGGCACGTAGGCACACGCAAGAGCGGAGGGCAAACAGGGTCAGGCTTGGCGTCCACGACTTGTCTTTACACTTCAAGCGCTAAGCAATGCTTCGAGCTGGCCCTTGCGATCCAGACTCGCCAAGTCATCGAAGCCGCCGACATGCACCTTGCCAACAAATATCTGTGGGACGGTTCGGCGTTGGGATCGCTGCATCATTTCCGCCAAGTGCCGGGGTGACTGTTCAACGTCGATTTCGTCAGGGGTAATGCCCTTGCTCGACAGCAGTCGCTTGGCGCTCACGCAGTAAGGGCAGTGCTGGGTGGTGTAGATCGTCACGTGGCTCATGGTGGTTACCTTCCTAGCTTGCCGATGGCGGAAAGTCGATATCGGTAGCGGCGATGTTGTTCAGGTAGTTGGTCAGGGTTAACAGCGTGACCTGCGCCACTACCTCCACGATCTTGCTATCCGTAAGGCCCGCCTCACGCGCTGCAGCGATCTGCTCGTCACTCAACTGGCCGCGACTCGCGGTGATCTGCTGCGCCAGCGCGGCAACCGCGCTGAGTGTGCCGGCTCGGGCTTGCCTGACGGCCTCATCGCTCAACCCAGCCTTGCCGCCAAAGAAGGTGTGTGCCGCCAGGCAGTAGTCGCAACCGTTGATTTGCGAGGTGGCGAGGGCAACGACTTCACGCTCGACGGCACTCAGTGAGCCTTTACCCAAGGCTTGGGCGAGGGCCAGGTAACCGTTGAGTGCGACCGGAGAGTGAGCCAGGGTCTTGAATGCATTGGGGATGAAGCCGAGACCTTTCTGAATGCCTTCGAGGGCTGCGCGCGAGCCAGTAGGGGCCTGGTCCAGCGAGAGAGTAGCGATGCGAGTCATGGTAGTTCTCCACTAGGTTGATCAAACGGCTTGTCTATCAAGCCTGGAGTCCATACTAGGGAGGCAGACTTTTCTTTCGGCTTCAGATCGTCGAAGGTATGCAACAGATCGTCTAAATCTGAGCGCGCTATGGACCGACTATCGACACTGCTCAAGCACTTCAACCTGCACGCATCCACGTTTCACCAGGGTGGGTTCTGCGGAACAACCCACCTTTATGGACAACACAGTGTCGGCCACGCCCACCTGCTGCGCTCGGGGCGTCTGGCCTTCAGGGGCAAGCGTGGCCAGCTGATCGAGTTGACCGAACCCAGCCTGATTCTGGCGGTGCGCCCGCAGGAGCACCACTTGCTGGCCACCGAAGCCGATGAGGCGGAATTGGTTTGCGCCACCCTGCATTTCGATGGCGGCGCCAACAACCCGCTGACCCTGGCTTTGCCGGACTTCATCATCAAGCCCCTCGGCGAATTGCAAGGCCTTGATGGCACCCTTCACTGGCTGTTCGAAGAAGCCTTTGGAGATGAGTGTGGTCGTGATGTCATTCTCAATCGCTTGTTCGAGCTGATGATCATTCAACTGCTTCGCCACCTCATCGCCAACCGCAGCATCGCCTCGGGAATGATGGCCGGGTTGGCCAACACTCAGCTGTCCCGCGCGCTTGTGGGGATCCACGATGAGCCGCAGCGCAATTGGTCCGTGGCGGAACTGGCGAATCTTTCGGGCATGTCGCGGGCAAGCTTTGCCGCGCACTTTCGCGAGATCGTGGGTATCACCCCCGCGGACTACCTGGCGAACTGGCGCATCAGCCTGACGCAGAAACGCCTTCGCGAAGGGCGCCCCATTGCCCTGATCGCCGATGAGGTCGGCTACGAAAGCCCTTCTGCGCTGGCCAGAACCTTTCGCCGCAAGGTGGGCGCAAGCCCGACGCAATGGCTGCAGCAGGATGCGGTATAACGCCTGCTCGACAGATTTGCGCGCGAGGCAATGAGCGAGGTCCCGTGCCCCAACGAGGTGGCTTATACGTTCTCCCGAAGAAATTCGATGAACGCCATCGTCCTTGCCGAGCGTCGCCGCTCACAGCTGAACACGGCGCTGACCGGCAGCGCGGTCGTCTGGTATTCGTCGAGCAGGCTACACACGCCACCCTGCTCGAAGTCCGCAGCAAACAGCCATTGCGGAGACAGGGAGATGCCCAGGCCGGCGAGGACCATTTCACGAATGGCCTCGCTGTTGTTGCTGGTGACGTTGCCTTTGATTGCAACCTCAAGTGCTTCGCCACGACGGGTGAAGTGCCAGCGGTCGTAATGCTCAAGCAAGGTGAAGGCGATGCAGTTGTGGCCTGCCAGTTCGGCGGGCTCGCGTGGCCGGCCATGGCGATCGAGATAGGCCGGTGCAGCGTAGACTCGCCGTGTGCTGGTGCCCAGGGGCACGGCCACCAGTCCCTCGCTCTTCACCACGCCAATGCGGATGGCTAGGTCGATGTTTTCCATGAGCAGGTCTTCGTTGTAATCGTTCAGGCGCAGGTCGATCTGCACATCGGGATGTCGCTGTAGAAAAGCCCCGATCAGGGGCGCTATACATAGCCTCCCATAGCTGACCGGTGCGGCAATTCGCAGGGGGCCGGCGATCTGCTCCTGGCCGCTGGCGAAGCTGCGCGTGGCATGCTCTAGCTGGCTGAGAATTTCCTGGCAGTGGCTGTAGAAACGTTGCCCTTGATCGGTGAGGGCGAGGTGCCGGGTGCTGCGGGCAAACACGGCTCCGCCCAGGTACTGCTCCAACGCACGGACCTGCTTGCTGACTGCCGGCTGCCCCATGTTCAGCTCCCGAGCCACTGCCGAAAACGAGCCACGCTCCACGACGCGCACGAAGATGCGCATGCTGTCGAACAGATCCATCGCTATTGGGCCTCTTGGGGGAATAAGTAATATGCAAATTTAGTTTCTTATCGGAATGAGGAAGACGGTGCAACCTGTAAGCGTCCACTCATTCAGAGGTTCCCGTCATGAATCAGACCATGCTTGCCGCTATCGCCGAATCCGCCCAGACCCCGCTGGCCGTGCGCCACATCGCCCGTCCTGTGCCCGGCAAGGGGCAGGTCCTGGTGCGGATTCACGCCGCAGGGGTCAACCCGCTCGACACCAAGATCGCTGTCGGTGCAGGCGCTCATGCCCGCCAGGCGCTGCCGGCCGTGCTCGGCCTGGATCTCGCTGGTACGGTCGTTGAACTGGGCGAGGCGGTTGATGGTTTCACGCCTGGCCAGGAGGTCTTCGGCATGGCCGGCGGCATCGGGGGCGCCCAAGGCACCCTGGCCGAATACATCGCCGTGGATGCCAGGCTGATTGCATCAAAGCCGCATGCGCTCGGCATGCGTGAGGCTGCCGCGTTGCCGTTGGTTTTCATCACCGCCTGGGAAGGTCTGGTTGATCGGGCCAATGTTCATAGTGGTCAGCGGGTGCTGATTCATGGCGGCGCAGGTGGCGTCGGCCAAGTTGCGGTGCAATTGGCCAAGGCTCGCGGTGCCGAAGTCTACGCCACCGGCTCCGCGAGCAGTCTAGACTTCATCCGCTCGCTGGGGGCCACGGCGATTGACTATCAGGCGCAGGGTGTAGAGGCCTATGTCGAACAATATACGGCTGGAGAAGGTTTCGACATCGTTTATGACACCGTCGGCGGCAGCACGTTGGATGCGTCATTCAAGGCAGTAAAACCGTATACCGGGCACGTACTCAGCTGCCTCGGTTGGGGCCAGCACAGTCTCGCGCCTTTATCCTTCAAAAGTGCCACCTACTCGGGTGTATTCACCCTGGCACCGCTACTGACCGGGAAGGGGCGTGAACACCACGGAAGTATCCTGCGCGAAGCAGCTGTTCTGGCCGATGCCGGGCAACTGGCGATCCGGGTGGACCCGCACCAGTTTGCACTGGACGAGGTCAACGACGCATTCCGACAGGTCGCGGAAGGTCGTGGCAGGGGCAAGACGGTTATCCAGTTGGTAAGCGATTAGCCTCCAGAGCTTCATTAATCAGCAGTTACCGGCCAGTAGCGCCCGCTTCTGGCCCTGGCTGGCTTTCATGAATCTGCCCAAGGGTAAAATTGGCGTTTCACACGCAGATGCTCCAGGCCGTTGGAAACACGCTGGATTACCACGTCTTTCAGATCCGTGTCCGAAATCAGGAAAGGCGGGGTCTTGGCGAGGAGCACCTTCATCGTCGCAGTATTCCTGCCGTCGCCGTCGTGGATGGCACGGGCTTCGCCCTTGTTCGCGGGCAAGCCCGCTCCCACAGGGATGGCGCCAGCTTTTAGAAATTGAGCAAGACAGTTGCTCCTACCCAAGATTTTGGTCCCACCCCCCGAACCATCAACCAGATGACGGCCAGCCATTTCTCCCGCACACTGCGGAAAATTCCCAAGCCCGTACCCCGTCACATTGCGGGGCACAGCCGGAGTAGAAAATGGCGCGACAACTAATAACAAACGCCCACGACCCGTTGCACGAATCCCGCGAGGCCCGGTTGAAGCTGGCCAGCGAAGGCGAACTACCGCTGGGCATGCTGCGTGATGAGATCGACGCCTCCTGGCGCCGAAGCCTGGGCCACGGCCTGGACTGCCTGCAGGGCGAACAGGTCGGCCTGGGTTTGGAACAGGGCCATGACCTGCGCCTGCTGCTGGAGCGCAACCGCCTGCTGATCGATGCCGTCACCCCAGAACTTGACTACCTGGTCGCGCGCCAGGGCAAGGCTGGCATCGTCATCCTCGGCGACGCCCAGGCCAACGTGCTGGCCATCGAAGGCCAGAAGCACGTGCTGCAGCGCGAGGGCCTGCGCGATCTGCACCCGGGCAGTTGCTGGAGCGAATCGCTGCGTGGCACCAACGCCATCGGCACGGCCGTGGTCGAAGGCCGGCCGACGCTGATCAACTGCGGCGAACATTACCTTGACCGTCTGAGCCCGTTCTCCTGTACTTCCGTACCCTTGCGCGACCCGCGCGGCGAGGTGATCGGCGTGCTCGACATCACCCGCGAAGGGGTGATGGCGCAACCGCAGGACAGCCTGTCGACCCTGATGCTGGCGGCCGGCAACATTGAAAGCCGCCTGTTTGGCCTGTGTCACCCGGAGCAGCTGGTGCTTGCCTTCCACAGCCGCCCGCAGTACCTCAACAGTGCCTGGCACGGCCTGTTGGCCCTGAGCCTGGACGGTGAAGTGCTGGCCGCCAACGACAGTGCCTGCCAGTTGTTGCAGGTGCCGCGCCATGAGCTGATTGGCCGGCGCAGCACTGACCTGCTCGGTGAACGGTCACCTGCGTTCATTGCGCGCCTGTGGCAGGGCGGTGTGAGCAGTGTGCAGACGGCCAAGGGCGAGTTCCACTTCCGTGCCTTGCAGTTGCCACGCCATGGCCGGGTCAATGGCAGCACGCCGGCAAGCAAGCCGGTGCTGGGCAAGCAGTCGCCGGCACTCGACGCCCTGGCCGGTGGTGATCCACGGCTGGCGCGCAACTTGCGCATGGCCCGCCAGGGGCTGGGCAATGGCCTGCCAGTGCTGCTGCTGGGCGAGACCGGTACCGGCAAGGAAGTGGTCGCTCGCGCCTTGCACCAGGCCAGCCCGCGTGCCGACAAACCGTTTGTGGCAGTCAACTGCGCGGCCATTCCCGAAGGGCTGATCGAGTCCGAGCTGTTCGGCTACCGTGAGGGCGCCTTCACCGGTTCGCGCCGGGGCGGCATGGTCGGACGGCTGATGCAGGCCCATGGCGGCACGCTGTTTCTCGACGAAATCGGCGACATGCCGCTGGCCCTGCAAGCACGCCTGCTGCGGGTATTGCAGGAGCGCCGCGTAGCACCATTGGGGGCGGGCGACGAGCAGGACATTGACGTGGCGCTGATCTGCGCCACCCACCGCGACCTCAAGCGCCTGGTCCAGGAACAACACTTCCGTGAAGACCTTTACTACCGGGTGAACGGTGTGTCGTTGCGCCTGCCGGCCCTGCGCGAACGTGATGACCTGGCGGCGATCATCCAGGGCCTGCTGGACAAGGCCGATGCGCGTGGCGTAACCCTTGACCCGGCGTTGACCGCGTTGCTCGAAGGCTTCGACTGGCCAGGCAACATCCGCCAGCTGGAAATGGTGGTGCGCACCGCCCTGGCCATGCGCGAGGATGGCGAGCAGGTGCTGACCCTCGATCACCTTACCGACTGCCTGTTGGACGAGCTGGCGAGCAGCACAGCGCCCTCCGGCAGCCTCAAGGACAATGAACTGGAGCAGATCCGCGGTGCTCTGGCACGCCACCAGGGCAACGTCTCGGCCGCCGCCGAGACGCTGGGTATCAGCCGGGCGACGCTGTACCGCAAGCTCAAGCAGTTGCGCGGCTGACGTGGGCGGCCTGTTCGCAAGGCTGGTGGACTCCAGCGACCCTGTACTCATGCGCCAGGCGTTGGCCTGGCTGTATGGTTTCGTGCGCCCACACCGGCGTGCCATCGGCCTGTTGCTCGGTTTGTCGCTGGGTGCATCACTGCTGGCGCTGGCGCAACCCTGGCTGGTCAAGACTCTGATCGACGAAGGGCTGCTGGCCAAGGATTACCAAACGCTTTGGCACATGGCGGCAATCATGATCGGCGCGGGCCTGCTGGGCACGGTGCTGGCCGGCGTCAACCGCTACCTGCATACGCGCCTGTCGGGGCGCATCCTGTTCGCCTTGCGCGACGATCTTTACCGCCATCTGCAGCAGTTGTCGCCAACCTTCTACGGGCGGCGGCGTATCGGCGACATTCTTTCGCGGCTGGATGGCGATGTGGCAGAGATCCAGCGCTTTGCCGTGGACTCGCTGTTCTCGGCGGTGTCGGCGGTGATCGGCCTGGTGGGTGCGGTGGCGTTGATGCTGATGCTGTCGTGGCAGTTGTCGCTGTTGCTGGCGCTGCTGGTGCCGATCGAGGTGCTGTGGCTGCGCTGGATGCGGCGCAAGGTGGAGCGCGAAGTGCGCAACTTGCGTGAGCGCTCGGCGGATGTGTCGTCTTTTCTGGTCGAGACCCTGCCGGCGATGAAGTTCATCCAGGCGGCCGGCCAGCAAGGCCGGGAAGCAGGGCGCCTGGACCAGCTTGGGCAAGGTTACATGCGCCAGTTGCTGAAGGTGCAGGTGACCGAATTCTTCACCCAGGCCATCCCCGGCACATTGACCTCGTGGTGCCGCGCCTGCGCGTTCCTGGTGGGTGGTTGGTGGGTTATCCAAGGCACCTGGCAGTTGGGCGCGCTGATCGCTTTTTCTACTTACATGGGTATGGCGGTTGGGCCGGTGCAGAGCCTGTTGGGCTTGTACGTGGCGGTGCAGCGCATGGCTGTCAGCCTGGGAAGGGTGATGGAATTGAAGCAGGAAGCGGTAGCGGTACATCAGACCGCCAACCCGCAGCCCATCCCCGTTGGCCCCGGCGAGTTACGCCTCGAGGCGCTGAGCTTTGCCCATGAGGGGCGCCAGGGTGCGGTACTGAAAAACGTGCAGGTGAGCATCCCGGGTGGCCTGAAAGTCGCCATCAGCGGTGCCTCCGGGGTGGGCAAGTCAACCCTGATCGACCTGCTGCAGCGGTTCTACGACCCGGACGCGGGGCGCATCCTGCTGGACGGCGTCGACCTGCGCGACCTCGACCTTGTTGCATTGCGCAGGCAAATCGCTGTGGTCAGCCAGGACATCGTGTTGTTCCGTGGCACCCTGGCGCAGAACCTGGCTTATGGCGTGCCCGAGGCCAGCCGTGACGAACTGGAGCGGGTGGTGCGCCTGGCGCGGCTGGACAGCCTGGTCGACAGCCTGCCATTGGGCCTGGACGGCCTGCTGGGCGAGCGTGGCCAGCAGTTGTCTGGCGGGCAGAAGCAACGTATTGCCATCGCCCGCGCGGTATTGCAGGCCCCGGCGATCCTGGTGCTGGACGAGGCCACTTCGGCGGTGGACGAAGCCACCGAGCGTGAAGTGATCGCGGCCATCGACCAGTTGTTCGCTGGCCGCACGCGTATTCTGATCAGCCACCGGGCTTCGACCCTGGCCGATGCCGACCTGCACCTGCAACTGCATGACGGCCAGTTGCAGAATCTGGCGCAGGAGGTGATCAAACATGGGCACTGACGTACGTGTTGGCATCATCGACAGCGGCTGCTCGCCGGCGCAGGCCAACGGTTTGCTGGGCGCCCGCCGTTTCTGGCTGGAGGACGGCCAGTTGCGCGAAGGTGAAATGCTCCCCGACCAACTTGGGCACGGCAGTGCGGTGCTCGCCAGCTTGCAACACGAGGCCGGTCCGGTGTCGGTGCTGGTGGCCCAGGTGTTCAGCGCCCAGGCCAGCACCAGTGCGTTGCAGGTGGCTGCCGCATTGCTGTGGCTGGTGGAATCGGGGGCCACGCTGGTCAATCTCAGCCTGGGCTTGCAGCAGGACCGGCCCGTGCTGCATCAGGCTTGTGCCGAGGCGCTGGCGGCTGGCGTGCTGTTGTGTGCATCCAGCCCGGCACAGGGTGGGCCGGTATACCCGGCCAGCTACCCGGGTGTGATTCGACTGACCGGTGATGCGCGTTGTGCGCCCGGCCAGTGGTCCTGGCTTGGCACCCGGCAGGCGGACTTTGGCGGTTATGTGGGAGCGGGCGGCCGAGCGGGTGCGAGCTTGGGCTGTGCGGCTTTGAGCGGAAGGATTGCGGCTTTGCTGCGTGACGAGCCGGGCAGGGATCGCCAGCAGGTCCATGACTGGTTGCGCGATCACGCGGCTTTCATCGGCCCAGAGCGTCGAGGGCCCAGCCATGGTTGAGCCGCGCATTGTGGTGCTGGGGGCCGGCCCTGCGGGTGCAGCCACGGCCATTGGCTTGCGGCGGCTGGGTCACACCGTGACAGTGGTGTCGGAGTGGCGCCGTTTCGCGGCAGTTGAAGGCGTTTCGCAGCGGGTGCTGGAGGGCTTGCGGCACGCAGGCCTTGGCGGGGCCTTGAGCCAGGCGGCCATGCCGGCCACCCGCCAGGTGCACTGGAACGGCCAGCACCTGCACATGAACCAGGAGTTTTTGCTCGACCGGCAACGCTTTGACCAGGCGCTGCGCGAAGACCTTCAGCGCGCAGGCGTGCGTGTGGTCGAGGGCCGGGTGCGTGAGGTCGTGCAGGGGGGCGGTCATCATGTGCGCCTGGACGATGGGCAGGTGCTGACCGCTGATTTCCTGGTTGAGGCCCGAGGCCGACAGGCGCCCCTGGCCGCAGACCGACTGCGTGGGCCGGAAACGGTCAGCCTGCTCAATGTCTGGCAGGGTAGCCCCGGTGCACCTGCGTCGGCGGTGGAGAGCCTGGAGGATGGTTGGGCGTGGATGGCACGGCTGGAAGATGGCCGCTGTTACTGGCAAGTCACCCAGGACGCTGCCGGGCTGCCGGGGAAAGCTGGGTTGGCAGCTTACTGCGTGGCGTTGCGGGGCCGCAGCGCGTTGGTAGCCGAGCTGTTCGACGGTCAGGCATTGATACCGGCACAGGTGCATGCACGTAGCAGTACCGCCATTCTGGCGGGTGAATGTGTCGGGCAGGACTGGATCCGGGTGGGGGATGCTGCCATGGCCGTTGACCCGCTGTCGGGCAACGGGATTTTTCAGTCGCTCTCTTCGGCATTGCAGGCGCCGGTGGTGATCAATACGTTGCTGCGCAGGCCTGAGCGGGCCGAATTGGCGCGGCAGTTTCACCAGCAGCGGGTCGAGCAGCTGTTCTTGCGTTTTGCCCGCATTGGCCGGGACTTCTATGCCCAGGAACAAAGCCGGGTGGGGCAACCGTTCTGGGCCCGGCGCCAGGGTTGGCCGGATGCGCAACCCCTGCACCTGAGCACGGACTGGCGAGCGGTGCGAGTGGCACGCCAGCCAGTGTTGCGTGACGGGCTGGTGGATGAAGCCGAGGTCGTGGTGACGGCGGACCAGCCGCTGGGGGTTTGGCATTTGCAAGGTGTAGAACTGGCACCGATAGTTCGCGGGCTTCATGCTGGCCTGGCGCTCAGTGCTGTGCTTGAGGGACAGCAGGTTGAGCATCAGAAAATGGTGCGACGTTGGCTCACAGAACAGGGCTATACCTGAACCCCGGGGCTGCATGGCGTCCCCAGGATCCAGGCTCGGAGCCTCTGGACCGCTACTCGCTTACCGCCGTCAGGTTGCTGCGCCCGACTGCGCGCAGGGGGGCAGTTTCAATCAGCCCCAACCCCAGCACTCCAACAACGATTGCGCACCCTGCTTGTAGCAGCAACGGGGCGCCAAGACCATGAATGTCCGCCAGCCAGCCGCCCAGCACCGGACTGAGCACGCCGCCGACCACTTCACCCATGCCCATCACCAGCCCGACGCAGGCGGCAATGCGATGAACCGGTACGGTTTCTGATGGAATGGTGGCCATGAAGATCGGCGCCACTCCGCTGGCCGACCAGGTGATGAACAACACCGTGCAAAGCATCCAGAACGGCCCTTGAAAATACAGCGCTGCCAGCGGCGTGAGCGCCCCGATCAGGGAAAACACCACCACTACCAGGCGCCGGCCCAGGCGGTCGGAAAGCGCAGGCACGATGAAACTGCAGAGCGTGGCACTGGCACCCAGCACGCTCATCAAGATACCCATTTCGGTAGAGCCGAACTGCCGCTCGTTCATGTAGTACACCGGCATGAACGCCCACCCCAGCACCATCCACGCCACATAGAAACACGCGATGAGCATGCTCAACCAGACGTTGCGATAACGCAGCAGTTCTAACAGCGAACCTGCTGCGACGGGCTGCGAGGCGGACGGTGTCGTCGGCTGGGCAATGACTACCTCCTTGGGCTCGCGTACGTACTTCCAGATCATGCACGCGGCAATCAACCCGGGGATGCCCGCGACGATGAATGCAAGGCGCCAGTGGTAGTGGCTGGCCAGGGCCACCAGGAGCAGGGGCGCGATGCATGAGCCCAGCAGGTTGCTGCCAAAGTTCTGCATGATGCCCATGTTGTGGCCGCGGCGGCTTGCCGTGGAGTTCATCGCCATCAGGGTTTGCGAGATAGGCAGTATCGGGCCTTCGGCCACCCCCATCAGCAGGCGGGCAGCCAGCAGCATGAAGAAGGTGCTGGCCAGCCCGGAGAAGAACGAGCACACCGAAAACACGATCACGGCCACCAACAGGTAAGGCTTGCGGCGCCCGCTGCGGTCGGAACGGGCGCCAAGCAGGTACCCGGACAGTGCCCAGGTCAATGACAAGGCCGATACCAGCAAGCCGATCTGGGTGTTGCTCAAGGACAGGTCGGCGGCCACGAAGGGCGCCAGGAAACTCATTGCATTACGGTCGAAGAAAACAAAACCAAAACTGAGGCTGAGCACGAACAGCAAGCGGTTTTCGTAGGAAGAGAACCAGCGGCGCATGGTGTATCTCCTGCATGATTATTGTTATTGGAATACGCGACGTTCAAAGGCGTCCGCCAGCAGGTGATAGCAAACGCTAGGCCAATTGCGCAGGCCAGCCCCAGGCCCTTGCATACAAGGCCTTGAGCCGGGGCTGGAGCGGCGCAAGCCTTGATCTTTGTTGATCAAGCTGGCAAAAGTTGATGATCAAATATCGGCCTGGCCATCGCGTGACACCGCCCGTGCGCAGAACAAGAACAATAGGAGAAGGTATGAGTCGTTCATCCATCGCGGCACCCCGCGAAGCTGTGTCGCGTTCCCCTCAGGCCTATGAAACCAGCAGCCCGACCCCGGCCGACCTGCGTCGCTACCTGCGGTTTTCAGATGAGGATGCGCGTATCTGGCTGGACGACCAGAGCATGGTCATGCTGCATTCCAGCGCGCTGGGTGCATTGCGCCGCGAGTTGATCGAAAGCGTCGGGCGCGAAGGCGCGCGGCGCATCCTGATGCGCATCGGTTATTCGGCGGGTAGCCAGGATGCCGCGCTGGTACGCAAGCGCTGGCCGGCATCGGACGAGCGCAGCTCGTTCATTGCCGGCGGCCGGCTGCATGCGTTGCAGGGTGTGGTGCGGGTGGAAACGGTCGACCTTGACCTGGACATCGAACGCGGCCACTTCCACGGGGAATACCTGTGGCACGACTCGCGTGAAGCCCATGAGCACATAGCCCACTACGGGGTTGGCGACGAGGCTGCGTGCTGGATGACCCTCGGCTACGCCGCCGGTTATGCCAGCGCCTTTATCGGCAAGCTGGTGGTGTACCGTGAGGTCGAGTGCGTGGCCGCAGGCGGCCGCTGCTGCCGGATTGTCGGCGATACGGCAGATCGCTTGCCAGATCATGAGCACGGCGCCGAGCAGCGCTACTGGGACCCTGCGCACTTCATTCAGATGAACTCGATCTGGTCGCCCTCCGAGGGCGAGGCGGTACAACCTGCCTGCACGGCCAGCAGCTTGCCGCTGCAGGACGACATGGTCGGTATTTCTGCTGCTTTCAGCGTTGCCCGTCATCAAATTGCGCAAGTGGCACCCACCCGAGCCACGGTGCTGTTCAGCGGTGAGTCGGGCGTTGGCAAAGAGGTGTTCGCCAAGGCGCTGCATCGGCTCAGCCCGCGCGCCCAACAACCGTTGGTGGCGGTCAACTGTGCGGCTTTACCAGAAAGCCTGCTGGAAGCTGAACTGTTCGGTGCCGAAAAAGGCGCCTACACCGGTGCAACGCAGGCGCGTACAGGTCGTTTCGAACGGGCCTCTGGCGGCACGCTGTTCCTGGATGAGGTCCAGGCGTTGAGCATGAGCGCCCAAACCAAGCTGCTGCGCGCCTTGCAAGAGGGAGAAATCGAGCGGGTGGGCGGCAACAGGCCGATCAAGGTCGACTTGCGGGTTATTGCTGCGACCAACGCCAACTTGCGCGAAGCGATTGCTCGCGGCACCTTCAGGGAAGACCTGTTCTTCAGGCTGAACGTGTTCCCCATTCACCTGCCTCCGCTGCGTGAGCGCCGGGATGATATCCCGCTGCTGATGGAGCACTTTTTCAAACACTTCACCCAACTGCACGGCAAGCAGGTCACCGGGTTCAGTGCCCGGGCCGTGGAAGCGCTGCTCAACTACAGCTACCCCGGCAACGTGCGAGAGCTGCAAAATCTGGTGGAGAGAGGTGTGATTGCGGCACCCGGGCAAGCATCGATTCGTACCCAGCACCTGTTCCCCTGCGGTGAGCAGGCGCCCCGCGCCGGGTTGGGCGTGGGCGGTGACGGCAGCCTGTGCAAAGCGGCCAGCGAGTCGGACCCGCAGGGCAGGCCCATGGCCGAACTCAAGCACGCCATTCACAACCAGCAACTGGAGCAATATCGGCTGGTGTTGCAGGCCTGTAATGGCAATCTGTCTGCCGCAGCTCGGCAACTGGGTATCAGCCGTCCGCAGCTGGCCTACCGACTGAAGGCCCATGGGCAGGGGTGAATTGATGATCGAGCTTGATCAAAGCGGATCAATTTGATCAAGCCAGGCAACGAATACTGTTGGCACAACCCCATGATACAGGGCGTTTCGCCGCGTCCCGGGGGCTGGCACAGCCCTTGCGATGCACCAGGCGCGACTTCCTGAAGCGGTAGTTTCAGGTCGCACTTCATAACAACAAAAACAGAGAGTGCATCATGAATGCTCAACCGAGCGGCACCTGGGTGCCTGGCGTTCGCGTTACCGCCTTGTCCATTGCATTGACCGCCTTTGCGTGTGCTGCCCACGCACAGGAGGCGATCAAGCTGGACCTGCAAGTGTGGAACCTGTCGGTGAAAAACCTGGATACCGGCCCTGACCCTTACCACTATGCCAACAGCGGCAACGTGTTTGCCGGAGTCGAGGGCGACCTTGATGCATTGGCCAACATCGCCGGGGCATCGTTCAGCCTGCAGTACGTGTTCTTCCCGTTCATGCGTGGCGAGGGACAGCCCGCCCAGGACAGTTGGCAGGGCAAGGCCGGGAGTTTCTTTGCCGGGGCACCGATGCACAATGACATCGATACCGGCTACCTGGCTCGCTTTACCTGGAACCAGCGCCTGTTGCAGGACCGCCTGGAACTGGCAGTGGGCCGCAGCAATGCCCGTCAGCACTTCTACATGGCCAACTGTGAAAACGTGATCACCTGCAACGACCCGGTCATCGATAACTCAACCGGTATCCTGCCGTACCCCTACGGCAGTTGGGGTGGCTACACCCGATACCGTTTTGATTCAGGTTACTACCTGCACAGCGGGGTGTTCGAATCCAACCCCCAGCACTACTTCAAACGTACCAAGGGGTTTGACTGGGACCCGGGTGACGCCAGCGGTATCACCTGGCTGGCCGGGGTAGGGGCGAAAGCGGATTTTACCCAGGACCCTTATGCGTACCATTACGAACTGAACGGTTTTCATAACACCGGCGAACAGATCGACCCCATGGACGGCCGCTTGCGCAGGGGGAGCGATGGGCTGCTGTTCAAGTTCCGCCAGACATTGGCCAGAGAAGGCGAGGCCGCCGTGCCCGAGCGGGGTTGGCAGGTGTTTGGCGCCTGGTCCTGGAGCGCCGATGACATGCAGCCTTTTTCCCATTTCGCCGAAGTTGGTGTGACCCGCCTTGGCCCGTTCGGTCGGCCGCAGGATACGCTCAACCTCAAGGCCAGCTACCTGCGCCTGGGTGCGCGCCAGGCAGCCTGGCAAGAGCACGCGCGGCTGCTTGCCACCGGCCGCGATGAGCGTACGCGTCGAGGTGTATCACGCATCGAGCTGAACACGCACTGGCAAGTCACCCGCAACCTCGCACTGGAGCCCAGCGTGCAGTACATCTTCAACCCGGACAACTTCTACAACCCCAGCGCGCCAGTGAGTGGCGATGGTGCGGTAATAGCCCTGGAGGTCATGTACAACCTCGGTTCCGCGCTCGGTTTGTAGGCCCTGAACGCAAACCTCCCGCCGAAGCGGGAGGTTTTTACCGGTGATGGCTGAAGGGATCAGGCCTGCTGGGGGGCAACCATGACCTTGCATTGATGCTGGCGTTGGCGCAGGGCTTCGAATGCCAGGGGCATTTCGGCCAGCGACACCGTTTCGCTGACCATCGTCAGTGGGGTGGCATCCGGGCCGTCCAGCACATCTACAGCGGCGCAGAACTCGTCCATGTTGAAAAACGCCGACATGATCAGGTTCACCTCCTTGGACACTGCCTGGAACGGCATGAACCTGTCCGCGACCGTGCACAGCCCAAGCACCACAACCGTGCCCCGTGGGCGCACATGGTCGATAGCCTGTGCAATCAGGCCTGGGCGGCCGACACACTCGAAAACGATGTCGGCCGCGCTGCCCAGGTTTTGCGCAATACACGCTGGCAGTGCGCCGTCGCCTACCAGAAATTGCGTCGCCCCAAGATGCAACGCGCGCTCGCGCTGCCAATCGCCCAAGTCGGTGATGGCGACGGTGGCTGCACCCAGGCGCCTGGCCCAGTAGGCCACTGCCAGGCCGATAGCCCCTGCGCCCAGAATCAGTACCTTCGCGCCAGGCTTGAGCCCTGCCCGCATCACACCGTGCAAAGCCACGGCAAGGGGCTCGGCGAGGGCGCTGTCCTTGAGCCCGACACTGCTCGGAATAACCCGGCACTGGTGGCCCTTGGCAGTCGCCCACTGCGCAAAACCACCCCCCTGCAAGCTGAACGCGGGGCACCAGGCAGGCTCACCGCGCAGGCAACTGGCGCACTGCCCACAACCGCGCAAAGGTGCCACGGCCACGGCATCGCCGACTTTCAGGTTGTTTACCTGCTTGCCACACTCAACCACACGGCCGCTGTACTCATGGCCCAGCACGCTGCCTGGGGCAATATTGAAAGCCGGGTCCTGGGTCATGTGCAGGTCACTGCCGCAGATGCCGCAGCGACACACCTCTATCAGAACTTCGTCGGCAGCGGGCACAGGCATCGCAACCGTGCCCAATTGCAAGGGCTGGTTCAGGCCGTTGAACAGAATTGCTTGCATCATTGCCTCCTCAGTCCACCCGGCCGAGCATCTGCCCGCCGTCTATGACAATCTGCGCGCCCGTGACGTAATCCGAGGCAGGCGAGGCCAGGAACAAGGCCAGGCCCTTGATTTCCTCGGTGGAGGCGATCCGATGTTGCGGCACTCGCTGAGCGAAGGCCGCACGGTCGGCCGGGTTGCGCAAACGGCCCCCGGCGATGTTGGTCACGAACGGGCCAGGCGCGATCGCGTTTACGTTGATGCCGTAGCGGGCCAGTTCCATCGCGGCCTGCCGCACGAGTGACGCAGCGCCGGCCTTGGCTGGCATGTAGGGGGTGCCGACGATGGCTTCATTGATGATCGCGGCATTGGAGGTTGTGACGATGATGCGGCCCTGACCACGCGGTTTCATCAGGCACACTGCCGCACGCAGGGTGGTGAACACCGAGGTGAGGTTGGTTGCAAGCACCTTGTCCCAGTGCGCTTCGTCCAACGTCTCCAGTGCGCCTTCAGCGCAGCGCTGGCCCTCGCTGTCCAGAAAGCCGGGGCCAGCGTCGATGCCGGCGTTGGCGAACACAACATCCAGTCGGCCATAGCGCTCGCCGATGCGTTCGAAACAGGCATACATCGCCTGGCGATCGGTGGCGTCCACCACTTCACCGTGCACGGCGAAACCCAGCGCGGTCAACCGCGCTACGTGTTCTTGCAGGCGTTCGTCGTCCACGTCAAGCAGGGTGACCTGCGCCCCTGCTTCGGCCATCACTTCGGCATAGGCCAGACCAATGCCGCTGGCGGCGCCGGTGACCACACAGGTCAAGCCTTCGACGGCAAATCGTTCCCAGTACTTCATCTGCGCCTCCCTGTCTGTCGACTGCTGCACCCGCTCACAGGAACAACGCCTGGTTGATTGGCAGCCCGTGTTTCTCGCAATGGCTCACGTAATGATTGATGAACCAGAACACATCGGTGGTTTCGGTGTGCTGGCCGTGCTCGTCGAAAAACTCGATAGGCCCGTGAATCCAGAACAGTGCCTTCATGCCTTGCGGGTCATCGGAATACAGGGTGTGCGCCGTGCCTGGGGTTTCGAAGACAAAGCTGCCGGGCTTTGCGACCCAGTCGTACTCGTAATATCCCCAGGTGCCCTCCAGCGTTACTGCTGACACCGCTGCGCGGTGCCGGTGGGTGCCGATGCGGCCGCCGCCCTTGACCCAGAGAATGTTGCACACGCTGCCGGTTCGTACATCGAAGCTGAGGTGGCGTATGGCGGCGCAATCGCCGAACGGGACCCAGGGTGATTCATCCTCGCCGGTGCCGATGTGCCCGCCATGCAGGCCATAGCGGTCGACGATGGCGGCATGGGGCTCAGGCGGCAGTTGGACAATGCTTGGCTTCAGGGTGGTGTTCATGAACAGGCCTCGATGTGTTGTTTTTATGGTCGAGCGTTGGCTCGCGAGGATCTTGTGCACAGCCTGTGCCAAGCCCTGAAAGGCCTGATTTACGCAGGTTAGAGCGGGTTAAGGTGGTGAGAATTCATGCAGCTTGGCAGGCTTGATGATTAAATTTGATCAAGCGCGGTGGTGCAGAAGGGGCGCGCCGCGCCCCGCTATTGCAGGTCAGAAGAAGGTCCCGACAATTAATTGCAGGTAAGTCCCGGTATCCCGCCCACCAAGCTGCGTACCGCCATTGGCAGCACTGCGCTCCGGCTTGTAGAACCCCACCACCGGACTGATCAGCAGGTGGTCGTTGACCATCCATTCCACATACAGGTCCAGCTCGCGCCCGCCAAGGTTGCCCTGGTCGGTGTCCAGCGTGTCGAAGTCGAAGTACAGTGCGCCGACGGTCAGGTTGTCCCGTGGCTTGCCCTTCAGCGCTACATGGTGCACTTGACTGTTCTTGTTGAACGGCCCGGCATAGTTGGCTGCCACTTCACCCTGGAACCAGGTGCCGTAGCCCCGGCTCAGGCCATAGAACAGCGGGTCGAAGCCTTCTGAGAAGCGGCTATAGCGGTAGGTGGCGGTAGGTGACCAGGGCAATTGGGAGAAGGTCCAGTTGCCCTCCAGGTACCAGGCATTCTCGCGCCCGCCGCTCTTGTCCTGGGTCACGTACTCGGCGGCCAGCTCCAGGTCTTTGACGCCCAGGTTGCCGCGCCCGCGCAGGCTGGCGGTGTCCATGCCGTCGCGGTGTTCCAGGCCCATGATCTGCGCATAGCGCTGGTCCACGTCGAGGCCGCGGATCCAGCTCAGGCCGACGGTACCGGTGTCGGTGACGTGCTCCAGGTTGGCTACCGCCAGGGAAGTGTCGGCCTGGTAGTGGTTGTCGGACTTCAACCACATCAGGTCACCGCGCCAGCCCTGGTTGCCACCCAGGCGCAGCACGGCGGTGCGGTCGAAGGCCTTGCGTGCAGCAAGGTAGTAGGCACCGCCGCGATCGAAGTTGGCCCCCAGGTCGACCTTGCCAAGGTTGACCGGGTCACCCTGGATCAGGAAACCATCGCCCAGGGTGACGACCTGGCGGCCACCGGAAATGTCCACGCCATCTTCACCCAGCGCCGGGAACAGGTTGGCCGAGCGCCAGCCCAGGTACAAGTCTTCGATGGCGGTGCGGCGTTCGTCGCCCAAGGTCAGGCCGGCGGCGTCGCCATCGCCCCAGGTGGCGGAACTGAGCAGGCTGAAGGCCCCGTAGAGGGTGCCGCTATCGGCCAGGGTCTGGCTGCCGCTGAGGCCGTATTTTACGTAGCCTTCCTGCCAGGCGGTGCTGCCGGGTTGGCGGTTGCCGGCCTGGTTGAAGCTTTCCTCGCTATGGAAGACGCCGAACAGGGCTTCGAGGTTGGCGTTGAGGCTGGTGCCATCGTGGTTGTACAGCTCGTAGGCGTGGGTGGCGGGTGCGGTTAACAGCAGGGCCAATGTGCAGGCGAGTGTGTGCCTCATGGGTTTGCTCCATGGTTGTTATTGTTGTTTTTGTATCGCCTGTACCGGCCTCTTCGCGGGTGAACCCGCTCCTACAAGGCATGTGTTATCTGATGTAGGAGCGGGTTCACCCGCGAAGAGGCCGGCACAGGAAAAGGATCAGAGCTTGATCAACACCGATTTCAGCTCGGTGTAATGCTCGATGGCCGCTGCGCCCATCTCGCGACCGACGCCGGACATCTTGTAGCCACCAAACGGCAGTGCTGGGTCGAGGGCGCTGTGACAGTTGACCCACACCGAGCCGGACTTGATGCGTGGGATCATTCGGTGCACCGCGGCCAGGTCGTTGGACCAGATGCTTGCACCCAGGCCGTAGGGGTTGTCGTTGGCCATGCCGATCACTTCGTCGATGTCATCGAATGGCATCGCCACCAGCACCGGCCCGAAGATTTCTTCCTGCACCAGGCGATGACGCTGGTCCACATCGACAATCACCGTCGGCTTGACGAAGTAACCAGGCCCGAATCCTTCACCCCCGCAGGCGATAGTGGCGCCCAGTTCGCGGCCAAGCTCAATGTAGCCAGTGACGCGGTCCTGCTGCTTGGCTGAAATCAGCGGGCCCATCTGCACCGCCGGGTCCAGCCCGTTGCCCAGCTTCATGGCATTGGCGATCCCGGCGATGTCGGCCACCACGTTGTCGAAGTGCTTGCGGTGCACATACAGTCGCGAGCCTGCGCAGCACACCTGGCCCTGGTTGAAGAAGATCGCCGTGGCCGCACCGGCTGCGGCTTCCTGCAGGTTGGCATCAGGCATGACGATGGTCGGCGACTTGCCGCCCAGCTCCAGGGTGACGCGGGTCATGTTATCCATGGCCGCCTTGCCGATCAGCTTGCCGACCTCGGTGGAGCCGGTGAAGGTCAGTTTGTCTACGCCGGGGTGGCGGCTGAGCGCGGCGCCGGCGTTCAGGCCAGTACCGGTAACCACGTTGAACACGCCGGCCGGGTAGCCGGCCTCGTCGACCAGCTCGGCCAGCTTGAGCACGCTCAGTGGGGTTTCATCGGCAGGCTTGAGCACTACGGTGCAGCCGGTGGCCAGGGCCGGGCCGAGCTTCCAGCAGGCCAGCAGCAGTGGGAAGTTCCAGGCAACGATGGCGCCAACCACGCCCACTGCTTCGCGGCGCACGAAGCCGTGGAACTGGTCGTTGGGCATCAGCGGCATGGACGCTTCGACGGTGCTACCCTCGATCTTGGTGGCCCAGCCCGCCATATAGCGCAGGAAGTCGATGGCCAGTTGCACGTCCATCACCTGGGCCACGGCGGCGCTCTTGCCATTGTTCAGGCATTCCAGTTCGGCCAGCTGACGCGCATCGCGCTCCATCAGGTCGGCCAGGCGCCACAGCAGGTTCTGCCGCTCGCGTGGGCGCATGCGGCTCCAGGGCGAGTCGTCGAAGGCCTGGCGCGCAGCGCGCACGGCGCGGTCGACATCTTCGGCCTCGGCGGCCGGCACTTCACCCAGCACCTCGCCGGTGGCCGGGTTGCGGAACGACAGGGTTCGACCGCTGGCGGCGTCCTGCCAGTCGGCACCGATGCGCATCTTCAGCTTGCGTTCGAGAAAGGCGCGGGTGGCAGGCAGGATGGGCAGTTCGGAAAGCATGGGGCTGTGCCTCTTGTCATTGGATGTGACGGGCACTGGCGCAATGGCCGTGCCAACGTGGGCAGATGGCCGCAAAGCGTTGTGGGCGTTGGGTTTTGCCTGAGCGCAAGGTCGCGATTGCCGGGTTGCGCTGTTGCACATTGAGACGGTGTGAGACGGTGGTGAAACAGTGGCTGTTCGGCGTCTTCGCGGGCCCTGTCTCAACATGAAACACCCTGTCGCGAAATGGCACGCTGCAAATGGCCAACTTGGCTGCTGGCCAAACCTCGAAAACCGCTTAAAAGGTTGAAAGGAAACGCTTTTACCGCAACTGGCACAGTTCCTGTATCACAACCGTCACATGCACACCTGCTGTACCAAAGCGTGCGAAAACGATAAGAACAACAACCGTGGAGGTCTGACCTTGAAGACGACTCGACTCCGGCGGCATGCG
>Ga0182745_1000538_pt1 | contig 41906 bp, 35 predicted proteins | sample eDN3rd30CKraftBY_FD_128523 | JGI IMG/M metagenome (GOLD analysis project Ga0182745, IMG submission 128523) | Enriched backyard soil microbial communities from Emeryville, California, USA - eDNA 3rd pass 30_C Kraft BY (version 2) (version 2) | ecosystem: Environmental > Terrestrial > Soil >...
AGGCCGCTCTCCACGGGCAAGGACTGCGTCTGCCGCGGCAAAAACATCGTTTTCTGGTACGCCTACTGCCATGCCCTACTCTCCGCCCATTTAGGTCTGATAATTAAATCTTATCCGACCTAACCCTCGCCGAACTAAATCCTGGAGAAATTAGGGCTTTTGAAAGGGGTTTCTAGGCATGCATGAAGTAAATCTTGGAAGTTAAGTCGTCAATGAAGCGATTCTTGGAGAAAAAGTCGTTAACAGCACCCCTGCCAATTAAAATGGTGTGCGACGCGATATGTGGAAAGCGCGTCACGTCCACGAAGATCATCGCCTGGGCTAATGTGATGCGCGGTTTTGGAGGGTGTAAGATGCATGCCCCCCTAAGCGTGTTCTTTCGGTCAGAGGCATCGGCATGTGAAGCCGCAGTAGCACCTGTGTAGCTCAGTAGCTGAGCTACAGATTGCCGTTCAGAATGGATCGATTCCATTTTCTAGGAGCCAATAGTGAAAATTACCGGCTTAATAGAGGTTGAGGCCATTACCGATGTCACCTGTGACGTCTGTGGTTGTTCTACGCGGATGGCTGCTGACAGCTATCAGTACGGTACCCTCCAAGCCCACTGGGGGGTTGAGAGCGGCCACGACGGACAGCGATTTGAGGTACACCTCTGCGAACACTGCTTTTTTCAGACATTGGCGTACATTAAGCAGGAGCGTCGCGCTCAACAGCTGTTCAGCTGTGAGCCGTCAAGTAAGACTGATGATTTGGGGTTGGTAGTCCAGGACGATTATTTTCAGGGCGCAAGGCGCCGCTAATTGACCGGGAGTTGACTTCCCAATGAACCTGAATAAGCAGTGTTTTATCTCTCAGCGGGCAGATCAGAGTGCTTCATTTTTATGCCCGCGCGAGCTTGAGGAGCGTGTCGAAAAATGCGTGTCACTCGTAACGCGAGGAATGCCTGCTTAAGAGAGGCTCTTTTACAGCGCAAGGCGCAAGCCAGGGTCATGGTCAGCGGGGACTGGCTCACCTGGCCAGAAGCAAATGCGTTGTTGTCGGGGGCGGATAAAGGTCTCACAGAGCCCCCTCCCAACGTGCTTTTGGATGGTGTGACCTTCTCTATCAGCTACGAAGGCGTGGAGTATTTCCCGCGTTTCGCTGTCGAGGCCTGCGGCCAAGCCTTAGAGTCTGAGGGAATGCAGCGAGTCATAGCCATTCTGGCTACCAGGAAGAGTGGCTGGGGCATGGCTTACTGGTTCGAATCATCCAATTCGTATTTAGGGGGCAGGCTGCCGAAGGACGTCATATCATCCGACCCCGACGCGGTTGTCAGGGCTGCGCAGGACGAAGTAGATGGGATTTCACACGGCTAGTAGTACTGCCAGTGGTCGGCGGCTAGGCTAGTGTGAGCACCTCGCTTGCCGTAGCTGAGAGACAAAAGCGCGTCATTTAGCTACGCCCAGTTCCGGGCATACTCGCCGCCTGTCGCCCTCGCGAAAACCAGTCAGGAATCTTCCACGATTGTCGAAACGGTTGAATGTATAGGTCAGTTGAAAACGGGAAGCAGCGGCGGTGGCCATAGGCATTTGGATTGTAGAAGGGGCCACCTTAGCCATGGAAGGATCTACGCATGGCTACGCTGCTTCCCGAAGCTTGTTCTGGCAAAGCAGCACGATGGTAATCAATTTACGTCAGAATGAACACTATAGGGCTCATTCTTATGATGGACCGTAGTCAGGGCTCGATCGCCTCTTCCCTCAGCCGGTTGATCAACGCGTCTAAACCAATTTCAGGCTCCTGGATGAGGTACGCCGAAACGATGAGGCTGAGCGGATGGACACCAATTCGGCCAGCCAGGTCTTCGATTTTTTGAATAGTCGGTGCCTTGAGTCCTCGTTCAAGTGCGCTCACGTAGGTCCGACTGCTTACTAATGCGAAATCTTCCTGGGTCAGGTCGTGACGAATGCGCATGCGCCGCAGTGCCTCACCCAGGGATTGACGGATTTCCATCATCACTCCTCATAAAAGGAATGATGAAGCGCTATCGAACACGATAGGGCTACAACCTATAGTGTTCGTTGTGGGATAATTTGAGCTTTCCAGCCCTGGTGACTGATCGCCTAGGGGTATGCAGCGCTCAGTGGAGCCCGTTTTGATCTACTTGTCCGAATCTCACTCCCATACTGTCCGTACGGGTTCCTATTGTGAAATTGAGGGGATGTCCTTTTGGGTGACCTTGCGGTCGCTATTTGCGGGTGAAAACGAGCGGGCAGCTGTTGTTTCAGATGCTTATGAACTCAACGTTTTCCTCACCCAGGCAACGGGCGTCGAGATCACGCAGGTACAAATGCTATGCCCTCCGTCAATCACAGGGCGTCCGCACTGGAGCTTGGAAGAGCTTCGTAGGGTTGTGATTCACCGGGGGATTGAGTCCTCGCAAAGCGCAGTGATTTACGAGACAGCAGTGGCCACCTACAAACTAGGGGATCTCGATTTACGCATGCGAAAACGATCACATGCGTTGTACTCGGCGCGAAACCTAAAAGCACGAATCGCAAGCCCGGCCATACCACCTAAATCTGCTGAGGAGCCGCGGCTATACGCGCACCTTTGATGCAAGAGCCTACCCCATCGTCGACCGGCGAAGCTCGTCTAGGATCCAGCTTGGGCTTTGCGAGCATGAGTCTTCGCCACAAGGCCGGCCTATTGGCTGTTAACTTAATAATGACAGTTCCGAAGACGCTCGGAGCCCTTCTCCTGACAGCTTTTCCAGGCCTGCGTTGAGATGATGAATACCCTGGACATCCTAGCGAAAGCCGCTGAGGCATTGAGAAATGCGCCACAGATTATGGTGTTTACTGGTGCTGGCGTTTCTGCCGGAAGCGGGATTCCGACTTTCCGCGACCAACTGACTGGATTGTGGGAGCGCCAAGACCCACAGCGTTTAGAAACAGCAAAAGCATTTCGCGAAAATCCGGCCCTGGTTTGGGGTTGGTACCTATGGCGACGTCAGCAGGTCATGCAAGCTCAGCCCAATGCGGCACATGAGGCGATCCATCGGTTATCTGACAGCGGTCGGTGTGTGACTGTAGTTACTCAGAACGTTGATGATCTGCACGAACGGGCAGGCAATCAGGATGTGCTTCATCTCCATGGAAGCCTAACGGTAACCGTCCGGCCAACTCACCTTCCTGACCCCGACGCCAAAGGCGATGGTGTCCACCTAATTTAAGTGGACACCATTTCTAGCCTTTTAAGCGGGTCTTTCCATGCAGTCACAACGCCGTTCCTATTCAAAATCCTTCAAGGCCCAAGTTGTCCAAGAGTGCGCCCAGCCCGGCGCATCGATTGCCAGCGTCGCGCAGAAGCACAGCCTTAACGCGAACCTCGTACATAAATGGATTAGGGTACTCACGAACAAAACTATGGCGCTGCAACCTGCTTTCATTCCAGTGCCCTTGCCGCTAGCCGGAGGACATTCGCAGGCAGCTTCATCAAGTATCTGCATTGAAATCCAGCACCCGCGTGGCACCGTCAAAGTGAACTGGCCGACCGAAAGCGCTGTCGCCTGTGCCACCTTTCTGCGAGACCTGTTGGAATGATTCGGATCGATGCCATCTGGCTTGCCACCGAGCCTATGGACATGCGCGCCGGTACCGAGACCGCGCTGGCCAGGGTGATCGCGGTGTTCGGTGTGGCGAAGCCGCACTGCGCATACCTCTTCGCTAATCGCCGTGCCAACCGAATGAAAGTCTTGGTGCATGACGGTGTGGGCATTTGGCTGGCAGCGCGACGATTGAACCAAGGCAAGTTTCATTGGCCCGGCATCCGTCACGGATCGGAAGTCGAACTCGATAACGAGCAACTTCAAGCCTTGGTACTGGGTTTGCCGTGGCAGCGGGTCGGCGCAGGCAGCGCGATCACAGTGCTTTAGCCCCTGCCATTAGCCCATCGGTTTATCGCTGTTGACGACCTGCTCTGACACAATCAGCGGCATGACTTCCTCGCCCAATCTCGACCAGATGACACCGGAACAGCTGCGCGGCTTGGCCGAACAGGCTATGCAGTTGCTGTCCCAGGTCGACTCCATGAGCCAGAAAATCCAACGCCTCGAAACGGTCAACGAGCAACTGGCTCATGAAATCGCCATCCTCAAGCGACACAAGTTCGCCAAGCGCAGCGAGCAACTGAGCCCCGACCAAGGCAGTCTGCTTGATGATCTGCTCGATACCGATATCGCAGCTATCGAAGCCGAGCTGAAGGCAGCCAATCCGCCGGCCGCACCGGCCGAGCCACGTCATAAGCCCAAGCGTGCACCACTGCCGCCGCAGTTTCCGCGAACCGTGATCCGTCACGAACCAGAGAATACTCAGTGCGTGTGCGGCTGCCAGCTTCAGCGAATCGGCGAAGACGTCAGCGAGAAGCTCGATTACACTCCGGGCGTGTTCACAGTTGAGCGGCATGTGCGTGGAAAATGGACGTGCCGTCAGTGTGAAACACTGATCCAGGCGCCTGTACCGGCCCAAGTGATCGACAAGGGCATCCCGACCGCAGGCCTTTTGGCCCACGTGATGGTGGCGAAGTTCGCCGACCATTTACCGCTGTACCGGCAGGAGAAGATTTTTGGTCGGGCCGGACTGCCCATCGCCCGTTCGACACTGGCGCAATGGATCGGACAGACCGGTGTGCAGCTCCAGCCTCTGGTCGATGCGCTGCGTGAGCATGTGTTGGCCCAGGGCGTGATCCACGCCGATGAGACCCCGGTTCAGATGCTCGCACCAGGCGAAAAGAAAACCCACCGCGCTTACGTGTGGGCCTATAGCACCACGCCTTTCTCGGCCCTAAAGGCCGTGGTCTACGACTTCAGCCCCAGCCGTGCCGGCGAACATGCGCGTAACTTCCTGGGCACGTGGAACGGTAAGCTGGTCTGCGATGACTTCGCCGGCTACAAGGCCAGCTTCGAGCTGGGCATCACCGAAATCGGCTGCATGGCCCATGCACGCCGCAAATTCTTCGACCTGCATGCAGCCAATAAAAGCCAGTTGGCGGAGCAGGCGCTTCACTCGATTGGCGGGTTGTATGAAGTCGAGCGACACGCCAAGGAAATGAGCGACGAAGCCCGCTGGCGATTACGTCAGGAAACAGCGGTGCCCATCGCTGAAAAACTGCATGAGTGGATGTTGGCCCAACGCGAACTTGTGCCCGAGGGTTCGGCCACGGCCAAGGCCCTGGATTACAGCCTTAAACGCTGGGTAGCGCTGACGCGCTACCTGGAAGATGGTGCTGTGCCCATCGACAATAACCAGATCGAGAATTTGATCCGGCCGTGGGCGCTTGGGCGCTCGAACTGGTTATTTGCCGGGTCGCTGCGCAGTGGAAAAAGGGCGGCGGCAATCATGAGCCTGATCCAGTCGGCGCGTATGAATGGGCACGATCCGTATGCCTATCTCAAGGATGTACTGATGCGGCTTCCGACACAGCGGGCGAGCGAAATCACGCAATTACTCCCGCAGCATTGGATGCTTGCCTGAGGCAGGCTAAGTGGACTTCGCCAAATAGTCAGCTCAAAGGCTGATTGGCATCAACAATTCGGAAGCGACTTTTCTCAGCATGTAGGTTTCGCGCAGAATTGACTGCCCCATCGAAGACTCGTGACGCTGCATGACGGCTTCATTGTGTGCGATGGCTTCATGCAGGTTGATCCAGACAGGCCGCATACCATTAGCGATTTCGTGGCTTTCCATTCTCACCGGCTCTAGCTGGGGCGCTACTTCGCATTGATAAAAATGCGAGGTCATGTGCATCAGATCGTACTGTGGCTTTTGGTAGGGCCGGTACTCCTCGATGTAACCGTAGTGCTGGAGCACCTGTATTTCACGAGCACCAGTCTCTTCCTCAAGCTCACGCTTCAGGCCTGCGACAATGTCCTCGTCACCATCAAGGCCGCCTCCAGGAAAGCTGAAATCGTTATAGCGCTCGGTGAACAGCAACAGGATCTGTTCACCCCGCATCACGATGCCGCGAGCTGCATGTCGACGGAATACTCTGCCCTGCTTGGATTTCAGCTCGGGGTGAACAATTTCAGTTATGAGTTGCATGTGGTCTCGTAGCGGCAAGATCAGTTAGTCATCGTCCAGGGTGGCCACGGTATTTCCTCAGTTCTGGAAATACTGTGGCCAGTGGAACTGGCTCAGCGAAGCAGCAATAAGGGTACAGTGGATGTACGCAGCATCGTCGTGGTCGTGCTGCCTATCAGAAACTGCCTGATGCGTGAGTGCCCGTACGCCCCCATGACCAAGAGGTCAATGCCGTGCTCTGCCTGATACGCATGCAGTGTGGACTCTACTTCGCCTGGGCGGATCTCGGAATGCACCAGCGAGCCGGAAGACGCAAGCGTGGTTCGTGCCTTCTCCAGCGCGTTCTGGTTGTCTTCAGAATCCGTTCCAACCATGACGATATGAATTGGCAGGCCTTCGCACAGCGGGCTTGAAGCAAGCATCTGTAAGGTCTTGTGGCCTGTTGCGCTGCCGTCAAATGCCACCATGACCGTTTCAGGTTTCCTGAAATGGCTGGTTGTAATCAGGGTGGGGCGGTGGATAGTTCGGACTATCGCTTCAATCTGGCTGCCAAGACTTTGGGCACTGCGCGTGCTGTCCTCACCGACTCTTCCAATCACCAGTAACCGAATATCGTCTTGGAGATCGCTCAGGCTCTCGACGAGATGGCCATGGCGCTGCTTCATATCAGGTGACATGGCGCCAGAGTGAACTGTTCGCTCGCGAGCTTTTTCAAGCATGTGCTGCCCATGCTCCAACGCCAGTTTTGCCCGCTGCGCATCCAGCATGGCCAACTCTTCCAGCAGATGTTCTCTGCTACCGAGACCGATATTGCCGCTGAGGTCAGCGGATGCAGGATATTTCTCCTTATCCAGCACATGAAGCAAGGTCAGGGGAGCGCTGAGTCGTTGCGAGGCCCATGCTGCGTAATCGCAGACCGCCAATGAGGATTGTGAGTTATCAATGCATGCCATTACGCGGGTCATTGTCGTTCTCCTTAGTGGCTCATGAGCTTGTCGATGGCACCGGGTTTGTCATGCACGCCGAAGCGGTCAACGATTGTCGCGCTGGCTTCATTGAGACCGAGCACTTCAACCTCAGCGCCTTCGCGTCGGAACTTGATCACGACCTTATCCAGCGCTGCGACGGCGGTGATATCCCAGAAATGCGCCTGTGTGAGATCGATGGTGACCTTGTTGAGCGCCTCCTTGAAGTCAAAAACCTCAGTGAACTTGTCCGCAGAGCTAAAGAACACCTGGCCCACGACGCGGTAAGTCCGATGCGATTTCGTCTCTTCAAGAGTGCTCTTGATATCCAGGTAGTGCCCGACCTTGTTTGCGAAGAACAGGGAGGCCAGCAGCACACCTACCAGTACGCCGTAAGCCAGATTGTGAGTGGCCACGACGACCACGACGGTCGCCACCATGACGAGGTTGGTCGACAGCGGATGCTCTTTCAGATTACGCAAGGAATCCCAGCTAAAGGTGCCGATGGACACCATGATCATCACAGCCACGAGTGCCGCCATAGGGATTTTGGAGAGCCACTCGCCAAGAAATACCACCATCAGCAGCAGGAAAACGCCGGCACACAATGTCGAGAGACGGGTGCGGCCACCAGATTTCACGTTGATGATCGACTGGCCGATCATGGCGCAACCTGCCATGCCGCCAAGCATGCCGGCAGCGATGTTGGCCACACCCTGGCCTTTGCACTCGCGGTTTTTGTTGCTGGTGGTGTCGGTAAGGTCGTCGACGATGGTCGCGGTCATCATTGATTCGAGTAGACCCACTACTGCCAACGCAGCCGAGTACGGGAAAATGATGCGCAGGGTTTCAAAATTCAGCGGAACTTCAGGCCAGAGGAAGATCGGGAGCGTATCAGGCAGTTGGCCCATGTCACCGACGGTGCGGATATCCAAACCGAGGTAAATGGCGATGGCAGTCAGCGTCAGAATGCACACCAATGGAGAGGGAATCACCTTGCCGATTTTCGGTACATACGGGAACAGGTAGATGATTCCCAGGCCCGCAGCGGTCATGGCATAGACATGCCAGGTGACATTGGTCAGCTCAGGCAATTGCGCCATAAAAATCAGAATCGCTAATGCGTTTACGAAGCCGGTGACTACCGAGCGTGAAACAAAGCGCATCAACGAGCCGAGCTTCAGGTAGCCGGCAAGGATTTGAAGTACGCCACATAGTAGCGTCGCGGCCAGCAGGTACTGGAGTCCATGCTCTTTTACCAGCGTAACCATCAGCAGTGCCATGGCGCCTGTCGCCGCCGAGATCATTCCGGGGCGCCCGCCGACAAAGGCGATGACAGCACAGATACAGAAGGAGGCGTAGAGACCGACTTTGGGATCTACCCCGGCGATGATGGAAAAGGCGATGGCTTCCGGGATCAGCGCGAGTGCGACCACCAGCCCCGCGAGCACGTCGGCACGGACGTTGGAAAACCACGTTTGTCTAAGTTTTTGCAGCATATAAATATCCAAGGCAAAGCATCGCGCACGCCAAGGGAGTGGCGAGCGAATCGATACAAATTCAAATTTTGAGGATTTTTTGCTGTGTGCTTAAGGTGTAAAACCAGGCGTACAGCAGTGAGCACCCGCGAGCGAGGCTAGCGGAAGCAGGTTGTTGCGAGGGGGCGTAGCGCTAAGGCGGCGTAGGCTGCCAGTAGATCGTTTGGAGTACAGTCATGCTGATGTTCCTGTAGCTCAAGGGGTATGCGGAGCCGAAGTATACAATGAAGCCATCGTCGATTGCGACCCGCTGGCAGGCTCTGCATGACCTACGTCAGATACAGGCTTATTCAATGGGTATACCTGCGGGCAAGGCTTTGTTTTCCACCCGTTCTTGTCCGAGCTGGTCTGTGTGCTGAGGGGTGAGTTGGCCAGACGGTTACGCCTAACGCACCCCAAGTGTTTTGCTTGTCATCGATATGCCGAGGAGCCGCTGGCTTTTCCAAGCATCCCAGCGGAAGGCGCATTGATAGAACCACCCCGCTGCCGTCGATGCAACGGCCGCTTGCGTCCAGCTATGGTGTGGTTTGGTGAGGATCTCCCGCCAGGTGTATGGAAAACCGCCAACAGAGCCGCACGACAATGTGACGTCTTGCTTTCTATCGGGACCTCAGGCGTGGTCAGGCCTGCTGCTGACTTACCAGATATCGCGTTGGCGTCTGGTGCAGTGGTCATACACGTCAATCGCATAGATGTATCAATGAACAACCCGAACGAGATCATGCTGATAGGCCGCGCGGAGACAGTACTGCCCCATCTGATTGATCTCGCGCTGATGAACTGAGTCTTCTTGCCGTCTGTTTTCAATGCTTGACAGCCCCACCCTAGCTTTCCGCCTACGGCACGTGTCTGCTCGCAAATGAGGTTGGCCTTGATTACTTTTTCAGGGCAGCACCTTCGGTAATTGCGAGCCCGTTGGCCACTCTTAGTGCGGTCAACGGGCCTTCGCCCTTGCTTGATAGGCTCGGTTTAATCCCTGTTTGGCTACTCGAACAACTCCTTGATCCTTTGGTGGGCGCCAGACATATCTGACCGGAGCAAATACTCATTCAGGGCCAGATGGCCATCCACGCCTTTCGCTGACGCCACACCATGCACGAAATCTGGCGTGTGAATAAGCCCAGGGAAGCAGCCGACTGCAAGGCTTCGACCATTGCGCTGCACCTTCATCGGTACTGATCCCACCGCATCGAACCTACACTGGTAACCGTCGAGTTCGAGGCTGGCGCGCAATTGCGACAGTGTCTGCCACTGCTCCTCTAAGGACGCGCAGCCAGGCTCTTCGCCATCCACGGCGTACTTCAATAGCGTGGCTCCGAGATGCCTGTTGAGGCGGCTCTGCAGGTGTTGATTATGGAAGTGATTCAAGCACTCGGTGCAGGACGTTTCACAGTCGCAGTTCTCCAACAATTGGCGGGTTGCCTCTAGGATCTCTACGATGTGGCGGGCTGCAATCTCTGCGTAGCCAGCTCCTCCTGAAAGAGTGTCATACAGGAAGACTTCCAGTACACGCGCCTCCCCCTGCACTCCGGGATCGATCCTGAAGCCAGATCCGAACTCTGAGGGGTCGAGGTCCAATTGCTGATGGCGGCTTGCCGCTAGCCTTAGTGCCTCGGCTATAGAGTGAAGAGCATCCTCAAGGATTTGTAGGACCACAACCTCGGCCGTATTCGTAACCAGCGGCGCTTCAATTTTCAATCTGAGCAGCAGCAAGTCAGTCTTGAAATCATGACCTAGGAGGACTTGCTCAAAGCGTCCGGAGCAATGTGTAGGCGTGCCTTTGGGAGCCAGCAACTTGTAAGGCCGGTCATGTGCGCCGAGATGAGCGTTGCGGTCAGACACAGAAGCGTGGCCGCATTCAACGCATACTAGGAAGCCACTAGATTCGGCCCCCTCTATGCCCCGGTTGACTGTCACCAGCGTCTGGTCAACTGCATGGGTGAAACTCGCCTTAGGCCCACAGGGGTGAAAGGACAACTCATCAGGATTAACAGGCTGCGGAAATTGCGCCATCGTTGCGAAGGTAATTTCCTGCTCTCGATCGTTTTCAGGCAAGTCTTCAGCTTTTTCCGGGCCGAACACCTCCGGCAAGATCATCATCTCTGTAGCAAGCACACCGCCGCATACCGGACATGGATCTTTGGGGTCAGATGGCATATTGGGGTTGCGGACGAAAGTGCAGGTTTTGCAATGAACATGGCGCTTGGCATTTTTGAACAGAGGTGCCGCGCGATTGACCACATTCCCTGGCAGGTCGGCGAAGACCCCACCGGATCGATAAGTATGTCGATCGATCACGATGAGCCGTCCTGGGGCATATTCACTCAAGGCTTTGCTGATCGACTGCTGCGGACGTTGGACAGTCTGAATTTCCAACCTGCCATTTACCTTGGCCATGCTCTCCACCAAGAAGCTGCACAAATTCGTTGGAAACGCATAGGTAGGCAGTAAGCCGTGGTGGAAAAGAAACTCCAGCAATTCCTTTTGCTCAATTTCAGCGTCGGATGCATTGCTGTCATCGTCATTGACCTCATCTACCTCTTGCCCTTCGCTCTCGTCGGCTTGACTTAACGCCTGTTGAGGTAGCTGCGCCGCTAACTCATGCAACCTCTGCATCAAACCACGAACGGTCTCTTCGAGCCATTCCATCAAGGTGACCCCTTGCGTATCGAGACTCGGCGGGAGCCATGCCAGCACGGACCGTTTTAAAGGGCCATTGTCCTGAAGCACGTTACTCGTGATCCATGCCTTGAACTGCTCGAGATTAAGCCCGGAATCGTTACCGCCAAAAAAGAAATCATGGGTCGCACCCAGTGCCTTTTGCAGCAAAGCCGTCTTGGATGATGGCAGTACCGGATTCTTGGCCATGACTTCATGGAAGAACGTCTGGAACAGATAGGCGTGGACGTGACGACGAGCAATCTTGGCGTTATCCACCTTAATCTCGGGCGTGCGAGGTGGTCCGGCCACTATGTACCGGGGGTTCAGGAAGTAGTGACTGTCGTGCGGGCCGTTTTGTGAATAGGTCACTACCGTGGAAACGGATGCACCTCGGCGCCCCGCCCGCCCAGCGCGTTGCTGATAGTTTTCTCGTTGAGGAGGCACATTGCGCAGAGCTACCGCTACCAATGAACCGATGTCGACGCCTACCTCCATGGTCGTCGTGCAACTGAGCACATCGATCGGGCGGTCGCTAGCATCGATCAGTACATCCTGGAAACGCAGTTCATAAAGCTCCGTGGTCGCATGCACCTTGTTTCGATCACGATTCGACAACTGTGCCGTGTGTTCTTCCACGTTGAGATTGGAGAGCCTCGCACCCGGCTGCAATGCTTCCCACACTGGTTCGCGCCAGAGTCCCTTGCGGGCGGTTAGATACTCACTCATGGCAGGATCCACAAGCGTGGCACGATCACTCCCGCACGCCAGGCAGATTTTGCCTGATAATGCGAGCGGTGTGACGGCCGTGCACTGGCCGCATTGCGCCCAGACGTGATCGAGGTTCACCACTAAGTTAAGTGAGTTAGGCGACAGGAACCAGGCGCCGTTTTCCTCGTCGGCCAAGTGATTACGCAGCGTCGCTTCGATGACCTCTAGTGTTGCCAAGTGACCGGGCAGATGGGTGGCGAGCGCCTCTCTCAGCGCTTTGTCAAACTTACCGTTGCTGCCCCACGATGGTTTTCCATATCCCGCCGCTTTGATACGCAGGATACGATCAATCGATTTGTCAAACGCAAAGTCCTGCAGCAGCATTTCTATCCAGCCGATGGCCAGTGCTCGCAGGTCCTGGTCCGCGAGTGTTACACCCGCCGCAACGAGATCCTGTTTGATTTTCCTCAGCTTGGTGGTGACTGGCTCGACGTAGCCAATGGTGGTCCCAGTCAATGAGTAGTAGCTGCTGCACAGCAGCTTGAGCAAAGCGATGCGATAGCGTGCTGGCAACTCCGGAGGCAGACCGTTTTGTTGTAGTGCCTCTTCCAAATCAGAGTCGCAATCGCGTTTGTACAGTGCAATCGCGTCGGCCACCTTGCGCGCGTCAACGCCATCAAACAGCGGCAGGTCAAACTCGGTGATAACTGCTAGAAAGCCAGTGTAAAGCACTTGCGTAGGCCGCGGTTCCCGCGAAACATCTCGCAGTTTTTGGCAGGCCAAGGCAATCGCTTGCCGGAAGACGTCCAATTCGATGTCGCGAGGAATGTCTCGTGCCAGACGAGCCGCTTTCTGTCGGCCGTCCGAAAAGATAAGGACCTTGCGCCCACCGTTCGGGTGGCGGGCATCAACGACCCTGCTCTCTGGCTGCCTGGCCATCTGGGTTCGAACCAGAGTAGTAAACGGTGCCTCCCCCTTGGTCACGTGGTCCATGATCTTTGAGGGTTCATCTTTACCATTGCGGATCCTTCGCGTGCAGACGGGGCAATTATCGAAGGTAATTGGTTCCCCCATTGGCGTTTTGTCCGGCACTCGCACCCTGCGAAACCCCTCGACCCCTTCCTGGCTGGTCGAGCTCATGATGCCCGTCGAAATATGCAGCCATTTGTCGCGGTGACGGCTTCGCGGGTGCGTCGTTTCCTCAACAAAAATATCCACTGGCATCAACGCCGCTGTACCCGCTTCGGAGAACGGGCCATTGGGTTGGTGCCAGACGAAATCCATGGCTGCGTTCACGTAGCCGCGCACGAAGGCAGCACCGCAATCACGATGGGTCAGAAATTCAAACACTCGACCTTTGGACTCGCAGTTGCATTGCGTCGAGGGCTTGGTGCGCAGGCTTCCCAGGACAGTTGAGCCCTCGTGTTTCCCGTGACGACTGGAGCAATCAGGATCAATGCATGCATAGAGTCCCGGCAAGCCGCGGTGAAACAGGTGGAGCCGTGTCGGTAATAAAACCCGGCCATCCGCACGTCGTTGGGCGTAGCTTCCCAGCGCCAGCAACGCATCGGTGGCCTTTTCTGGGCTGTTGTCCTGCGTCTTACCGAAGAGTTTTTCGCCGAGGTCATCAAGCTTTTCGGCTTTGCCTGAGACCAGCTCGATCAGCCTCTCCAAGGGGCCAAACCCAGTGAGGTTATCGAACAGCCAGTTCCGCAGCCCGGCGTGATCCGAGCCTTGGAACGAGTCCCAGCCGAGTGCTTGAGCCAGGTCATTCAGCGCACGCATCGCCGATGATAAGTCGTTTGCCGCGCGTTGAAACGCTGGCAGATCCAAGGAGGCCAGCGATTGCATTTGCGCATCGGTGATGCTGCGGTCACCGGGCCGGAGTTCATGGGTGCCTTGAATGACGCGAAGTCGACGCGGCGAGTTTTCCAGTAAACCGGTCAAGTCGCGGGCAAACCGCTCACCGTTGTATGCTGCAGCCTCCTCGCTGCCCAGACTCGCACTGGTCAGAATGCAGCGCATACGCTCGCGTGGGATGTCCAAGCGGGCGCAGAGTCGACGAATCAGCAGCGCGACCTCTGCCCCACCCGCTCCGCGGTACATGTGTGCTTCATCGAGTACCAGAATGAACTCGTTGCGAACATCACTTTTCAACCAGTCCTTGGTCTGTTCGAAGATGTCCCGCTCGATAGGACGCATTAGCATGTATTCGAGCATTGAATAGTTGGTTATTAGCAGTTCAGGGCAGCGCACCTGCATTTCGTCACGCGTCATCAACTCACGGTCACCAGGCTGCGTGAGGAGTCGCCCTTTCCAGTTTTTGGAAATGAACTGTTTGCCTTGCCGCTTACCCGACGAATAGGTTTTGGTCTGCACCGAGTCATCGGCATAAAAGCCGACGAGATCTTTGCTCGGCCAGCGGCCGATCTTAGCCAACTCGCCCTGGACTGCCGGGACGCTGGCGACCCTTTTGTAGAATTGCTCGAACAGCGGCTTGATGAAGCGTTCATCGCGGCTACTTTCCCGCTTGCCTGGGTAAGGCGTGCGCCCTGTATAACTGCCAAAGCGAATTGGCAAGGTCCGGCCCTGCTGCAAGATACCCGCTGCGTCGGCGTCGCCAAAAATGCGACGGATTCGCGCCAATTGATCATTGACTAGTGCGTTCATGGGATACAAGAGCATGGCCCTGCACCCGGGCATTGATGCGGACTTTGGCCGCTCTGCTCCCTCGATTGCCAGGGAGCCAATCACTGGCATGAGAAAACTTTCGGTTTTTCCTGAGCCCGTGCCAGTGGCGATGACTAAGTCCGCCGACTCATCACCCAAGAATGCGGTTAAGGCCTGCGACTGATGTTCATAGGGGCGGGGATAGAGCCCTAAGCCCATCCCGGACAAATCGCTCAACACTGAAGCAGCCGCCGGCGGGATGGCCAAGTGCTGATAAGCTTCACCGGTTTTATAGACTTGCGTGGCCTCCACGTAGGGGGTCTGGGCGATCGTTGCATTGGCTTGCAGAAGCGCATGGCGCTCCCTGACCAATCCTTCATCCCGGATGTGATATTGCGCCTCGATATACTGCCGCAAGCTTTCGGTGAGACTTTTCGCGGTCTCGTGCACCCCGACCGCCTCTGCCATGGACGTGTTGTTCATCAGATCCTTCCTTGTGCGCCGCCGCGCTCGACCAAAACAATGCCTAATCCCTCAAGCGCACAGCGCACAATGGGGAATGTTTCGACTGGTATTACATGGATTTTCAACCCGGCATGATCACTCTCGTTTCTAGGTAACTCCCAGCCGAGCAGCAGTGCCTTCTCCTGCTCAGGCGGAAGCCGGCGATACGATCGCAAGGTCACAAACCGTGGGGAGCTTTCTATTTGCATCTTACAAGGCCGGCCCGCTTCGAGATCCAGATAAAAGCGCAGGCGACGTGCGTCAGATGCCTCGATGGATGCCAACTGTTCAAGCCGGCCGCAGCGAAACTTGCCTATGAAATAACTCACTATGTTCTCGGTTCGACACTTACTCAGGAAGTGCCCGGAGGTACTGGGCTGACTCACCAGCTCAGACCAACGTCCCTGCACATACACGGATACAGGCGCGACATCCGTTGGACAAGTGGTAAAACGACTGGACGCTTGCATGAGGAAGTTAGAAGACCAGGTTGCTAATCCCTCAAGAGGCGCACCGATCCAGTCGCTCGGGTCGCCCACGTCCAGCCATCCCGCGCACAGTGATGTCGGTATCACCCGTATTCGCCCGAGTGCCCTAGCCTTAACACTTCGCGGGAAACGCGGCGAAGGTCCGCCACCCAGTACGACCGCGTAGCCGTCCTGCGACCTGATCGCTCGTGGAGGAGGAGGCAACCATCCTTTTTCAACCCGAACCAAATCGCCGATCTGCTCTAGGCTGTCGAGAATGCTCAGTACGCCAGGTTTGGCCTCCGTGTCTTCCAGCATGCCTGGCCAAATTGGCCCCAGATGTTTTCGGGCCAGGCTGGTTAGGCTGAGTGAAGCCGCAGGTGTCCACGCGCCCCGATTTTCGGTAGGCATCGCGCGTAGGAAGCAGGCAGCCCGGAGACATTCCGCGATAGCGGCGATCCGCAGACCTTCGCCTTGGGTGGTGCAACCTAGGCCCTTGGCCAAGATGCTTTGTGCCTCGTGCCGGGACAGTGCCTGCCATCTCATCTATGCCCCCTCGAGATGCGAAGTTTCAGCCTGGTGTTGAACCATGACCTGCTCTGCCAGGCGGGCTAAATCGTCGACCGGACCGCCTGTACTCTTTGCCCAAGGCAGTGCCCATGCCGTTAAAAGAGCATACAGGTCCCCTTCCTCGCTGCTTCCTGCAGCAGTCCGTAAGCGCAGATAGGCTCGTTCGGCGCATCTTCTCCAAAGGTTGCCCGGCTGGAAGCCCGCCTCTTCCAGCAGTTCTTCCAACTCCGCTACGAGAGCGCCGGACATGCCGCTGTCGAAGCCCTCAAGCTCGTCCCATGACTCTTGCGCGAGATGACCATACTTCACATTGATCAATCGGGAAGTTACGCCACGCATGGGAAGCACATCGGTATCGAAAACCGGGCCGAGCTCGGCGAGTGTGCCTCCGTCTGGAAATGCTGCGGGTCCCTGGGCCCATGAGGCGACAAGCGCAAGTCGGGGGTAGACGGACATGGCTAGTTGACGGCGGGTAATCACCTCGCGAATGGCTGAGCCATAGACTTCAAAGGCGGAGCGATTTGCCCCTTTCAAGGCTAGGCAGCCTGAGGTCTCTCCCACTATTTCCAGGCATTCCGCCGCTGCCTCATCCGAGACAAGGCCGACAGGGATGCGCCACTCGTGGTAGCTTGATCCACCCACGGCCGCAGCCAGTGCGTCTGCGACCACGTCCGCCAACGACCCGGTAAACTGGATCAACTGACCGGCGGCAAGCGCGGCTATGATCTGACGCGCAACGGTCAGTGCCGTCCCCTTGACGAAACCGCATGCTTGCAGGTTGGTGGAGATCAAATCGCACGCGGTCTCCACGCTTAGTATCTCGACAAGTGGCCCCTGAGGCTCTGCTTCAAACAGACGAACCTGCGACGAAGGGGGTGACTCGCTCCTTACTGTACCAACGCTACTTTGCAAAGTTTCCAGGCGTTCTGACAGCCGCGCTACAGCTTCTGTGGTCTCCACCCAAGCCGTTTCGCGTGCAGTGATAGGCTTCAGCCGGTTTTCGATCGCACTGAGGTGTGCCGTCATCTCATCCCAAGCACCTGACCGCTCAGACAGCACCTTCACTGCTTCGCTCAAGGAGCGGATGTTGTCTTGGGCTGCTTCGGCGGAAGCGCCGGCGCGCATGGCGTTCTCTTCCAATGCGCGGACGGTCGATACCAACTGCTCATCCGCGGCAAGGAGGCGTTCTGTCAGTGCGCGAAGTTCGGCGAGGTCGCGCGTCGACTCAGTGGCGCGCTTGCTGACGTCACCCACTTCTCCAGCCAGGTTGTCATCCTTCAACCGCAGTGCATTGAGTTGTTCGACAAAAGCATCATCTGTCGCTTCAAGGCTCTCAACGCTGTCCTCTAGAGTGCCGACGCGATCCGGCAAGGCTTCAAACAGTCGATCACGCGCCACTATGTCCGCAGTACGGAATTTGCTCAGTTCTGTCTGAGTGTCGGCGTGGTCAGCGAACCCGCTGAACGCGATCAAGCGCTCTACCGTCTCGCGCGGGGCATCCGGGTAGCGTTCAAAGAGTTTCGCCAGAAAAAGCGGGCCCGCATCATTAACGGGAGGCAATTTGTCACCTGCGGGGAAATCTTTGTGCAGATGATTTCTCGCCCACTCTACCCAGAAGTTGGCGAAGGCCTTCCAATCGGCTTCACTCTTCTGGCCACCCAGTGGATGCAATAGATGACTGATGAGTCGCTTTTGCTTGGCTTTGAAGTCAGTGGGTGTCCCGCTGCGAAAACCGTCAATGGCGGTCATACGGTCATAGCAGGATTTTCGATAGCTATGCGGTACTTCCTCAATAAACTCGGTAAGGGACTGCTGGTCGAACGCCGAGATCCGAACTCTGGCCTCCTGGCTGTAGTAGTAACTCATGGCGAGACACTTTTTCCTGAAGATTTGACCTCAAAACCGCAGGCGATAACGTCCTTGATCAAGGCACGGTAATGCGGAATTAGCGGAGGTTGTGGTTGGAGGGCGCCGAACGCGTAAACCAACTGGTCATCGTCGGCGTCAATGTGGGCCGGCGCAGAGCACTGCAATTGCGTCATAAAGCTGCGCAGCCGCATGCGTATAGATGGCCCGAGACATGGCACAGCGATGTCCGACGGGCACTGTGCGCTACCACGTAAACGCAGCCTGCCGAAGCCGCCTAGGTCGAGGTCGACGTGGCATGCAGCATCAATCAAACCGTCAATAACGATCGCTTGTAGTTCTGGCGTAAACAAGCGCTGATGCTGGTTGTGAGGCGCGCTCAGATCACTTGCTGCCAGCTCGTACTTGAGGCCAGTGGCAGCGCGTTCTAGGTAAACAGAGCCCGACGCACCAGGAGGTATTGACAGGTATTCCAGTCTCATCTGATTGAGCCTGGCCAAGGCGATACATTCCTTGCATCGGGCTCCTTCGAAGGGCACGACCAAGCGCACGCCGGCGGTATTAGTGAAAGCCACCTCCACCCCAGGCAAATCGATCGCAGCGTCGACGTTGAAGGTCGTCGATAAGTATTTTTCAATCTCCGACGTACCAGCGTTGGCCACGTGGAACTGCTGACGGCTGTCAGGTATCAAGGCAAATAGTGCCGGATCTCGATCCACTCCTGTTGCCGAAAGCCGATTCTGCCCGCTCAGCAGTAACATGGTTGGCCCGTTAGCGGTCTGCCCTACCGGCATTCCTCGGGCTGTGAGGATGATTGCGGTCGAGGCAACGCATTCGGCGGAATTTAAACTGGAACTCTGGGTCAAGAACGGCCAAGCGATTGAAATACTTGGCACGGCCCCATTGATGGTCAAGCCCGTCAAGGACTCCAGCCATTCTGCACAGGCATCGGACGGTGACGTGGGCACCGTAATAAGAGCTAGGTTCCAACCCTCACGACTGTGAAATTTATCAGGAACCAGTTCCTCTGGAAAATTCAGGTTCTCCGGTGCCTTCCACAACAGAGCGTAGCTACCGTCCGTTCTGAGCTCCTGAGCTCTGGGAAAGCCCGGCGTTCTGTCCCCTGCCAAGGCCGTAAATACTGCGGCCCCGAAGGTGGGCAATCCGTGACAGGTGCGCTCTACACCATCGGTAAAATGCCGATCGGGGGTGCCTTGGAACGACACGATGCGAAAACTCTCTTGCGAAAGTTCCGCAGTCACGCGGCGGCCGTTCGGCATTCCGCGCATGTCAATCTCTTGAAGAATCCCATTGCCTACGTCTAGGGTGAAACTCGCGTCGCAGGGCCGACAAGGCGGTAGTGTTAGTTCCAGATACCAGGCAGCGCGGTTTCTCCCTCTCTCGATTTTCAGCCGTAGTTCCATACTACGCATGGGCCGCGCCGACAATGCGAGCCCGGCTCCATGCTGACCGTGCAGGCCTGGCACAAAATTATCGCACTGTGCCGAGCCGAAACCTGGCCAATGAGCAAAGCACTTTTTCTGCTTGACCCCAGCCCGATGTAATACCTTTGCGCGACAGATCGGGCACACATAACGGCCCTTGCGTGTGGCCTGCTCTGCTGACTCAACCTGGTTTGTTAACGTATTGACGGCGTAATCCAAGGCCTGCCTCCTTGCATCCCTAGTGTCCGAAAGCTTTCGCCATCTCGTTATTCAACTGGAACTCGGGGCGCAGCAATTGTGCTTGGCTACCAAACAAAGAAATTAGGTCCGATGACCGCCACCGCCGGTAATCGGGGACGTTAGCGGCCCGTTGGATCACCCAGCGATCCAGCGCCTGATCTGCGATTTGCTTCACTGTCTGAAGAGACCGGATATCCGGCTTACCCTTGCCTGTTTGTAGGATCTTCGTCGCATTGGTTGCCAGTTGGCAGATAAAGACTTCGCGTTGGATTCCGTGACGCATCAGGTCATCCTTGAAACCCAGCGCCTTCAGGGCTGCGCGGGTGGTGCGCAATCGCCAATTCGGCCCTTGGCCGTACGCGTGATGATCAGCATAGATGTGATCAATGTGGCGCAGATAGTCACGCAGTTCCAGGAACAACCAATCCGGAATATGGAAGTGTCCCCAGCCGCCGGTGTAGCCGATTGATTTAAGGTACTCTGTGCCATTGATTTTTAGACGGTTGTATACCGAGGAACGGCCCATCGAAGACGTGGTGATGACGGCCATCAGGCGCGCCCGCTTCTCCTCCTGAGAGATTATGCCCGTGGTGGCTCCGTAGGCATGGGCGAAGTCGTTGTAAAGATCACGACTTCGAAGCAGGCAAGCGATCAGTTTGCCGCAGAGCAAGGAGTTGTAAGGCGGGAGCGCCCCGAGGACGTAGGCATCCATGATGTTGACCAAACGCGCGCCTCGATCATGCGAGTTCCAGCCGATGAATTTGTCCCGCACGCCTAGGTTGAACACCGGATCACCCACGGCAATGATGCCCATTAGTTTGCCATTAGATTGATCCCAAACCAGGTAGCGCAACCGTCTGCCGAAGCCGCTAGACACCGGTACTGACCACGAAAGCGATGCCAGACGGAATAAGTCGCTCTGCCAAGTGCCCGACGAAACCCGCTCCAGGGCAGGTGAAATTTTCTTGGGGATCACCTCGGTACCTGAGGCGAAATATTGGATCAGTTTCGCACCCGCTCGGGCTACAAAGTGGCTGCTGGCGATGAGGCGCTCCTCCCTTTGAGCTCCATGCAACACCCGGATCGCATCCTTGTCATTGCCGGGCGCGCGCAAGGCTCCCTCATCTGTTCTGGTAAAGCCCAGAGTATGCAAGTGTTCACGGAGTTTTCGCTTGAGGTTCGCCTCCCTCGGATTAACGCCCGCGATAATGATGTTGCCCTGTGACATTTACGGCTTCCTGCTCACTGTCATGCTGCATTCAATATCGAAATTTACTCATTGACGCATGCGATGGTTCATGCACTGTGCACCTGAAAAAGGATGTCAGTGCACTCCTGGGAATGTGAAATTCCAGCTTCTATCGGGCGCGCTCTGCGATGTCTTGGTCAGAATAACGACAGATATCGTCAAATATGAGCGGGACCGGCATCAGGTACTGCTGGACAGTGATGTGCTTGCTGTCCGTGGACCTGACGAAGCTTTCACTCAGAATACCGACTTTCTCCGCTAGGCGGCGTAAAGGTGCTTCATGGCGTGGATGATTCTCATAACCCTGCGCCACTGCAAGGTTCTCCGGGTACCAGAGCTGTCGACGAATCTCAGCGCAGGTCTTAATCATGCTCTTCTTCCGTGAGTGTTCGTGCGGGCATAAGCCTATATCTTGGAGATGGCATTGCGCCAGCTTTTTGCGCCTGCGCACCTCTCCTCCCGCCGAATGGTGCGATCATGCGCCGGCGCTGGTCCTACTGAGCCCGACCTTGATTTCGCTCGAATTGACTCTCGGAAAATTCACGGGCACGGTGTTATTTGTGTATGCAGAGCGGGATCAAACACCTCAGGAAGCCTGGATGACCTGCAAGGCGACTTTGCCTCTACTGGCTTGCTGCACACAAAATTCCCTCCCATCCCTCCAAGGTTATACGTCCGGACATCGCTGCTGTGGTGGCCTTGCATGCGCAGATCATGAAGCTCATGGATCCGGGGCTGAGTCAGTCCGAACTGGCAAGCCGGCTGGGCGTTGCTCGCCAGACGTTGAGTAACCAGTTGAAGAGGAAATGATTGCCAATGGGGCGGGTTAAGCGGGATCGAGCCGATCAAAGAGGCAACTGCAATCTGAGCAGACTCTCCCTCCGCCTTCCACCGTGCCACTACATGATGCACACTCATGCCCCCGGCTGAGTAATCATCGGAGCGATCTTCACCGCTCACCCAATTCAGCGCCTTTGATCGATAGCGAGTCTTACATGGAAAGTTCCGAACGCAGTAACCCATGCAGTAAACTGGCTGAAGGCTTTGAACATGCGGTCGTGCATGTCGCTGTAGTGGTACCACCATCCTCGAAGTCCTCTGCACCCGACTCCCCACCTACACTTGGACGACCTCCTCTACGTCTGCTATTTGCATCGGTCTGGTTACTGGCATCAGGAAGGCAAGTCCCTCCGAGACCTACTAAGGCCTACTTCAAGAAATTCAATGAAGAAGGCGCGATTGCAGTTGACCGAATCGTAATGAATGCAGAGGAGGCTATTCGGTGGTACCGCAGCGCATGGGAAGAACTTCGTACACCCAGGCCCCTCCATGGGTTCCGGAAGGGTGACAACGAAACGCTCTCCGCTGGCAGATTAAGCGACTTTCCAACATGGCCTGTACTGGGCGTGCCCCTTGAAAGTGACGACATAACGCTGAAAAATGAACGTCCTTCTATCCCTTTCCGTAACCTTGGAATCATCAGATACTCACGTCGAATTTCGGACAGCCAAGAGTGGCCGAGCTTCCTTGACACAGATGGACAAAGCAAACACTGCCAGGAAGCCTTCAAATTCCTAGAGCAGCACATGCATGTCAACTTTAGGGAGTATCCTGAATATATAGGGGGGATGGCGCTCGCTGTTCCTGATTGCGATGTTCATTCAGTAAGGCAATTCGTTGACCCTAAAGATGACGGTTCCGAATCGTTGTACTTCCACTTCAAACCCCATCCTGGCAGGAAACTTCAAGGCTTGAGCCTGACTTCAATGGAAGGGCAGGAAGGGGTACTCACCTCCTTCGATACCGTTCCGGTGCCGGAGGATGGCTTGGTTATTATCGAGAGGCCCTCCTCCGTCCACGGCTCTGGGCTAGTTCTCACACACAAGCAACGCGGGGTCTTGCTCCAAACGCCCATGCGAAAATTCATGCGACAAATGAACATGAGGACTGAGGTGGTCGAACGACGCGTTAAAGTTCAGGCCCCCGAAACAGACAAAAAGAAAAGTCCAGTCAATGAGTACGTTTCCGAGAAAAAGACTTTGGCATCCGATCGAACACTGGGCGACGCGCCGAACACCACAAACGCCTTTCAGCGTTTGTTGGAAGCAAAAAGCGAACGACTGCTTAATCACAGCGCTCAGCTATATGACCAGACGTGGTTTACAACCGCCCAACGCAAAGAAGCGCTCGAACACATTAGGGAAAAAATTAAGCACGCTCGATCCACTATTTTCATCGCAGACCCTTACTTCAGTGCAAACCAAATCCCCCAATACTTGTTTGCCATTGAACGAGATGAGGTCAAGATACAAATACTAACCTCAAATAGCGCCTTCAAAAATATCAGAGAAGCTGAAGCGAAAAAGGAAATTGAGACAGCGGCGGAAATTGAGCGCGAGATTAGTGATGGTTTCGTAGACACAAAACAGACACTACTTAAGAACCTGGCCATATTCCAAGCCAATCACAAAAACAACATCGAAATCAAAGTAGCCAATACAGAAAGCAGTCTCTTCCATGATCGCTTCCTCGCCGTCGATGGCCGCGTATGGATGCTCGGCAGCTCACTTAACTCCATTGGCATCCGACCAACGCTTATCATGCGCATACCGCATGGTGAGAAAATCCTTGGTCATCTTATAGGCCTCTACAAAAACGCTCTTGCCCTAGAGGATTTCAAAGTCCCGCGTGAGGCGCCCAGGACACGATGCGTACATTGCGGGCGTGGCGTGGAGGACGCACAGGAGGTGCAGGAGGTGCAGGAGGTGCAGGAGGTGCAGGAGGTGCAAGGAGCGGAGGATGGAACTGAGGTGCAGAAGACGCAAGGAACGCAGGATGTGAATAATGGCTAAGCTATCTTCACGAATGAGTGTCAATACGACCCCTGAGGTGGTCGAGGCAAAATTCACTCCGCAATTACTCATACCTTGTGAAGCGACTCACCGGGGCGAGAACCGTCATCATTTCCCGGAGTATGATGCCATTATGGCTCGGTATGGAGTTGATGACGTACGTGTAGTCAAAGAATTTGAGAAAGCTATCAGCACCGCGCAACGAGTATGGATAATTGATAAGCATCTGTTTTCTGAAGATGGCAAAAAACCCGTTCACAGCCGGAGAATCAAGAAGGTTGTGAATTGGTTTCTTACCAGCCAAATTCAAACGATAAGAATTTTAACAGGCCATCATGATGACCAAGCGGAAATCGAAAAGGAATTTGAGGACTTGGAAGCATTCGTAACAGATGATCGCGCCAAGGTCGACACCCCCTTGAAGGTAGAGCTATCATTTGCCCTTAAAGACTTCGACTATATTCACGATCGTTTTGCAATCATTGACGACGAACTATGGCATTTTGGCGCTACTGTAGGTGGATTTCACCGAGACGTTAACGCTGCGAGTAGAGGCTGGAGTGCTGAAACTCATAAGGCAGTCCAGTTTTTTGATACTGCCTGGAAGATGGCCAACGCCAACGGGAAAAAAACGTCATGAACAAAGAATGGCAGTTGCCGCCGGCTCATGAATCAGATTTGTACAAATCGTCCCTAATCGCCCAATCGGTGATTGAAGACTTCGCCCAAGACCGCTTCGCACCACCCAACGCACTGGTCACATCTGTTATCGAATACTTCTGCAACGCGGATGATGCCAAGACTGCTTTTGAAAGGCTCACCACCCTAACTGGTGGCTCCAATGAAGACTTCGATTCTTCGGATAACCCGAGAATCCAGGCGGCCTTGGTGATCGGCATTGTTACGGCCTGGGCTGAGTCAGAAACCGAAAATCATTATGCAGCCTTTAGAGCTCTCGTACGAAAACCACTGCTGGCTAACTGGTTGTGGACTGATGTGGCTGTGGTTGTCGCTCAAAAAAATAACATTTTCAAGGGGGCTCTCTTAAACTTAGCCAAACAACACTTTATCGATGCTGAAAAAAAACTGCTTGATGAGTATGGGGGCGATCCAACAGACCCGATTACTCTCGATGAAATCTGGTACGGACATACTAGAGAAAGACGGACCGACGAGTCCAGTTGGCCATGGGTTGAATTGCTATCGAAGCTCGCCCCTAACCAATTACTCGAACTGATGAGTTCAACACGAAATCTGCTTTTGATCAATCGAGTTCTCGATAGCCCTGAGTTTTATCGCAACTATGATATCTGGGAGCAATTCACGATCGGGGCTCCCACAAGTTTTGAAAACGATGGCTCGTGGAATGGCGCCCTATTGCTGCCAAGCTTGCTCAGGCACGCCAGCATGAAAGTGATTCACATTGCTGATAGCCATGAATACCCTCCCTCTGTGCTAGAGCCACACATCGAGTCTCTGCTTGCCTCTTTCGTAGATACCGTCGCTAAAAGATCCGATTTTGAGGGTTTGTTCAAACGCTGGGGCACATGGCTTACTCGACAGCACCTTAACTTCCCTGATAACGACGCGAATAGAAAACGACTTCTGAGCAGCCAGGACATATTATGGGCATTGGCCGATAAGCTGCCTCTTCCCTGTTCTCCGACCATTTCCGATCAACTGAAATTTTCCTGGGAGCCATGGGTGTACCAATCCATGCTCGCGCTGCTACATTCAAATTCCCCCGACAAGTTCCCGGCACCTGGCATCAGTGCCTTTATAGAAGAATGGAGCGTAACGCCTACCGAGTGGAACACCTCGAAAGGTAAATCGCTTCGAAGCCATGTAAGTGGATATTACGCTACTAAACCCGATAACTACGCATGCCGAGTGCTTGGGTATTCTGTCGCACTGAGCAATGACTTCACCAGCCACTGGCTGAGCATGTGGAACTCCAGCGTTGCGCTCAGAGAAATCCTCGAATTTAGTCCCATTTCAAAGGTTTCCAAAGAATGGAAATCTTCGGATGCTTCTGGGCTGATGCGCACATTGGTTGACGTAGGCCTCGGGATTCTGGACTGCACAGCGAACGTTCAGGAAAAGCTCGAACCCGAAGTACTTAAGCAATCCGCCGCGCTCTTTCAAGCACTCTGGGGGGCGACCACTGAGATGTTAAGCATTGATCTCTACGGTGATGACTTCTGGCCGTTCATGCAGCAGCACCTGATCATTCGCCGGCTACGGTGGACAGTCGAAGCAAGCAACGCGAATGACGACCATTACAGCACATGGCTGGATCAGGCCGCCCACCCGACGTCACGAGAAGCATTGGCCTCGATCTCTAGTGACCCCTGCTCATTCATTACACTGCTGCCTATGCTTGTGCAAAACCAAATTCCCAAGGAATCCTTGAAGGAATTGATCAGCCAGGCCGAGATTGACTTGACCTCTCTCGCTATGAGCGCAGCCAAATTTCATAGCGGGCCAGAGAGAAAATTCAAGATCCACCGCCATCACGTCAGCTTGATCGAAGAACTGGCTTAGGCCAGGGGGCGATATTGGGTTAGGGCCGGTGAAGGCAGGACTGCTCCATCTCTATGCCGCTGAGGAGCATTCTCCGCTTAGGATTTTTAATGGCCAAGCAGATGGGGCAGGTGCATGGGCACCACATTCGATGAGACGAACCGTCTGCATCGTTCCGTAGTCCAGTGCGAAGCTCATCGATGTGACAACGAGGCCACATTCACTAGCTCTATACGTAAAGAGATGTCGCTAACACCGCATGGAACAGGCGTTTGAGCATCTGATTTAATGCCCCCTGATTTCGCCAATCCCGAAACCGATGGTAGGTCGTTGACAATGGGCCGAAGCGCTCCTGCACATCTCACCACGCCGCACCCAAGCAGAGTACTCAAAGATCGCCGTTGAGCGTCATGCGGCCACTCAATCGCGGCCGCCCTCGGCCATGGGTTTCGATGAAGAGATCGGAGACTACCCTCCAGACCTCGTCCAAGAGTTCGTGAAGTTTTGCCATCACAGAGTTCCTTTCCGTCGATGGCGGGAGATTCTACAAAATCTCAACGTTCTAGGGGCGGCGATTGGGTATCTCAGGCCTTCGTAGAGAGCTTTGGCCTTGCTAATCTCTCCTCGTGAACTGCGCTGAGCATGCTCAGCGTGAGGCGGCAGTGAAGGATCCCGCCTCAAGCATTGTTCTGCTCCTCTGCCAATCATCACAGCGGTCCGCTCGTTATTGGTTTCGGCAATGTGTGTGTGATTGTCCGGCTGCAGGAAACTTTTGTACTCCTGCGCGGAATCCACTTATCTGCAATGGTATGAAACCTACGCCATCAGGCAGGCTGTTCGATTGAGGAGCGTAATTCCCGAATCAGCTCTTCTGCGCTGACGAGTTTACTCTTCAACTCTTTTTCGTTCTGCTGCGCTACGCTGGCATCGGATCGAGCTTGGTTTACCTCTTGGTCCTTGGTTGCCAGCTGAATCGCTAGCAATTCTTTAGCACCTTCCGCACGTGCAGTCACAGCATTAGCGATGCCCAGGTCTCCTCTCAAAATTTCGATAGCATCACGAAGTTGGTTGGTTTCCTTCGCGTGCTGGCGATTCTCAGCGATGAAACGCTCATTGTCGCGGATCAGTCGTGAGGTTTCTTCCTGCTTCACCACTACGGTCTGCTGCAGAGCTGTCACCTGTTGCTGCATCTGGTAGATCTGAGACTCATGACGGATTAGGTCTTGGTCTCGCTGTTCTTTAACCGAAACACGGTAGTGCTCGAGAGCCTCCCTGGCATGCGCGTGCTTCTCCTCCAAGGATTGGATCTGAGCGTTCTTTTCTTCGATGCGAACCTCAAGACCGCTCAGGCTTTGGCTGATCCGAGCATTGCGCGTGATCTCAGTTTGAAGGCCGGACTGAACTGTTTTGAGCTCTTCGTCCTGTGCCTCTAGTGCCGACTGAAGCTTGGTGATCTCCCGATGCGCTTGTTCCAGGTTGTCCTGAAGCTTACTGCACTCGGACTTCATCGCTGTCCGCTCCAGTTCAAATGCGGCTCTCTCGTGGAGCAGCGCCTCATTTCCTTCCTTCAGCAATCGCTCAAGCATGTTGGCGACGAACTCCGTGAGCTCATCACTAAGACGTGAAGGGGAAGCCGACGGGCGAGGATCGTAGGCGTCTATTTCCTTCAAATATCGCTGAATTGTCGTCTTTGATCCGGTATTTCCAAGCTCGATACGGATTGCGTCGATGCTGGGGTTCTGACCTCTGGCCAGCAGAGCCTCTCGCGCCTTGCGCACCAGTGCCAAGTTTATACCGCCTCTCGCCATTGCCGCTCCTACGATTTCGTACTGTTTTACGTGTCATGTAATTACGTGGCATCTTAGCACAAAAAATGCCTAACTGTACTCCAGTTTCTAGCAAGACATAATCGAGGTTTATGGCTTGCCATGCCTAGGTGCGAGGGTAAAATGGTCCGAAAGCAGTACAAACGGCAAATGCGAGCCACTGAAGGCTTGAAGCGGGGGAAGTCACGTGGTTGAAGTGGTCAGCAAGGCCGAGAAGTACCTAGAGGCGAGCGTTCGCCAGAACACGTCGAAGAGCTATGCGGCTGCCCTCGCCCACTTCGAGGTCACCTGGGGAGGTTTTTTGCCGACGACGACCGAGTCGGTCGTCCGGTACATCGCGGAGTACGCTGACAAGCTAGCGCTCAGCACACTCAAGCAGCGCCTGGCTGCGCTTGCCAACTGGCATCAAAGCAACGGCTTTCCAGATCCCACCAAGGCCCCAAAGGTAAGGCAGTTGCTCAAAGGCATCCGAGCCCTGCATCCGGTACAGCAGAAGCAAGCGGCCCCTCTCCCTTTATTGCAGCTAGAGAAGGCGGTGACTCACCTCGAAGACGAGGCTGCTCAGGCGCGTGCCGCGGGCAATATGGCAGGCCTCCTGAAAGCGACCCGGGATATTGCTTTGCTCACAATTGGCTTTTGGCGTGGCTTCCGTGGAGATGAACTGTCCAGGCTGACTGTCGACAACACGCACGCCGAACGATATGTCGGTATCCGGTTCTACCTGGGATCCAGTAAAGGAGATCGACAGAACGTGGGGCGCGAGTACAAGACCCCTTCGCTGAGCAAGCTATGCCCTGTAGAGGCATATATGAACTGGATCGAGGTAGCCGGCATAACCCGTGGCGCTGTTTTCCGCGGAATCGATCGCTGGGGAAATATCAGTGATCGGCCGATCGCCGCACATAGCTTGATCCCACTCCTGCGCGGCACCCTGGAGCGCTGCGGCTTACCGTCCAAAATCTATAGTGCTCACTCGATCCGGCGTGGGTTTGCCACCTGGGCAGCAAGCTCAGGGTGGGACATTAAGACGCTTATGGAATACGTGGGATGGAGTGACATGAAATCTGCGCTTCGCTATGTGGAACCGGCTCAACAGTTCGGCGGCCTTGTCAGGAAGCTGGAAGGTTGAGCCGGAGCCGTCAATACCTCCAGCGAAAGCAATGCACTGCCTATATCGACTGGGCTTTGATGCTCGGCACGTTCAAAAAGCGCATATTAAACAATCCGCCGCAAGGACAGCGCTGTATGTATCCTTGCGGCGATGGCAGGTATTTATTTAAGTCAAAAATTTCAATGCGTAGACTTTTTATAAGAATTTGAAGAGATATTTTTCACTGAAAAATAGACAGCTTAGCACACGTAATACATTGCACGTGACAGATTGCCATTGTGAGTAACTCCAGCGCCAGCAAGCGTAAGATGTCACTAGCACACTAATTTTACGTACCTAGATGTCACAGCAGTTGGAAGATGCTGACGACATCAAAGTTCGCGCGACTGCTCTATGAGCAACATAGAGAAACATGCTTCTCTCTTGGGCATTGTTCCCAAAGCAAATGACATGAACAACTCAAACTCCTTCACAGGCACTGGTCGAGAGAAGTAATAGCCCTGAGCTTCGTCGCACCCCATACGACTCAATATGGGTAATACATTGTCGCTTTCCACACCTTCCGCGACGATCTGCAGATTGAGATTGTGCGCCAAGGTTACCATTGTGCCGACGATAGCTCTGTCATCGGCATTGTCGGCCAGATTCTGGACGAATGAGCGGTCGATCTTCAGCCGATCAATCGTCAGATGTTTGAGGTAAGCCATGCTCGAATAGCCGGTACCGAAATCATCGATTGCCAACCGTACGCCCATAGCCTTCAACCGCCGGAAACAAGCGATCATCCTCTCGGTGTCCTCGATGAGAATCGACTCGGTGAGCTCTAGCTCCAATAAAGACGGCTCTAAACCGGATGTGCTTAATGCCAGGGCGACACTATCGACATAATCGCCTTGCTTGAACTCAATAGCAGAGCAGTTCACTGCCACTATGAGTGCTCCAAGGCCCATGCGCTGCCAAGCCACGGCCTGTTCGCATGCAGTGGTGAGCAACCAACGCCCGATGGGCACGATTAATCCACTGGACTCCGCTTCAGCAATGAAATCCCCCGGGTATATCATTCCTCGAGAAGGGTGGCGCCAGCGCAATAATGCCTCTGCTCCGACTACCTCCCCGCTGTCTAGATTCACCTGCGGCTGGTAGTGCAGCTCGAACTCATCGTTGTGTAGTGCAGCCCGCAACTCAACTTGCAGTTGTAGTGACTTTAGCGCGCGTTCCCCCATCGCTGGGGTGTAGAAGGTATGACGGGCCCGACCGTATTTCTTTGCCTGATTCAGCGCAATGTCTGCTGCCTTGAATAAGTCGTCAAAGCTCGTCCCGTGATCGGGATAACAGGCAATACCAATGGAAGTCCGCACCTCCAACAAGCAGTTATGCACCAGCCAAGGCTCTCGCAGACGACTGTCAAGGTCGCACAGCAACTGCTCCAACTGTTTGCTGGTCGTGACTCTGACCAGCATCAGATACTCATCGCCCCCCAAGCGGGCAGTAGTATCGATGCCCTGCAGGCTTGTAAGACGCTGCGCCAGTTCGCACAGCACCTGGTCTCCGGCCACATGACCGAGGGAATCGTTGATGGTCTTGAAATTGTCCAGATCGAGGTACAGCAGGTGGAAACCTTCTGCGTCGACAATGGTTTCTTCAATGCGCTCACTGATGCGATGCCGGTTCGGCAGCCCGGTCAGGGCATCGTGGTACGCCATAAATGCGAGGTCGGCTGTCGCTCGTGACTCACGCCGTTGCGCACGATGCAGACGACGGTCCAGAGAGATGATCACCAAAAAGAACACGGCGCTGAGCGCACAGGCCCAACCGAAGGTGTAGTGCCATTCCTTTCGATAATCGTCAGTGGCAAGGCCGATAGTTAATGCCAGCGGATACTCGCCTATACGTTTAAAGCCATACAGGCGCTCAATGCCATCCAGCGGTGAACGCATATAGAAGTCACCGTCACGGCGTCCGCTCACATGCTGCTCGTCCAAGGCGACGCGTTCCTGAGGATCAAGAGGATTGGCCAGGGGGGGATCGCGCAGCACGCTTTCCGGCCGATCCACTCGACGTACACTGATGACGCCGTGGAGCCCGACGTCTACCTCGTGGAACAGTTCGAGCACCGTTGCCAAATTTAGCGATGTGGCGACCCAGCCCTGCCTGCTTCCCAGGCGATCAAAGATAGGTATGGCGAAGTGCAGCCGCGGTCGATTAGGATCTTGCTCGATCACCAGCGAGTCACCGTCTTGCGCTTGCCGCGCAAGCAGTGACCAGTATCGAAGTTGGTCGAAGGAAGGCGCGGCGGTGCCATCTAAGCTGCTAGCAACCAGGCGCCCCTTTTCGTCGATCAGTTCGAAGGGCATCTGGCTTGGCAGGCTAGCCGCCTCTTCGTGGAAGCGCCTGATCAACGTGGCATCCAAACCGTGGTTGCTTACCTCCCCGCCCGATAGCCGGGTAGCCAGAGTACGCAGATTGGCGTGTAGAGGTTGTAGCAAGCCAGAATCAAGCCGCGCCTCTAGTGCGAGCCCCAGATTGCGAACATCCAGCCGCGCCTGACGCTCTGTCTGTCGGTAAGCCGCCACCAAGAGGGCTGCGAGCAGCACGAACAGACCGCAGCCGAATACCTTCCACAGATGTCCACGCCATGTTTGTAGTGCCGAGCGTGCGCTGTCACAGGTCGAAATCATGGGGTTACACCGAAAAACGCGAAATCATACCCTTGAGCTGGACCGCCAGTTGTGACAACTGCAAGCTTGCCACAGACGTCTGGGTCGCACTCGTGGCGCAATGGTTGGACAAGGTGCGGATGCTGACCAGGTTGCGGTCGAGCTCACGGGCCACGAGGGCCTGTTGTTCAGAGGCGCTGGCAATGACCAAATTGCGTTCGTTGATCATTGAAACGGCCTCCGTAGTTCGCTGTAACGAACCGCTCACAGCCTGGGCCCTCTCAAGGGTCTGAGCCACTTGACCAACACTCATCTGCAAGGCTTCAACTGTGACGACTGTGCCCTGCTGGATCGCAGTGATGATGCTCTCAATCTCCAGAGTTGAACTCTGCGTACGCTGAGCCAGTGAGCGAACCTCGTCGGCTACTACCGCGAAGCCTCTCCCCGCCTCTCCGGCGCGGGCTGCCTCGATCGCGGCGTTCAAGGCCAGTAGATTAGTCTGCTCGGCAATGCCACGGATGACCTCCATAACCATGCTGATGTCTCGTACCTGATCCGACAGTCCACTTGCCTGCCCCGAGGAACGCGTGATGCCCTCGGCTAGAACCTGAATCTGGTCAACGATGTTGGCGACCTGGCTGTGACCATTGCGCATCTCCTCGTCCGACTCGCGGGACAACTCGGAGGTGGAAACAGCATTGCCCGCCACCTCATCCACGGCGCTGCTCATCTGGGTGATCGCGGTCGCGGCCTGTTCGATTTCCTCGCTTTGCTGTTGAAGGCCTCGGGTACTCTCGTCCATCGCCGTGCTCATCTGCTCCGAGGCGGTGGCCAATTGACCGGCAGAGTCACTGATCAGGCCGATAGTTGTGCGCAGGCTATGTTGCATTTCCGCCATCGCATGCAGCAACTGCGCGGGTTCATCCTTGCCAGAGGGCACGATCGGCCTGTCTAGGTGACCGTCAGCGATGGCACGTGCCGCCTGAAGCGCGGTATGCAACGGCCTGACGATGCTGCGGGTGAGTAGCAACGCAAGCAGTACGGTGGCCGCAATCGAGGCACACAAGGCAGAGGCGACGACCACGACCACTCGTTCGTACAGCGCTTGGGCCTGAGCGATGGCCTTCGCCCCCCCTGCTTGGTTCTGCGAAACAAGTGCGTCGATCTGTTCGCCGATCAGGCTCCCACTTTGTGCCAGGGCCGCATTGATTTCCGCCTGTTGCGAAGCATCTGGGGTGCCAATCTGCAAGAGCCGAAGCAACCGGTCCAGATTGCCCACGTAATTTGCTAACTCTACCTCTAGCATCTCGACCATTTGTTTCTCTAGCGCCGAAATCCCGCGGTTCTTGTATCGCGCTAGCTCTTCGGTCAGCTGCTGCCGGGCAGAGATGATCAAGTCTTCACTGCGAACCAAGGCCTGTGGATCAGATGTCGACCGAATGCGCACGCTCTCAATTCGCATAACAGCAACCTGAGCACTGAAGGTTTGCAGGATGTTCATTCCCGACATCCAAGTATCATTCACATGTCGTGCTACTCGATTTAGCTCGGCCATGCGCGACAAGCTGAAGATTCCAGTGAGCAGGAAGATTAGTGTGACCACCGCGAAGCCCAAGGCCGCACGCTTGCCTATCGTAAGATTGCTCAAAAGCACTGCGACCCCCATCCAGATAAACCCAGGAGATACCTCTCCTACTCTTCTGCCGTGAGATGGCCAGATGCCATCTCCGGATGAGTCTCAATGATGGAGCAACGTCACGATCACGCCTGCCACACCTTGGACGAGCCGGCGTCATATCATGGTGCTAACGACTCATACCTTGGTATTAACGCCCGCGTCCAAGTCGGCCCGCCCGCTCGATCAGGCTTACCAATGTGCGACCATCAAAGGGTTTGCCAAGGAACTCCAGAGCCCCGGCGGCCAGAGCCTGCTCACGCCAGCGAGCCTCAGGAAACGCGGTAATGAAAATTAGCGGCAGGCATACGCCCAAGGTCAGTAGCTGCTGTTGCAGCTCGAGCCCGGATAGCCCGGGCATCTGCACATCAAGGATTAGGCAATCGCAGGTGTGCAATGCTTGCGACGCCAGGAATTCAGTCGCCGACCCAAAGGTGTCGGCGCAATGGCCCATCGAACGGACCAGCCCATCGAGCGCCATCCTGACGCTTTCATCGTCATCGACGATACAAATATGGTAGGGAGACAAGACGTACTACCTGAAAAGCCAAAGACCGAGCTCTAGACTATGCTGCACTTGGCCTGCTGCAAATCATGCTCTGGTATGCCCCTAGGCTTGACCTTGTGCTTGCCATTGCACTGATAACGCTTGAGCCATGCGCACTAATTCGGCGAACGAGCCGGCGTTCATCTTGCGCATCGCACTGCCTCGATGAATCTTCACCGTCACCTCGCTAATCCCTAGCTCGGCTGCAATTTGCTTGTTCAACAGGCCAGTCGTGGCCATGGCCATCACCTCCTGCTCACGTGTGCTTAAGCGGTTGTGGCGCTCACGCAACTCGATGATGCCTTCCTCGCTCACGCGGCGTTGACGATCATGCTCAAGAGCCTCTACTACAGCATCGAGTAGATCCTGATCGCGAAATGGCTTGGTGAGAAAGCCCAAGGCGCCGGCCTTCATGGCCCTGACGCTCATTGGGATATCCCCGTAGGCAGTCATCATGATTACTGGAATGTTCACCCGCAAATCGTCCATACGAGCTTGGAAGTCCAGGCCGCTAGCGCCTTTGAGGCGCACATCGAGAATCAAACAACTAGGAACCTCCGGACGCGGAAACTGGAGGAACTCATTCGGCGAAGCGAAGGTTTTCACGGCCAGATCAACCGAACGCAGAAGCCCAACTACGGCCTCGCACAGGTCGTGATCATCGTCCACCATGTAGATGCAGGTGTTTTTCATGCTATTACCTCCTCGCAGACTCTAGGCAGTACAAACGACAAGGTCGCGCCTTCTCCCGCTCGGCTGTCGGCCCAGATGCGTCCGCCATGCACCTCGATGATTGAGCGGCAGATGGGCAGGCCAATACCGATCCCCTCATCCTTGGTGGTGAAGAATGCGTTGAACAACATGTCGAGGTGCTCTTCCTCTATACCTGTACCACTGTCTCTGACCGTGACCTGCACCTGCTGATCCTGCTCACAAACCTCGATGTACAAATGGCGAGTTGAGCCTTCACGCTCGTCGATAGCGTCGATGCCGTTAATCAACAGGTTGATCATGACCTGTTGGAGTTGAATCCGGTCACCGCGTACCGTCAGACGACGGACCGGGCTTCGAAAGAGTTGTATCCGGCGATGCTGGATATCCCGCTCAAGGAGGGTCAGGGATTCGCTCACAACACTCTCTATATCCAGGCATTCATGCCGTGGCTCGGCCTTGCGAGTATGTTCGCGGATCCGCTGTATCACATCGCTCGCCCGTCGGGCATTGCTGGCCACCCTGCCAATTGCCACGCGCGCTTCATGTGCGTCGGCACGGTCCAGCCAACGTTGGGCCGCTTCGGCATTGGTTACGATGGCAGCCAGTGACTGGTTAACTTCATGAGCTATTGAGGTGCCCAACTCACCCAGCATGCTGACTCGGCTTACGTGGGCCAGTTCAGCCTGGGAGCGATGTAGTGCGACCTCGGCTAGGCGCCGGTCGGTCACATCGTTGTTACTGGCCAGAATCGCCCTGGGATTGCCAAGTTGGTCTCGGTGTAGCGACCATCGGCTGAGGATTGTGACCTCTTTGCCGGCGCGTGTTGTCTCGATCAGTTCGCCTTCCCAAACACCTTTTTCCAACAGCTCGGCCTTGATTGCCTGCGGTGCCTGTGATGAACGACTGCAGAGCAAATCCCAGCAGTCTCGTCCGATTACTTCATCGGCGGTCCAGCCGTAGAGTGCCTCGGCACCGGAATTCCAACTGCGAATACGGCTGTCAAACGTGCAGACGATAATCGCATCATGGGTCTGCGACAGCAGTGCAAACTGCTCTCGTAAACGGTCGGTGACCTTCCGACTTTTCACGGCAAGCCAGCCAGCGACTGCAATGGCAACAAGGCTAACTAGGCAGCGGGCCAAAGCCTCACTGAAGAACTGGTTGTGGTGCGAAAGCAGGAAAGCCGCCAACGTCAAGCAACTACAAATCACTGCTAGCAGACGTATGCCCCTCACCAAAAGACGGGTCGTGGCGATCATGATGACCAGTACGTAGAGGACGGCAACGGCGATCTCGAACGAAGTCAGAGTGTCGACAATGAAGATCGCCAGGGTGATGAGGCAGATGAAGCGCAAAAGCAGATCGTTGAACGCGCCACGCTCTGGCGCCATTGCATCGATCTCCTGGCCAGGAAAGCCCTGCATAGACAAATCCACTAATGAAGAAGGGTAACGACGACGTCGCTACGGAAACGAGTGATATCCGCGCTTTTACAGCAAAGAAAATCCGGATTGGTAACGCCGGAACTGGTATTCGTTTTTGCAGGTCCTCACAGCCCAAAGCTCAGTGCAATAGGATGAAGGTACAACCTTCGAAGATGGCGCATACATACTTGGGCTTGATCCTCACTGGTTCCGGGGGCTGACAAAGGCATACGGCGCTATATCTGTTTTTGAATCCTTCGCCATCGAGCAAGAGCACGGCCTCGTCTGCATACGAAGGTGCCGCCCAATATCTGGGGGTGTCATTATCCAATGATGGTGCGGCTGTTCACATCCCCTACTGGCACAACACCTATGCTCTTTGGGGGCTTAATCCTCCTCCCCCACGTTTGTACAGTGACCTCGCACCACCGCTTTCATCGTTTATCAAGAGGTCATACCGTGAACAAACCCCTGAACGAGCAGATCATCTCAGCACGTCCGAGCTACTTAGCCGAAGCCGAGTTCTTCGAGTACAGCAAAGCTGCCAATCCCATTGGCGCGAAGCTGATCTCTCGGGTGCCGTACCATACGTTTCCGGCGTCCCTATGTCAGGAGGGCGAGTCTCGAGTCATACCGCTGGACTTAAGCCAAGCACTGGGTTGCGAAGGACCTGCCACGGGGCCGGGGCTGTGCGCTAACTTCGTACGAGTACTTGCTGGCGACAGCTTGCGTCTAGCTCCTAACGCCACCTCGCAAGTGCTCTACGTCATCGAGGGTGAGGGTCGGTTGACCTATGACAAATCCACCTTCGAGTGGCATAAAGGCTGCTTCGTTGCGCTGCCGGCCATGCATGCGAGCATCCTTCAGGCGTCTAGCGACAGCCGATTCTACTATGTGCACGACGAACCGCTGCTTCGCTACCTGGGCGCCACACGCAGTGAGGACCGTTTTGCACCGACGCTGTATGCCAGCGAGGTCGCCAACGCCCACTTGCGCCAAGCCGCCGCCGACCCTCGGGCCAAGGACCGCAGCCGAGTCAGCATTCTGCTCGGTAATCGTAACTTCCCGCAAACTCGCACCGTCACCCACGTGCTTTGGGCTATGTATGGCCTGGTCCCAGCTGGTGCCGTGCAGAAACCCCACCGACACCAGTCCCTTGCGCTGGACTTCATCGTCGACTGCCCGCCAGGTTGCTACAGTCTGGTCGGTACACAACTCGACGAAGCCGGTGAAATCGTAAACCCGACTCGGGTCGACTGGACCCCGGGCCTGGCTTTCGTCACCCCACCCGGTTACTGGCATGCCCACTACAATACTTCCGATCGTGAGGCGCTGCTGATCCCGATCCAGGACGCAGGGCTGCAGACCTGGTTGCGCGCCTTAGATATCCGCTTCAGTTGAGTACTGTGGCCGGCACTCAAAGACGCCAGTATGGAGCCTCGCCAATGCGTTGCACCATGAAGTCGATGAAGCTGCGCACCTTTGAGGAAACGATCCGTTTCGGCGGATAGATAAACCACAGTGAGGTGCCTACCTCCCCTGGCTGGCACTGCCATGCGGATAACCAGCGTACTAACGTGCCCTGGCGGATCGCTGTAGCGGCCAGCCAAGCCGGCAGCAGGACGGGGCCCTGCCCCGCCTGCGCGGCGACTAATTGAGCCTCAAGGTCGTTGGTTCGCAGCGCAACCGTGTGACTTTGCCGGACTGTCTCGCCAGCCTGGCTCCAATACAGGTCCAGACGTTGGCTGGACGCGATGAAGCCTTGATCCGTCAGGGCCTCTGGATGCTCTGGTCCGCTCGGCTCATGCCACAATGAGGGCGCGGCGCACAGCACCCACTGCTCGTCAGCAATCTTCCTGGCTTTAAGCGAGGAGTCCGGCAAGCAACCGAGACGTATTGCTAAATCGGCTCCGGCGTCGATGAGGTTGACCTGACTCTCCTCGCAGGTAAGATCGACTTGAATTTGTGGAAATCGCGCCCTGAACTCGCTCAGCGCCGGCACGATATGGTGCCGGGCAAACGCCGGTGGTGCGTTAAGTTGGAGCACGCCACGGGGCTCGTCATTCAACGAAGAGGCTGCGGCGCGCGCGACTTCCAGTTCATCCAGCACGCGCTGAGCATGTACCAGGAATGTTCTCCCGCCCTCTGTCAGCCTCAGCGCGCGGGTTGAGCGATTAAACAAAGCAATACCCAGGTCCGCCTCTAAGTCTCTTACGTACCGAGAAATAGTTGAGGCCTTCACCTCCAGTCGTTCTGCCGCCCGTGAGAAGTTGCTCTGCCGCGCCGCCTCGACGAAGGCATTCAAAGCACTGAAATAATCCAAACCCCGACCTCTATAGCATCCATAGGGTGCATCGCTGCCCCCATCACTGTTCCCAATATCCGGGGCTCTGGTACACCAGCTTCAGGTAGTCGATAAAATGCCGCACCTTGGCTGGCAAGAAGCGCTGCTGTGGATACACCGCCTGGATATCGTAATCATCGAGGGCAAAGTCATCCAGGACCGTGACCAGTTCGCCGCTCAGCAACTCTTTCTGGATCTCCCACGTCGAGCGCCAGCCGATCCCCAAGCCTTGGCGCATCCATGAGAACAGCAGTTCGCCATCGTTACACGCAAGACTGCCGCTGACCCGCATCGCTACCTGTCGGCCATTACGCTGGAATACCCAGCCCCGTTGCTGACCGCCCTGCAAAGTAAATGCCAAGCAATTGTGGTCGGCCAGGTCCTCCAGGGTGTTCGGACGGCCATTCCGGGCAAAGTATTCAGGGGTGCCACAAACTACCCGACGATTGCTGAACAACTTGACCGCTACATAATTCGGGTCGGTTACCCCGCCAATGCGGATGCTCATGTCGTAGCCCTCGCTAACCAGATCGACGAGGCTGTCGGTGAGGTTGAACGAGAGCTTCAAGTTGGGAAACTCCTGGTGAAACCCCAATGCGTGAGGGGCAACGTGAACTCTGCCAAAAGAAGCGGGCGCCGAAACCATCAGGTTGCCTTTGACCATGGAGCCGCAGCCACTGATATCGGCCTCCATGTCGTCAAAATCACGCAGCAGTAACCTAGCGCGCTCCAGCAATTGCTCCCCAAGTTCGGTCAGGCGCAAACCCCGAGTCGATCGGTGCATCAGTTTCACGCCCAAGCGTTTCTCCAACGCATCTAGTCGCCTACCGAGTATTGCCGGGGTCACGCCTTCGCTCAGCGCGGCAGAAGCGAAGCTGCCCTTCTGGGCAACCTGAACGAAGCTATGCAGTTCTGTGTACCGTGCCATTCGATACCTTTCATATCGACAGAAAACAATTTTCAGGTGTTCTAACGCACGCAAGCCTAATACAGACTGATCTCCACTACAAAAATTATCGACCCGTGCGAAGGAGTACACAATGGCCAAAATGAGAGCAATCGAGGCCGCCGTTCTGGTGCTGCGCCGTGAAGGTATCGATACCGCATTCGGTATCCCCGGAGCCGCAATCAATCCGTTCTACGCTGCCTTGAAAAAAATTGGTGGAATCGACCATGTATTGGCCCGCCATGTCGAGGGTGCCTCGCACATGGCCGAGGGCTACACCCGTACCCACGCAGGTAATATCGGCCTGTGCATCGGCACATCCGGCCCGGCCGGCACCGACATGGTCACTGGCCTGTACAGTGCCTCGGCGGATTCCATTCCGATTCTCTGCATCACAGGACAAGCCCCTCGAGCTCGACTGCATAAGGAAGACTTCCAGGCCGTCGACATCACCAGCATTGTCAAACCAGTGACCAAGTGGGCCACTACCGTGCTGGAGCCGGGCCAGGTGCCCTATGCCTTCCAGAAAGCATTTTACGAAATGCGCAGCGGCCGGCCCGGCCCAGTACTGATCGACCTGCCATTTGACGTGCAGATGGCCGAGATCGAGTTTGACATCGACGCCTACGAGCCGCTGCCGGTGCACAAGCCCCAAGCCAGTCGCATTCAGGCCGAGAAGGCTCTGGCCATGCTCAACGCCGCCGAGCGCCCGCTGATCGTCGCCGGTGGTGGTGTCATCAACGCCGACGCCAGTGACAAGCTGGTGGCCTTCGCCGAACTGACCGGCGTGCCGGTAATCCCGACACTGATGGGCTGGGGCACCCTGCCCGATGACCACCCGTTGATGGCGGGCATGTGTGGCCTGCAGACCTCGCACCGTTACGGCAACGCTACCCTGCTCGAGTCGGATCTGGTATTCGGTATCGGCAATCGCTGGGCCAATCGCCATACTGGCTCTGTCGACGTCTACACCGAAGGCCGCACGTTTGTGCACGTGGACATCGAACCGACCCAGATCGGTCGCGTATTCACCCCGGACCTCGGCATCGTCTCCGACGCAGGCGCCGCCCTCGATGTATTCCTCGAGGTAGCTCGCGAGTGGCAGGCCGCTGGCAAGCTCAAGGACCGCAAAGCCTGGGCTGAAGCCTGCCGTGAACGCAAACGCACCCTGCAACGCAAGACCCACTTCGACGAAGTGCCGGTCAAGCCGCAACGGGTGTACGAGGAAATGAACCGTTTCTTCGGCAAGGATACTTGCTACGTCAGTACCATCGGTCTGTCGCAGATTGCCGGCGCCCAGTTCCTGCACGTGTACAAGCCGCGTCACTGGATCAACTGCGGCCAGGCGGGGCCGTTGGGCTGGACCATCCCCGCTGCTCTCGGCGTGGTGAAAGCCGATCCAGCGCGCCAGGTCGTCGCGTTGTCTGGTGACTACGACTTCCAGTTCATGATCGAGGAACTGGCGGTGGGCGCACAGTTCAACCTGCCGTACATCCACGTGCTGGTGAATAACGCCTACCTCGGCCTGATCCGCCAAGCCCAGCGTGGCTTTGACATCGACTACTGCGTGCAACTGTCGTTCGAAAACGTCAACGCGCCAGAGCTGGGTAGCTACGGCGTGGACCACGTGACCGTGGTTGAGGGCTTAGGCTGCAAGGCCATCCGTGTATTCGACGCAAACCAGTTGCCCACCGCCTTCGCCCAGGCCCGCGAACTGATGGAAACCTTCCGCGTACCGGTGGTGGTCGAGGTAATCCTGGAACGCGTCACGAACATCGCCATGGGTACTGAGATCAACGCCATTAACGAATTTGAGGCGCTGGCTACCAGTCGGGCCGACGCCCCTACTTCCATCCTGCCACTGGACTGACCCGGAGCCGATCATGCCTCGTTTTGCCGCTAACCTGTCCATGCTGTTCACCGAGGTGGACTTCCTGGACCGTTTTAAAGCCGCCGCCCAGGCTGGGTTTCGTGGTGTCGAGTACCTGTTTCCCTACGATTACCCCGTAGAGGAGATTCGCGCCCGCCTGGATGCCAACCAACTGCAGCAGGTGCTCTTCAATCTGCCCGCCGGCGACTGGGCCAAGGGTGAACGTGGTATCGCCTGCCTGCCGGAACGAGTCAAGGAGTTCCGTGCCGGCGTCGACACTGCCATTGAGTACGCCAAGGTGCTGGGTAACACCCAGGTTAACTGTCTGGCCGGTATAACGCCGCAGGGTGTGGACCCGTTCATGGTGCAAAACACCCTGCTCGACAACCTCGAGTACGCTGCCGACCGCCTCGAAGCGGTGGGCATCAAGCTGGTGATGGAGATGATCAATACCCGTGACATCCCCGGTTTCTAC
>Ga0182745_1000540_pt1 | contig 41863 bp, 35 predicted proteins | sample eDN3rd30CKraftBY_FD_128523 | JGI IMG/M metagenome (GOLD analysis project Ga0182745, IMG submission 128523) | Enriched backyard soil microbial communities from Emeryville, California, USA - eDNA 3rd pass 30_C Kraft BY (version 2) (version 2) | ecosystem: Environmental > Terrestrial > Soil >...
CAGGACAATTCCAACTGAATCGGGGGGAACCTCAACCTGCAATCGGTCGATTTGACCGCCTAAGTGCCCTCCCTGCAACACCTCTCCTCCCTTGCTGTGCCTAATTTGGACAGACGTGAATTTGGACAGACGTGAATTTGGACAGACGTGAATTTGGACAGACGTGAATTTGGACAGACGTGGCCTAATTTGGACAGACGTGATGCGTGGTATTCTTTGATGGTGAAATTTGATTATCCTGCTGTGTGGTAATATACAGCAGGTAAAAATAAGATGCAAGATATTTTGTATTTATATATACAATACAGTATTTATTGGGGCGTGCGGGTGCAGCCGTAAAACCGGGTCCAAGTTGTATCCGATAGTGAGTGGTTTACTCAGTCGTTTGGCAGTGGTGCTTGAAAGCAGGTTAGTCCAGCATAGAGTGCTGCACAGGATCAAGGGGGACGCTGTTCTGCCACGATACAACTAGCGAATCAAGCCGGGGAACAACTCGCGGACGCCGGTGGTGATGAGTTCCACGCCGATGGCGGTAAGAATCATGCCCATCACGCGGGTGACGATGTTGATGCCGGTGGCGCCGAGCAGGCGACGGATGGGACCGGCGGCTCGCAGGCAGATCCACACACTGACAGCCGTAAGCACGCAGTTGATGGCGAGAGCCAGCCAGTCAAAGCCGTCCTGTGCGCGGTTGGCGGTGACAATCACCAGACTGAGGGCCCCGGGGCCGGCCATCAGCGGAATGGCGAGGGGAACAATCGCGATGGAATCAGCCTCCATCGCTTCCGCGTCTTCTTCGTCGGTGTGGCGGGTGCGGCCGGGGTTGGCCTTCAACATATCGAGGGCCATCAACAGAATCAAAATGCCGCCGCCCACGCGGAAAGCTGGGATGCTGATGCCGAAGAGCCGCAGGATGGGCTCTCCGGCAAACATGGAACCGACCAGAATGATAGCGACCGCGATGGCCGCGTTCCGCGCCGTGCGGGCACGCTCTTCATGGGTGGCGTGTGGCATCAGGCCGATAAACAATGGCACGGCGCCAATGGGATCGACCACCGAAATCAGACCTACCAGGTTACGTGCGTAATCGGCGTAGGACTCCATGGGAACTGTCGGCTAATCTCCTGCCTTTACCCAGTCTACGTTGAACACCGCGTGTTTGATGCTCTTTCGCGGCTGGTCCTTCGGAATGTGGTTCAAAAAGAGACTGTAGGTCAGGTGGATGTCACCGTTGGCGGCCTGAATGATGGAAGGGTAGTGGAAGCTGGAGGCATCCTTCTCCCGTTTGTCGAGTTCGATATGGCGCTGCCATTTCCAGGTCTTGCCCTCGTCATCAGAAAGCGCAAGCACCAGGGAGTGGCGACCCCGTTCTGTGTCGTTGTTGACCATCAGCCATTCGCCGCTTTGGAGCGCGATCACTTCCATGCTGGTGCCGGAATTGAATAGCTCGGTGTCTTGGGCGATGCTCCAGGTGACGCCGTTGTCTTTGGATTCGCTAACGGGGACTCGCTTGGGAGCCGGGCCGTTGTCGCGGTAATAGCTGAGCAGGTCGCCATTGCGCTTCCGAACAATGGAGGGTTGTACCGCACCTCGTCCGATGAGCGGCTCGCTGCCCAACCAGGTTTTTCCTTCATCGTCGGAGTAAGCCACCATGGAGAAGCTGAAGCCGTCTGAATAAAGCGGCAGGATGTAGCGGCCTTTGGGCAAGGCCGAACTGGGCGGAATCACAATAGGGTGATTGCGAGGCATCCATCCCATGCGGCGAGCGTATTTGTCACCGGCCTGGCTTTCGATCCGCTCAATATAGCGCTTGGCCCGTTCGTTTGTGGCGTCTTCGCGCAGTGGGGCAATCGCTTCCTTCACCCGAGCTTCGAAGTTTTGTGGTTCGAACAGGATAACGCCGCCGTCATCCCAACGGACTTCTTTACCCGGCGCGGGATAGTTGGTGGTGACACGGTATTGCAGAATCGACGTGTGCCATTCGTTGGCGACGATGGTGGGCCAGAAAAGCCACAACCGTTTCTGAGGATCAATCCAAAGGATGGGGTTGCAGTCTGGGAAGTTGGGCACGTCGGCCACCAGAAAACGTTCGCTCCATTTGTTGGTTTTGGGGCTCCAGCGGGAACCTTCAATTTTCACATCGTCGGCTGTGCGTTCTCCGGAACCGTTGTACCAAACCACCAGTAGGTCGCCATCTGGCAGCTCGACTACAGAACTGGAGTGGTTATGCCAGTGTTCCAAGGGGAACACCAGTTCGGACTGGATACGGGGTTGGGCTGCCAGCGAAACCACGGCAAGCAGCAGCGCGAAAATCGTTCCTGCAACGAAGGAAAATGGAAAGCGAGTACGTGTCGTCAACATAGGCAAAAACATGGCGTGAGGTATGGGGGACATTCTATCAGCGAGCGCTGATGGATTTAGAGGGCGATGAAGAGGCAACAAGCAAGGAAAAGAATCGAGACTGGCTAGTCTACTGTTTTGATCGACATGCTATAGTTAGAGAAAGTGTATTCCGCGCGTAAATCCCCGTTGATGACAACCCGCCGAGCTATTCTTGGCGACTTGGGGGCGCTTTCTTTGCTTGGGCTTACGGGTTGTGGTGGAAGTGGATCGGGACACACGCTTCGTAATGTTTCCTACGACCCTACACGGAAATTATACGAAGAGATTAACCACCGTTTTGTCGCCGAGTGGGAGAAAAAGGGTCACGGCGAGTGGAATGTGGAGCAATCCCACGGGGGTTCGGGCAAGCAGGCTCGCGCGGTGATGGATGGCCTAGACGCAGATGTCGTCACCCTCGGTCTTGCTCTGGATATTGATGCGATTGCATCCCGGGCAAAGCTGGTTGCGACAGATTGGCAAAAGCGTCTGCCCTACAACAGCTGCCCCTCAACTTCGACAATTGTGTTTCTGGTGCGGCGAGGCAATCCCAAGGGTGTTCGAGACTGGGACGACCTGACTCGACCGGGCGTAGCGGTGATTACGCCGAATCCGAAGACTTCTGGTGGCGCTCGCTGGAATCATTTGGCTGCCTGGGGCTACGCCATGGAAAGCACGGGCAAGAACGAAGCGGCGAGCACGCAGTTTCTGCGACAGCTCTACAAGAATGTACCGGTGCTGGACTCCGGCGCGCGTGGGGCAACCACTACCTTCGTGCAGCGGCGCTTGGGCGATGTGCTGATTACCTGGGAAAACGAGGCATATCTGGCGCGACGGGAATTCGCGGAAGACGGTTTGGAAGTGGTGACGCCCGCGCTGAGCATTCGCGCGGAACCCCCGGTGGCGCTGGTGGATGTGGTGGCTCAACGTCGTAAAACCGTAGAGGCCGCGACGGCGTATTTGGAATTTTTGTACACCAAGGAATCACAGCATTTGATGGGGCAGCATGGCTTTCGGCCCAGCGATCCCGAGGTGCTGGCGGTGGAGTTTGCGTCCTTGCCGACGCCGCGTATGTTGACGATTGACGAAGATTTTGGCGGATGGCCTGCTGCACAGGCAAAGCACTTCGCGGAAGGGGCGATCTTTGACCAGATCTACGAGCCCGGCTCCTAAGCCCGCGAATGGAACGCCAGGCGGGCACTCCGGCAACGTGAGTCTGCGCCCCCGGCGTTTGCTTCCCGGCTTTGGCCTCACCTTGGGGTATACCCTGTTCTGCCTGAGCGTGGTGGTGATTCTGCCCATGGCCGTGTTGCTGTGGAAAGCCGGAGTCTATCCTACTGATCAACTGTGGGCTGCTGTGAGCAATGCCCGGGCCCTGGCGTCTTATCGTCTGACGCTGGGTTGTGCCTTTGCCGCCGCAGTATTGAATACGATATTTGGCACACTCGTGGCGTGGTGTCTGGTGCGGTACCCCTTTCCGGGGCGGCGCTTCATTGACGCCCTGGTGGATTTGCCTTTCGCCTTGCCGACCGCAATTTCGGGTATCGCTCTCACCGCAGTGTATGCGCCTACCGGTTGGGTGGGGCAGTACCTGGAAATGGTGGGTATTCGCGCCGCCTTTACACCCATCGGCATCACCATTGCTCTGATGTTTGTGGGCCTGCCCTTCGTGGTGCGTTCTGTGCAGCCAGCCGTGGCGGATTTGGACCCAGCGGTGGAAGAGGCTGCGGCGATTCTGGGAGCGAGCCGTTGGCAGACGCTGAGCCGGGTGCTGGCTCCGCAGTTGGTGCCGGCCGCGCTCACCGGATTCACGATGGCCTTTGCGCGCGGCCTGGGCGAATACGGATCGGTGATCTTCATCGCGGGTAACATGCCGATGAAGACAGAAATTACATCGTTGCTGATCATCACCAGGCTGGAACAGTTTGACTATGCGGGCGCTACCGCTATTGGCTGTGTGATGTTGTTGGGCAGCTTTGTGCTGATCTTCGGCGTAAACGGATTGCAGGCCTGGTGGCTGAAACGGCAGGGGGCTGCATAATGGCAGGGCATGGATCGCAAGGCTTGCCGGGCCCCAGCACTCCCACGGAGTCACCGCTGGCGCGCGTGGTTCTGTTGGCAATCTCCCTCGGCTTTCTATTGCTCTTCCTGGGCCTTCCCCTGGTGGCTGTATTCCAGGAGGCGTTCCGGCAAGGCTGGCACGTCTATGTTGAGAGCTTCGTGAACCCGGCTGCGCTTGCCGCCATCAAACTTACCCTCTTGACGACGGCCATCGTGGTGCCGATAAACGTGGTGTTTGGCGTTGCGGCGGCTTGGCTGCTGGCGCGGTTTTCCTTTCGCGGAAAGAATGCTCTGTTAACGTTGATCGACTTGCCGTTCAGCGTGTCGCCGGTGGTGGCTGGGTTGATGCTGGTGCTGCTGTTTGGTTCACAGAGCATCTTCGGATCGTTGCTTCGTGACGCGGGCGTTCAGATTCTTTTCGCGGTGCCAGGCATCGTGTTGGCGACCCTCTTCGTCACGTTCCCCTTTGTGGCTCGCGAATTGATTCCGTTGATGCAGCAGCAGGGGACGGAAGAAGAAGAGGCCGCGATTCTGTTGGGCGCGAGTGGCTGGCAAATGTTCTGGCGTGTGACGCTGCCGAATATTCGCTGGGGACTCCTTTATGGCGTGGTGCTGTCAGTGGCTCGTGCGATGGGTGAATTCGGTGCGGTGAGTGTGGTCTCTGGCCATATCCGCGGAGCCACTAACACCATTCCCCTGCATGTGGAGATTCTCTACAACGAGTATTCTTTTGCAAGCGCCTTTGCCGTAGCCAGTCTACTAGTGTTTGTGGCGTTGATTTCGCTTTCCGTCAAGACCTGGCTGGAATGGAAGATCGCCCGCGATCAGAACGAGCGTGTCACGCTCGCGGAAGCCGAAAGCGTGGGGCATGCGCAGGACTCTAGGGTCCAAGCCGGAGGTTCACATTGAGTATCGAAGTGCGCCATTTGCATAAGTCGTTCAAGGATTTTGTCGCACTGCGGGATGTCAGCGTGAACATTGCCAGCGGGGAGCTTGTGGCGTTGCTGGGGCCTTCGGGTTCGGGCAAAACGACTCTTTTGCGCATCATTGCCGGGCTGGATACGCCAGATCCCAAGCCAGAGACCGTGGTGCTGGTGAATGGCGAATCTGTGCACGACCACAGTGCCCAGCAACGGCGCGTGGGCTTTGTGTTTCAGCACTACGCGCTGTTCCGGCACATGACGGTGTTCGACAACATTGCCTTTGGCTTGACGGTGCGTCCGAAGGCAGAGCGTCCCACAAAGGAAGAGATCAGCCGCCGGGTGACGGAACTGCTGCGGCTCATTCAGTTGGAAGGTCTCGCGGGGCGTTTTCCGAGTCAGCTTTCCGGTGGGCAACGACAACGTGTGGCCTTGGCGCGTGCATTGGCCATTGAACCCAAAGTGCTGTTGCTGGATGAACCCTTCGGCGCATTGGATGCTAAGGTGCGGCAGGATCTGCGCCGGTGGTTGCGCCGTCTTCATGAAGAACTGCACGTCACCACCGTGTTGGTGACGCATGACCAGGAAGAAGCGCTGGAAGTGGCAGACCGCATTGTGGTGATGAACCATGCGCGTGTGGAGCAATTCGGCACGCCCGAACAGGTGTTCCATCATCCGGCATCCGGCTTTGTGATGGACTTCCTCGGGCACGTCAACCTCTTTCACGGGCGCGTGGAAGGCGGGCAGTCGATTCTGGATGGTTCGGCAGGACCGGATTCCTCTCGCATCTATGCGCGACCTTTTGAATTAGATATTCATCGGGAATCGGGCCTTTCTGGCAGTGCTGCCGCTTCCGCGGTTAAGGCTCGCGTGGATCGCATTCTGGCAGCTGGCGCCCAGGCAAAGGTGGAGCTAGCGCGTCCGGGGGACGACCCTATTCTTGTGGAGTTGTCCCATGCCCGTTTGCGTGAGTTAGGCTTGTCGGTAGGTGACGAGGTATTCGTCAGCCTGAAGGAAGCGCGCATCTTCGACGAAGACTATTCTATTTAGGATCCATCGCCGGTCGATTTAGCGCCTTGCTCACCGTTCGCCTTAGCGGATTAACCGCCGGAATGATTTGGCCATGCAGCCGACGTGACCCGCCCGAGATTGCTTTCATTCCGTAGACTGTAGAAGGAGACCGCGACGCTGTTTGGACGCAATAGCCAGGCAGACGCTTTGTGTGTCTACCCCATTGTTATGCCTCTCCATCCTGATGCTTTGAAGGTGTTGGATTTCTTCGCCAAGAATCGACCAACCCCGTCTTATCAATTGCCCATCGAAGAAGGCCGCCAGATTGCGCGGGACAACGCAGTCCTGAACGGCGAACTGGTTCCTGTAGCCAAGGTGGAAGACCGCATCATCCCTGGTGATGCGCGGCATGGCGACGGCGCGGACGTGCCCGTGCGTATTTATTGGCCGCGTGTTCTGGCGGAAGAAGAACGCATCCCGGTGACGCTGTTTTTCCACGGCGGCGGCTGGGTGTTTGGCGATCTGGAATCGCACGACAATGTCGCGCGGCGACTGGCTGTAGCGACCGGGTCTGTGGTTGTCGCCGTGCACTACCGTTTGGCTCCGGAGCATCGTTTTCCCGCGCCCGTGGATGATGCCTATACAGTGCTGCGCTGGTTGAAGGACAAAGCCCCGTTCATTGGTGGGGATCGTCGCAAGATTGCGGTGGCGGGGGACAGCGCGGGGGCAAACATCGCGGCGGCGCTGTGCCTGAAGGCGCGCGATCAATATGGCCCGACCATCGCGGCGCAGGTGCTGGTATACCCCGTCGCGGACTATTGGGATGCCGGGTTCCCCAGTTATGCGGAGAAAGCCGAGGGCTATGGGCTGACGAAAGCGGCGATGCAGTGGTTTTGGGAGCACTATCTGGGGCCGGATGGAGACACGCGACACCCCTATGCCTCTCCGTTGCGGGCGGAGTTCGTTGCCAACCTGCCCCCGGCTCTGGTTCTGACGGCGGAATATGATCCGTTGCACGATGAAGCGGTCGCGTACGCGGATCGTTTGGAGGGCGTTGGCAACATCGTGGTGCGCCGTGAGTTTCCAGGACAGATTCACGGCTTCTTTGCGCAATCGGCCATGAATGCCGATGCGGATGTCGCGCTGAACGCTTGTGCTGTATTTTTGAAGCGTGTTTGGTCGGTGCTGTAACGTCGGCGACCAAACGCCACTCTTAGCAATGAAGTTCCGTTTGCGCTCTGCTGGCCGGAGCGCCATTCGTCGACGCAGGGCCATCTGGGAAGGCCCTAAGACATCTGCGAACGCGAACGACGTACCATCATGTGGACTGTCGCGTTGCCCAATTTCCGTTACCGACCAGGAGGACAACATGTCCAGGCTTACCGCAAAAGATTTCGAGCCCGAGTTGCTGGAACTTTACGATTTCTACGTCCATGGGCGTATTGATCGCCGCGAGTTCCTGGACCGCGCGGCGAAGTTCGCCGTGGGCGGCGCGACCGCTGCCACCATTCTGGCGGCTCTGAGTCCCAATTACGCTTTGGCCAACCAGGTGGAATTCACCGACCCGGATATCCACCCGGAATACATCCGCTATTCGTCGCCGAAGGGCAACGGAGAAGTCCGGGGCTATCTGGTGCGTCCCAAGAAAGCCACGGGACCTGTGCCCGGCGTGGTGGTCGTGCACGAGAATCGTGGATTAAACCCGTATATCGAAGACGTGGCGAGGCGTGTGGCCAAGGCGGGTTTTGTGGCCTTGGCTCCGGACGGGCTGACCTCCAAGGGCGGCTACCCGGGCAATGACGACAAGGGCCGCGACTTGCAAAGGGAAGTGGATCCGCAAAAGCTGATGAACGACTTCTTTGCGGCCATCGAATACCTTCTGGCGAGCGACATCACCACGGATAAGATCGGCATTACCGGCTTCTGTTATGGCGGTGGTGTGGCGCACGCGGCGGCTGTGGCTTATCCGGAACTGGGTGCAGCCGTGCCCTATTACGGACGCCAGCCCAAGCCTGAAGACGCGGTGAAGGTGAAGGCTCCGCTGCTGGTGCAGATCGCGGAAACCGACCCAGGCGTGAACGCCAACTGGCCTGCCTATGAAGCCGCGCTGAAAGCCGCGGGCAAGACCTACGAAGCGCACATCTACCCCGGCACAAACCATGGCTTCCACAACGACTCCACGCCGCGTTACGACGAGGCTGCAGCGAAGTTGTCCTGGGACCGCACGATCGGGTGGTTCAAGAAGTATCTGGTGTAGCCAGTGCAGATTGATTTCGTTCGAGATGAAAGGCCCCGCTTCGGCGGGGCCTTTTCTTTTGTCACTTGCGCATCCGGTGGGATCGATCCTGTGCGGCGGAAAGAAGATCGCACCCGTAAGCCGGGCGGTCGCGATGCGGAGACTGCGTCGCTGTTTTACTGGGGGTTCCGTTCGCAATGCTCACGGATGAGCAGACGGTTGGTGAGAGCCCGCGCTATAGGTCCTCTCGGTCTACGATGTCGTCATCACCCCGGCCATCCTCGCTGTCCTCGTCCTCGTCGTCTCCGCCACAGCATGTGAACAAGGATTCCAGCGCACAGTTCGTGGATTTGATAAGGTCGACGATAAATTGGGGCGCGGATAGGCCGTCATGGTCCATCGAAGAGACCAGCGACAACCAGACGCGGAATACGCCAGGAGCAAGATCCTCCTCCTTGAGGAATAGATAGAGGGAGGATAGATCCTCGGTTCCTTGAAGTTCGACGTACGCGACGTCGCTGCGACCGGACTCCACCAAAAAGTCATGTGGGCCGGTAGTGAAGCGGTCCATTTGCTCTGGGGTGAGCCCTACGAAGCGGAATCCGAATTTCTCATTGTGATAGCTGGCTCGCACGGGCACGGTCCTTCAGTTACTCCGGGGCTCGTTCCCTCTGCGGGGCAAATTGATATGGTGACAGAACGGCTATGCGGATAGAAATGCTATTTCCTGCGAACTACGATGTCAGGGTGCTGGAGGAACTACCTAACCTTCGAGTTCGACGCCTATTTTTTCCGGGCGCACGGGAAGACGGCGGTCAGAATGGGGTGAACGTCCTCGTGTCTCCCAACGAAGGAGAGCCATGGATTGGAACGTTTGCTTCCGGGGGATTCGGACTTGGCTTTGAAGGTGTATTCTCTTGTCCGAATCCATTCACCCTCTGCGTTGTGTCGCGTGGACCGGCTTATCTGGTGGATGTCCAAAGGCCAGAAGCACACACCATCTTCGACCACATAACGGATCTTCGATGTTCAGTGAACCACCAGTTACTGTTGTTTGCAGAACTCACCGAAGTATTTGCTTACGGCGTTGCTGGCTTCGTTTGGAAGACGACAGGCTTAGGTTTGGACGATGTGCACCTAACTTCGCTGACGGAAGACACCCTGAGCGGGACGTGCTGGGATCTAAGAAGCGACGATGATTGTAGCTTTGAGATTGATCTGAAAACTGGCTCCCACACAGGTGGGGCATTCGAACCGTAGCGAATGCGAGACGCTTCTGATTCAAAAACAAGAACCCGGCGCCCAATGGAAACCAAAACATGGGCGCCGGGATGGCCTGGTGCTCACAGAACGTCCTTTGGCAGGCCGAAAATCTAAATTCCTAAAGAATCACATCTGTGTGATTCCCGAGTCGCCATACGCGATGCAGATGGCTTCGGGCGTCTACCATTTGCTGGTGTCCCTCGGCGTATCGGCTACCTCGCTTGGCAAATCGCCTTGAGCGCTTGATTTACCAAGAAGCAATCGGTGGCTTGTGCGGTTCGCGTTGCCCAAGACCGAGGAGCCCGCCCTTCGGCTAGCTGCTTGAAGTCCACCGAACTGCGTAGCCCAGAAAAGTGCATCTACACGGCGAATTCCCGCAACTCATTGGTTTAAAAGATCAGAATGTGGAGAGAATTGTTTCTCTATCTCCGCACAAACCCAGGTGGATGGTCAAAAGAACAGCCATCTCATTCCGCATTGTGGAATCGATGTCCGCTCGCCCTGGCTGTGAGGGCGCACACGTTTTGTCGAAGGTTACACGCCAGAACGAAACGCGTCTGGCTTTACCTGGTCGGCGGAATCAGGGAACAATGGGAGGCGTGGCCGCTGGTTGACGGCGCTGGGCCTCCGTTGCCCGGATGTCGTGAATGAGGAGGTCGAGGCCGGACGCGGAGAGGCATTTTTCTCTGCGGCGGCGTCATTCCGAATGAAAAGGGGTTTTCCTTCATGCGCTCACTGGGATTTGTCCGTCTGCTGGCTCTTGTTGGGATTGCGGCCTGTTTCGCATTCCCCCAAAAGCAGGCGGTGCGGTACCAGGTTTATGAGGAGAGTTTGATTTCCTCCAAGACCTACGCCAGCCCTGTGCAGGATGTAAACGTGACGGTGGAAATCACCGATCCGCGTGGACGCAAAGTTGAGGTAGAGGCGTTCTGGGACGGCTTTAGCATTTGGAAGTTCCGGTATATGCCCCGGATGGTGGGTCCGCACAAATATACGGTCCGGGCCAGCGACACGAACAATGGGGGGCTGAATCCGCCGGGAGATACCTTTACAGCCGTCGAATACAACGGGCCGAACCAACTGTGGAAACGGGGCCCCATCGTGCTCGCGGAAAGCCGGCACCAGTTTGCCCATGCGGATGGCACGCCTTTCTTTTTGGTGTCGGATACGGCCTGGAACGGCGCGTTGCTCTCCGATGAGGAAGAGTGGGTGCGCTACCTGAAAGAGCGTAAGGCGCAGCGATTCAATACCGTGCAGATTGTCACCACCCAGTGGCGTGCGGCCTATGCCGATCGCGAGGGCCAGAAGGCATTCGACGGCGTGGATCGCATCACCATCAACCCCTCGTTCTTCCAGCGGCTGGACCGGCACTTTGCCTTGATGAATGAGAACGAATTTGTGGGGTTGCCGGTACTGCTGTGGGCATTGACGAGCGCGAAGCGGGAGTCCCCAGGAGAGGTTCTGACGGTAGAGCAGGCCTCCGTGTTGGCTCGGTATATCGCTTCCCGTTATAACGCCTATCACGTGTTGTGGTTTCTGGGTGGTGACGGCGATTACCGGGGGGAGAAAGCGCAACGTTGGAAAGAGATCGGACGCGCGGTTTTTCCGCCCGCGCGCAAAACGAATCTGGTTTCCCTACATCCTCGTGGCATGCAGGACCCCTGGCCAGATCTGAAGGATGAGCCTTGGCTGGATTTTCTGAACTACCAGACCGGCCATGGCGATGGGGCAGAGAAGTGGAAATGGAACGCCACACAGGGGACCGCAGCGGGGTGGAAGCTGGAGCCGGCGCGGCCGGTCTTTGATTCCGAGCCGAACTACGAAAACCATGCCTACTACGGCAAAGAGCGTGTCGTGGATGCTTATGCGGTGCGGCGAGCATCGTGGTACAGCGTACTAGGCGGACCGCCGTCGGGTATTTCTTACGGGTCCCACGGAGTATGGCCTTGGATGAAAGAGATCGGCGTCCCCCTTAACCATCCGAATTCCGGGTCGACCATGCCCTGGTTTGCGTCGTTGGATACGCCGGGCGTCGAAGGTATTCGTGTGTTGGCGGAGGTAATTGGGACGCTGGACTGGTGGAAGTTGGAGCCGACGCGCGCCATTCTTTCCGGGCCGGATGTGAAGGCCGACTATAGCAATTTCATTGCTTGTGGTCGATCCCATACACGCGACTTCGCACTTTGCTATGTTCCGGGCGGTACGGTTCCGGAGCTGAACACCTATTCGTTCCGCAATGGCGCGAAAGCAACCTGGATCGACCCGCGCACCGGCACCAGGCAGACTCCTCTGGATCTGCTGGGGAATAAGGACCGCGTGGTTTTTCAGCCGCCATCGTCTGAAGATTGGCTGCTTCTGATTCAGGTCAAGTAGCGACGGGAAGGGCATTCAGGCGCAATGGGGTCGCATGGCCATGCCGCAGCAATAGGGCGCATTGCCGCTGGGGTCCGGATAAGTAACACGGCTTTTGCGGTTGGCCGGACGATCTGTGGCTGAGTGCTAAAGGCAGGTCGCGGGGCAGAAAACGAAAGCGGGGCGGCGCTTCCTTCAGTGAATTTTCTGAAGGAAACGCCGCCCCGCTTTTTATGGCGAAGAACAGCGGTCAGCCCGTCTGCTAGAAGCTGGCGCTAACCGTTTGGCCGGCGCCTGCCGGGCCAACCAACTGCACTGATAGCCCGGTGATATCCGCCGGGTCGCCGCTGAGCGTGACCGGAATGGTCAAGCGGAATTGCGAACCGAAGGGTACGGAGGCTTCGCTAGCGAACCAGGTGTTGAAGGCGCTGGTCACATCCACCTCAACGCGGACCGGATTATCGCCGGGGGCGCCTGCACGGCGCGTGAACAGAAGAATCACGCGGCTGACAGAGCGTTCCGAAGAGAATCCGCGAACCACAATCTGCAAACCGGTGGTATTTCGAGTAACCGCCAAATCAGAGATGGAAGGTGCGGTCACCGGAATGGCGATGGTTGCCTGGGGCGCCGGGTTGGGAGTGGCATCCTGACCCGCGATTTGGAAGGCCGCAGTGAAGCGCAGGGTGGCCGCGACGGTGCCGGTCTGGAAAGGTGCGCTGTTCGCAGAGCCGAACATGGCGCGGGTCTGTCCTGCCGGAATCGTGAACGACGCGGTGCGACCGCCACTGATGAACTGGACCGCAGGATCATTGGCTCCCGGCGTACCGTTCGAGTCGATGGACAGGGTTACGGTTCCGGTAACGGGTTGATCAAGGGCTGAACTCAGCTCGACGATGATCGCGTTTTGGGAGTTTGCCACGCCGATGGAGGAGCTCAGATTCAGCGTTCCACCCGGCAACGGACGGCTATTGACGACCAGGCTAAAGGTTCGTGTGGCCGTGCGGTTGGCGGCATCGGTGACGGTGACGGATAGCGTGGTATTGGCCGTTGCGGTCGGGGTGCCGCTCAATAAACCTGCTGAGTTCATGGTGAGGCCTGCAGGCAGCGTCCCGGAATTCAGCGTGAAGAAGTAGTTCGGTGTGCCACCCTGTGCGCCAAACTGTACGCTATAGGCCGTGCCCACGGTGCCGATGGGCAGTTGCAGCAGCGTGAATTCCAGCGGTTGCAGGACAACCAGACGGAAGCTGCGCTGATCGGTAGCCGACGGGCTGGCCGCATCACGAACGCGAACAGTGATATCCGCATCAAACGGCGCAGTGGGCGCGCCGCTCAAGACGCCTGTGCTCGGGTTCAGCGTCAAACCAGCCGGAAGCGGTGCACCCGCGACCTCAAACTGGTAGGGCGCCGTGCCACCCTGGGCGTTGAACTGCAGGCTGTAGCTCTGGCCAACGAAGCCCGTTGGCACGCTGGGCGGAGCCAGCAAAGTAAGCGTATTAGCTGGCGGACGAATCACGAGCGCATAGGCCTTGGATGCTATCTCACCGGTGGAATCCGTGGCCTGCAGGGTGAAGGCAAACTGGCCGTGCGCGGTGGGCGTGCCGGAAATGCGTCCTGTGGATCCGTCGAGCACGACGCCTGCGGGCAAGGTCCCCGCCGTGATCGCGAACTTCATCTGCTGCGACCCGCCGGATGTGGTGATCTGCACGCTATAGGGCTGCTCAATGCTTCCTTCGGGAAGCGGAGAGGCCGTAATGATCGTGAAGTTCTCTAGCATCACCAAGTGGAAGAGACGGCTATCCGAACGGTTGCGCGTGTCCGTGACATTGATGCGGAAGGTGTTGTTGAAGGTCGATGTGGCGGTGCCCGCAAGAACACCCGTCGCGCTGTTCAACGTGAATCCAGCAGGCAACTGGCCCGTCGCGACATAGCTAACCGCGCCGTCACCGCCTTCGGATTGTAGGGTCACACTGTACGGTTTGCCCACGCGACCCACAGGAAGTTCGGCACTGGTGATAAATGTTGGCGGAGGCACATCGGGTCCGACAACAAGAATGAAGTTCTTATAGGTGTAATTTTCGAGAGAATCCCATACTGCTACGGAAATCTCGAAGGTGCCCTCGACGGTCGGGACACCGGAGAGCAGCCCCGAATTGGACATGTTCAAACCTGTGACTCCGCCGAAAGCCTCAAGGCCGTTATAGAAGTAGTATGGAGCCTGACCACCCACTACCTGGAACTGGAAGCTATAAGGCTTGTTCTTCGTTGCAGGCGGAAGCGGTGAGGTGCTGGTGATCTGCAGTGGTGGGCCTGCGGGCACCACGGTCAGTTGGAACAGTTTTGTTCCGGTTACCCCGAAGGAATCAGTCGCGACGAGTGTGAAGGAGTAGCTTCCCGGTGTGGTCGGTACGCCGGCGATGGTTCTGTTCACGCCGGAGCCGGCCAAGCTAAGGCCAGAGGGCAGCGTAGAACCCTGCTGCAGAGACCACGTATACGCTCCTGTCTGCGGACTAGGTACGCCACCGGAGGCCTGTATTGGTGCGCTGTAGCCTTGTCCGACTACACCTGGGGGAAGCGGACTCAACGTGGTGATGGTGGGAGGCGCCACAACATCCAGCGTTTCCGTTGTCTGATCCAGATCGGTGGTGATGGAATACAGCGGCCCCTCGCCGTAGTAATACCAGCCTTCCGTGACCTCTATCTTGTACTGGTCGATGTTTTGAAACACGGAGGACGGGATATTGACCGTGACTGCTTTATTGAGCGAGTCGTAGCTTCCGCCTGGTTGTCCCACGACTTCGAGCTGACTCACTTGTTCGCCACTGGAGTCATAGAGGAAGACCTCATACTCGGGCGACGCTTGGTTGCCTTCACCCGCGTAGTAGTCCGGAATGAAAGTGCGTAGCAAGTAGCTTACGTTTGCCTGTACCGAATTGGGCGCCCCTCGTGTCACACGATTTGGAGAGATGGCGGTGACAGCCTCTGGCGAGATGCGTAGCGAAGCGCTGGCAGGTCTGCTGGTGCAATACTCCGCCTCAAGATTCTGGGCGGACCCGAAAGTGCAGACCTCAAATTGCGCTCCACTCCCAAAACTTTGCGTGTCGTACTGGTCAAAACGAAGCACAATGCGATAGCTGTTTCCGCCTAAGGGGTAGAGGTTTTGCCCTTCGCCCTCGGTGTAGAGGTAGTACGGGTAGATAATTCCGGGGCTCCCGGTGGCGGGGTGAACATAGACGTATTCAGGAATCAGCTGTTCGCCGGCGGCCGGGAATTGATAGTCGGAGACGACAATCGTCTGATCGTAGTAGTCCCAACCTTGCTGCGTAATCGCATTCCATGGGAAACCTTCGGCGATCACTTCAGGTGACACTGAGGAGACTCGCGGCGTTTGCGCCTGTACCTGCGCCCAGGTCAACGCCACCAGTAATAATCCCAGTAGGCCGACCAAACGGAGCCCCTGGGACCAAATGCCCTTGGAGGAGAAGCTTGCTTGCATTCTGATTGTCCTGTCCTCGCCGAACGTATTCGGAAACGTACTAGCAGCTAAAGCGTGAGTCCGGCGCAGAACTGGTCAACAGACGCGCCACAATTGTCCGATTGCGAGATCGATGGGTGGTCACGAGGCACACGAATCACCCGAAGCCGCTCAAAGAGCCAGAGATTCAGCGTGGATTTCACGGATCGATCGAGGGACGGCCAGCACCGCGTTCGGAAACTGACAGGTCCCTGTGGGCTACGCACCTACGTAACGCAAAGCCCGCACTCGGAAGCAAACGCTCACAACTACCCAGCGTTCTAATAAGACATAGTTTAGGCGACATTGGCAACCGTTTGAGCCCTTTCTGCAATTTTCGTCCACGGTTTGGTGACGCAACGTATGGATTGAACTAAGGCTGCGAGTCCCCCGGTGTCTTTGCGTGACCGCGTTGGGCCAGACGAAGACAGGCATTGTGCGGTGCGGCGGCGTTGTGAAGGTGCTTCAGTAGGGATTAAAATCTATACTAAGTTGCTGATATTAAAGAGCGTTTCCCGCTGGCGAATTGCGCTAGCTCTGGGCGTGCTGGCAGTGCGCCGTTCGCTGGGCCCATTTACCATCTGACCCCCAGGATTTACCATTCGCTGGAAAATGATGGCCGGTACTAGCATTGGCTGTTCTAATGAAATTGCCTGAGAAGAGGTGTCAGTAAAGCTCGGCGTTGCGGTTGCTTTGGGCGATCCGGCGGCGCTTCCATCACCCCCAAGGCGTTGAAAACCAAGAGGAGATTGTGGAATGTCCCACCTTGTGAAAACTGCGGAAAAGGCTGTTGCAGTATCAGCTGATCTCGCATGGCGCGTATTTGAGAAGCTGAACTCGATTAATCCGCGTCCGTCCTTTACGCCGAAATGGTCGGAAAAGCCTCTGCTGAAGAGCTACCAGAAGGTGAAGCCGCCGCTCGGCTGGCCGCGCACCACGGATTCTTTGTGTCCGAAGTGTGTTCCTGAAATCCGCAACAAAGTCATCAACGGCGAACTGCCGATGGACATTCTGCGCAATGAGAAGGCTGGCGAAATCAAAGCCCAGATCATTGAGCGTGATGGCAACATCATCATGGTGAAGGATTGCCCGGTTCACGGTCACTTCGAAGACGTGATGGCCATTGACGCCGCCTTCTTCAAGCACCTGGAACAGAGCTTCCCTGGCCGCGACATTCGCGCGCACGCCGACAAGGGTCTCCACAACCACGGTTCCTCCACCATCACTCATGGCCGCGGCTCGGTGCTTACCATCGATTTGACCAACCGCTGCAACATGATGTGCGACCCCTGCTTCATGGACGCCAATCAGGTTGGTTTCGTCCACGAATTGACCTGGGACGACATCAAGACCATGCTGGACAACGCGATTTCCATCAAACCGCGTCGCCAGATGTCCGTACAGTTTTCCGGCGGTGAGCCGACGCTCTCCCCCTACTTCCTGGATGCGGTGCGTTACTGCAAGAAGGTTGGCTATAACTCCGTACAGGCTGCCACCAACGGCATCGAGTTCGCGCAGAGCGCCGAATTCGCCCGTCAGGCTGGTGAAGCCGGCCTGCGCTACGCCTACCTGCAGTTCGACGGTATCGGCAACGAAGCCAACAGCCACCGCGCGGTCGGTAACCTCTTCGATGTGAAGTTGAAGGCCATCGAGAATCTGCACTCCAACGGTGTGGAAATCGTGCCGGTTACCACCATCATCAACGGCATTAACAACGAGCAGGTCGGCCGCATTATCGAGTTCGCTCTTGATAACCCGCGCAAGATCAGCTTCCTCAGCTTCCAGCCGGTTTCCTTCACCGGTCGTGACGAAGAGGTTACCCCGGAACGGCGTGCCGCTCAGCGCTACACCCTTTCCCACCTTGCCCACGACGTGAAGAATCAGGTCGGCATGGGTGAACCCACCCGTGACTGGTTCCCGATCTCCTTCATGAGCACCTTCAGCGACTTTGCGGATCTGATTCACGGACCGCAGGCCGAATGGGGCCAGCTCTCCTGCGGATGCCACCCCAACTGCGGCATTGGCATGGCCATGATGATTGATAAGGAAACAAAGGAAGCGAAGCCGCTTACCCAGTTCATCAACGCGGATCGTCTGGCGAAGGATATTGCCAAGATCAACGACGCGGGCCGTGGACGCTTCATGTCCGTGACCGGCGTGGCCCTGGCGCTGCTCCGCAACTACAATCCGTACGAATCTCCCACCCACTTCCGCATCGTTGACCTGATGAAGAAGTTCGATAAGAGCTTCGGCGCCACCGGCAAGAAATACGGCAGCGTTGGCAAAGACCGCACCCTTGAGGACGTCGAGAAGCGTCGTGCGGACCGTTGGAACTTCCTGTTCATCGCGGGCATGTGGTTCCAGGATTTGTTCAACTACGACTTCCGCCGTACCGAACAGTGCATCATTCCCTACGCGACGCAGGAAGGCGAAATTTCCTTCTGCGCCTACAACACCGGCATTGGCTGGCGGAACATCGTTGAGAAGATGCACATGACCGCCACCCTGACCAAGTGGTACGAGGACAAGGGACGTCACAAGATCTATGCCGGCGGCAAGGCTGTCGACATGGAAAGCAAGCGTCACTCCCTGGTGCTGAACGAGGAAGCGGTAAACGCCGAACGCCAGCACGATCTGGATGCCCTTGGCATTGCGAAGACCTCCCGCGAAGAGAAGATCCGCGCTCGTCAGGCTCAGTTGAAAGATGCCGCCATGGACGCGCAGATGGAGAAGCTCTACCGCAAAGAGATCCTGAAGGAACCCGAGCCGCCCAAGACCGGTTTCGTGTCCGTGGATGCGTTGCTGACTGGCAGCAAGCCCGCGACCGAGCTGTACACCATCGCTTCTGCTCCTGCGAAGGAATCCGAAGGCGATTTGGTCGGCACCCAGGGCGACTAATCGCCCGCCCGTAAGGGCTGAACGACTTTCCACAAACATCTGCCCGCCCGGCAGATCCTCCTCAACGGCCCATCCCGCTAGCGGGATGGGCCATTTGTTTTTGTGGGTGATCTTGGCGCAGAGACCGCGGCTACGGTTCCTTGCATCCTCACGGGTGGCATCCCGGACGGGGATGTCGAACTGCAGGGTATTCCGTAAAGCGAAGCGGCGGAGGGCGCCGGCCACAGTCGCGCTAGCTCCGCCGCTTCGCTTCGAAATCAATGCTGCATTTGAGTCGATCAGCGACCGGCGCTGACGCGTTCCCAAATCAACCGCAGACCCTCCAGCGTGATGTCTTCGTCCACCTGCCGCAGATAACGGGAATCCGCAACAATCATGGAGGCTTGGCCTCCGGTCGCCACAATTTTGGTGTCCGGTCCCATTTGTTCCAGAATCCGCTCAGCAATGGCATCAATCATGCCAATAGAACCGTAGTAGAGACCAGACTGCATGCTGGTGACCGTGGTTTTTCCAATGACCCCGCCGGGATTTCGGAAATCCACATGAGGCAAGCGCGCCGTGCGGGATACCAGGGCTTCCACGCTGACGCCGACGCCGGGACAGATGACGCCGCCCAGGTATTCCGCGTCGGCGGAAACCACGTCGAAGGTGATCGCCGTACCCAAGTCCACCACCACCACCGGACCACCATAATGATGGAAGGCGGCCACGGCGTTGACGATGCGGTCCGCTCCTACCTCGCGGGGGTTGTCGTACCGGATCTTGATGCCCGTATCGGTTTCGTTGCCCACAAAGACCGCGTCCATGTGGAAATAGCGCTTGGACATGCGGGCCAGAGACGTATCAAGCGGCGGAACCACGCTGGCGACGATCAGGCCGTCCACTTCTGCCTGATTCAGGTGGGCGAAGTCAAAGAGGTTTCTGAGCAGAATGCCCCATTCGTCGGCAGTTTGGTCACGTACCGTGCGCAGACGCCAACGGGTCTTCAGCTCCTTTCCTTCATAAACCCCTACCGTAATATTGGTGTTTCCGACGTCGAGCGCGAGCAACATGCGAGCCAAGAACCTTTCCGTCTAACCCGGCTATTCCGGAATGGGCCGCACGCCGCCGGCAACCACCAACTTGCGTTCGCCCGAAGGAAGCCGTAACCACAAGTATCCGTCTTCATTCAGCCCGTCGGTAACGCCGCGTTCAGAATACTCTCCAAAATCTACTTCCACCGCGCGTCCCCGGGCGAAGCTCGATGCAAAGGTGAACAGGTCCAACACCTTGTCTTTGCCCTCCTCCGCTAGAATGTCCAGATAGCTGTCGATGAGTTCCGACAGGCTTACCAGGAACTGCTCCGTGGCGAAGTCCGGAGCCCCCTCCAAAGCGAGAGAAGTGGCTGGCGTCGCCAGGTCAGTGGGGAACTCGGTCTGTTTAATGTTGATGCCAATACCGGCCAAGAAGGCGCCCTTGTCATACTTCACCAGAATGCCGCAGACTTTACGGTCGTTTACCAGAACGTCGTTTGGCCAGCGCAGATCGAAGCGCAGGTTGCTGTGGCGCGCCAGTGCTTCAGCCACCGCCAGGCCCAGGCAGATGGTAAGCGCGGGAGAGTCGTGCGGAGGCAGTTCCTTACGCAAGATATACGTTAAGTAAAGGCCTTCGCCCGACCGAGACAGCCATTTTCGGCCCAAGCGTCCTTCTCCATCGGTCTGCGATTCCGCTCCCACGATCGTTCCGTGGAGGGCCTCTTTCGCCGCCAACTCTGCAGCGCGATCCATCGTCGACCCGAGTTCCATATGCCATTCCACCGCCCGTGTTGGCATCAGGTGGTAGAGCTTCACAATATCTACAATCATAAAAATCGCTTTCCCTAGGTTCCTGTTTATCGTAACGCGGGAAATGGGGCGCAAAATGGATCAGCCAAAGTGCGTCTGCTGCCGGGCTGGCAGGCATTTCCAGCGCCGGGAAATTCCGGAAAATTACCCCGAATTTGTTATGATTCGAGCGGATGAATCAATACGCAATAGGGGTAGATTTGGGTGGTACCAATCTACGCGCCGCCGCCATCGATACCACCGGAAAGATCATCGAACAGATTGAAGGCCCCACCGATGGCGTGGATGGCAGCGAAGCGGTTCTTCAACGGATTGGCGCGGCGATCGACCAATTGCGCGATACCCATGGACGAGCGAGTCTGCTGGGTATCGGTGTCGGTGTTCCCGGATTCATTCACATGGAAAAGGGTCTGATTACGGACTCGCCCAATCTGCCGTCCATGAAAAACTACCCCATGCGCGATCTGCTGAGCGAACTGGTGGACGCCCCAGTGATTCTGGAAAACGACGCAAATGCGGCGGCGCTTGGCGAAAAGTGGATGGGCGCTGGTCGCCAGGTCAACGACATGATGCTGCTGACGCTTGGCACGGGTGTCGGAGGCGGCGTCATCTTGAACGGCCGTATCTGGCACGGCTTCATGGGAATGGGCGGCGAAATTGGCCACATCACGGTGAACCCGACCGGGAACCCCTGCGGATGCGGGAATGTCGGATGTCTGGAAAAACATGCTTCGGCCACCGCCGTACGCGCCATGGCGGATATGCTTTTCCCGGGAGAAAACCTGGACCCCAAGCAGCTGAACGATTTGGCCTCCAGCGGCAACGAAAAGGCCAAGCTGATTTTCGAGCGCATGGGGGAAGCGCTCGGCATCGCCATTGCCACCTTGTCCCAGATCTTCAACGCGCCGCTCTACGTCCTTAGCGGTGGCGTGCTGCCTGCCTGGAACCACTTCGCGCCAAAGATGATCAGCGAAGTGCAGCGACGTTCGTTCAACTTCCGGCACTGTGGAGCTGGTAACCAGATCGTTCCCGCCACCTTGGGCGGTTCCGCCGGGCTTTACGGCGCCGCCTTTCTCCCTATGGTGGGCCGCAACCTTGCATCCTGAGATGCCCAAGCGATCGGTTTAGGTGGTAGCCCGAATCTTCCATACCACCACAAAGCCGCACAACGCCGACAGCATCGCCACCAGAAAGGCGATGGAGTAGCCGAAGCCCGCGATTGCCAGGCCGATGATGGGGCCGGTTACCCCAAGCGCGATGTCCTGGAACGCCGAATACGCGCCGAGCGCCGTCGCACGCACTTGCGGCTCCACCCGACGGATCACCAGTATCCCCAGGGAAGGGAAGACCAGAGAGCTCCCCATACCGGTGATGGATGCGCCAACAAGAGCCATCGTCGCGGTGGACGCCGAATAGATTACCAGCAGGCCAGCCGCTTCCACCAGCAAAGCCACCATCGCCACGCGCTTCGGGCCAAACCGATCCGGGAACGAAGAAAACACACCGCGCACGGTAGCAAAGGTGAGCCCAAAGCAGGTAAGGGCAAGCCCGGCCCCCTCCCAGTTGCGGCTATCGAAATAGAGGCTCACAAAGGTACCCAAAACCGCAAAGCCGATCCCTTGTAGCGCCAAACCCACGCCGTGCTGCCAAATGCGGCCCACCACGCTGACAAACGATCTGCGTTCGCCGCCACGTGGCACAGAGGACGGAATTCCGTTGATCAGCAGGAACGCGATGCCGGGAAGTACAAAGACCACGGCTCCCATCGAGAGAAAGCCTCCATGTTCCTGTAGCCATAAACCGATGGGCGCGCCGATGGCCAAGGCTCCATAGATGGCCATGCCTACCCAGGCCATGATTTTTGCTGAACGCTGCGCCCCCAGCAGGCCCAGTCCCCAGGCAAGCGTTCCTGTGATTAGCAGACTTTCGCCGAAGCCAACGGCCAAACGCCCTAGTCCCAGAACGGCCAGCTTGCCCACTTCATGAAGCGGCAACTGGCTGGCCAGCATGTATAGCAGGCCTGATAGCGCGCAGCCCGCGATGCCCCGGTAAACCGTGGGGCGACCTCCTAAAGTGTCGGCCATTCTGCCGGCATACCCACGCGTCAGCACGGTAGCCAGAAACTGGATACCTACCGAGGCGCCGGCGATTGACGGATTGAAGCCCAAATCATGCGAGACATACAAACCCATCACGGGCAGCGGCAAACCGACCGCTAGCATCCCGACAAAGCAGGCAAAGGTCAGACGGGCCAGCGTTCGCAAGCTGGCCGTTTCGGAAACAGGTGGAATATCTTGTGCAGGCATGCGCACTTCTACTAGTTTTGGATTCTCTCGATTGCGTGGGGATTCTTTGCCTCGACATTCCGTAGCGGAGCCGGGGAAGAATTCCTTCTCTGTTGCGGCAAGCTGAATGAATGCGAGGGAAGACCAACGTCCGCCTCGGGCGCCAGCCCCGGAATGGTTTCCAGGGAGCACTCAGCAGAATAGCGGCGTTGGTTGACGTGAACGCTTACGCCGAAATCCGGGTGGATTTCGGTCCAGATGTCTCCATAGTAGCCTTTGAATCCCTCGCGGAACAAGTCGCGGGTCGTCAGGTCTTTCATCGTCCTGCATTGTGTCGAAGACTCCGTATGGCTACCACTTCTTCGCGATCCTTGTCCCTCGCATCGTTTCCGTCTCACCTGGGATTCTTTCTGACCGCGATTTTTCTGTGATTCCGCGAAACTCCACGTTTTGTTCCAGATACAGATGTCTGATATTTGAAGCTGAGAAAATACGCGCCAAGTGGTGCGTGGAATGCTAGACAAACGCTTCTTCACATGATGGAATCGTGGTTTGTGGAAGGCGGTTTATCGGTATGTATTGGTTGGGCATTGACGTCGGAACGGGTGGAACGCGGGCGCTGTTGGTGGATGCCAAGGGCGCGGTTGTGGCCGGGTACATTGCGCCACATCAGGAGATCCGCATGGACCGTCCGTTTTGGGCGGAACAGAGCCCCGAAGATTGGTGGCGCGCCGCGCAGATCGCCATCAAGGGCGTGCTTGCCGAAGCCAAAGTCACCGGCGACGCCGTAAAGGGCGTGGGCTTTTCCGGCCAGATGCACGGCTTGGTATTGCTGGACGAAAACCAGAAGGTCATTCGTCCTTCCCTGATCTGGTGCGACCAGCGCAGCCAGCCGCAAGTGGACGCTATCAACCGTAAGGTCGGCGAGGCGCGCATTCTGCAATACATCGCCAACCCGGTTCTGACCGGGTTCACGCTACCCAAGCTGCTGTGGGTGCGCGATAACGAGCCCCAGCACTACGCCCGCGCTCGCAAGATGCTGCTGCCCAAGGACTACGTTCGCTTCATGCTGACCGGCGAATACGCCATGGACGTGGCCGACGCCTCGGGCACGGCTCTGTTTGATGTGGTCAACCGCAAGTGGTCTTTCGATTTCTGCCACGATTTGGGCATCGATCCGGATCTGTTGCCGCCTTCTCTGGAATGTTCCGAAGTCGCGGGCAAGGTGACTGCTGCCGCTGCCGCCCTCACCGGACTGCGCGAAGGAACCCCCGTGGTCGCCGGAGCCGGCGACCAGGCCGCCAGCGCCGTCGGTAACGGCATCACCAAACCGGGCATCGTATCCTGCACCATTGGCACTTCCGGTGTGGTCTTTGCGCACATGGAAGAGGTTGCCTATGACCCGCAGGGTCGTGTCCACACCTTCTGCCACGCCGTCAAAGGAGCCTGGCACGTGATGGGCGTCACCCAGGGTGCGGGCCTCAGCCTGCAGTGGTTCCGCAACCAGCTCGCGCCGGGTATTGGCTACGATGCCCTCACGGAAGAAGCCGCTACGGCCAGCGTGGGTTCCCAGGGGCTGATCTGGTTGCCCTATCTGATGGGTGAACGCACGCCGCACCTGGATGGCGGAGCCCGTGGCGGCTGGATCGGCATCACCGCACGCCACACCCGTGCAGACCTCATCCGCTCCGTGCTGGAAGGGGTCACCTTCAGCCTGAAAGATTGCCTGCGGATCGTGGAAGACCTGTGCGGGTCCGTGGAATCCGTAGCCGCTTCGGGAGGCGGCGCTACGAGCCTCTTCTGGCGCCAAATGCTGGCGGACGCCTTCGAAAAGCGCATTGAGGTCCTGGAAACCCAGGAAGGTTCCGCCTACGGAGCCGCCATCCTCGGCATGGTTGGTACGGGAGAATACGCCGACGTCCCCAGCGCCTGCCAAGCCCTCATCCGCAGCCAAAGCACGCTGATCCCACGACCGCATTCGTCATCGACGTATAAAGGGCTGTATGAGGTCTACCGGAACATGTACCCTGCGTTGAAGCCGCTGTTCCGGTTACAGAACTCGGTGCTGTAGGGGAAGTTCCCTTGCCACAATGCTTGCGACAAAGCCGGGATCGTCTCCATCGGTAGATCCATCCCGGCTTTGTCGCAGCTTAGTTATCCGTACCGGACAATAGACAATAAACATGTGAAGATTTCCGCTGAGCTTATCGCCACCGTCGATAGTCAGGGCTATTCCCTCGAAAGCTTTTCCGCTGGAGCCAGGGATACGGTTTGGTTACTTCTCAGGTCGAATCGCAATTCACCAAGCTGGCGCCTTTTGTGTGTGTCTCAAAAAGCGCAATGGGAACTGCATCTGGAATGTGGAGGAGAGTCGTTTTCTTTCTTGCAGCCCCTGCCGGGTGGTTTTCTGCTCGCGGAATCACGGCAAGATGGGTTCGATCCAAATGCGTTCACTTACGACCAATCTGGAAAGCCAATCCGGTCTTTCTGCATTGGGGATGGTGTGCAGTCGGTTCAGACCACGACTGCCGGGGATATCTGGGTATCTTATTTTGATCAAGGCACCCTCGGAAACACCATAGCGCGCGCTGGTTTGCTCTGTTTCAACGCGGATGGAGAGCCCATCTACACCTTTCAACCAGTGGTAGGGTTGGATCGTATCCTTGATTGTTATGCCCTAAACGTCGAGAACGACGACACCGCCTGGATCTACTACTACAGCCCGTTTCCCATTGTGCGGATCCACAAAAGATTGATTGATGGTGTGTGGAAAGCTCCCATTCCTTATGCAACGGCTTTCGCTGTCTATCGCGATACGGTAGTGATGGATAACGGTGTGCAACAGGACGGATGGACGCGGCTTACGCTACAGGACAACGGTAGAGTTTCCCGAAGTGGTCCCGTAGTGTTTCTGGACGATGAAGGCGCGCCATTTAGTGCTAAGTTCGCGACGGCGAGGGGGCGGCTAATTTGGTTTTTAAAGGACGCAAAGATCTATTGCGCTGACCTTGGCCACCTGCGTTTCCTTTAGCGCCGAATAGCTCGTATGGATGGCGACTGCGCTGTCATTGATTGCTCTGGTTCGTATATTGCACGCGCAGGAGGATGGAATGGCGCAGATACCTACCGAAGTCGTCGCCCATATCGACTGGCAGGGCTATGCTCTCGCTGGTGTCTCTCCCGGTCCACGAGACACGCTCTGCGTCCTGCTGCGCGCAAAACAAAAATCTCCCAACTGGCGCGTGCTGGTCTTCTCCGCAGAGGAGCAGCATGAATACGGCATTCATGCCGACTATGATTCTTTCGGCATTGCGCAACCCTTGCCAGAGGGGTTTCTTCTGGCGGACCCCTATCCCAGGGACTCTGAGGACAACGTATATATCTTCGATCATTCTGGGAGACAGTTGCGCTCCTTTTATACAGGAGATGGCATCTATGCGTTGCAGACGACCGAGGCCGGCGACATCTGGGCTGCTTGCGGTTACCATAGCCACGACGACTACGGGATGATCCTCGGCGCCGATGACCTCGTCCAGCTTTCCGCGCAAGGCGTTGTCCAACATCAAGTCCCACTTGAACAATATGCGTCGGACCGCAGTGGTCCATTCGCTCTGAATGTCGAGAGTGACGAGTTTGTGTGGTGGTACAGCGGCGAGCCATGCCCCTTGGTGAGGATGCGGCGCGGAGTCCCTGATACGCAATGGGACATCGACTTCCCCGCTGGAACTGTTTTTGCGGTCTGGGCGAATACTGTGTTGCTGGATTACGCACAAGATGCAAGTTCGTGGATGCACATGGAACTCGATGCCGACGGCCAAGTGCGCCGTGTGCAATCTGTGGAGTTTACCGACGAAGACGGCGACGCGTTGCCTAGCCGCTGCGCGACAGCACGCGGACGGCTGATCTGGTTCTCACAGAATTCTAAAATCTACAGAGCAGACATCAGCAGACTTCTGTAGTGAGCAATCGCTAGCGCTCAACTTACTTGTCGAATCGCGCTAGACTCAGCGCATGATCCGGCAGATTGCGCCTCAATTCTTCACCACGGATATGGTCACAACGCTGGCCTATTACGCGGAAACTCTCGGCTTTACCTGCCTGGGAACTTGGCTCGACCCACCGGTCTACGCAATCGTCGCGCGAGACGGTCACGCTATCCACTTCCGGCTCGCCGAACCTCCCATACCGAACCCGTCGAAGTATGAGGACGAATTGCTCGACGCCTACATCTTCATCGAAGACGCCGACGCTTTACACGCCGAATATGTGGCGCGTGGCGTCGAAGTGACGCGAGAACTCGGGACGACTCCGTGGAACACCTATGAGTTTGTGATCAAAGACGGCGACGGAAGGTTGCTTGCCTTTGGTGGTGACGAGACGTAACCGACCGCTACTGATTGGCAAGGGCCGCAACCGGCCTGCGACGAACCCTCAGAATCCAGCCGCCGAGGATTAGCACCGAGAGGAGTGGTGGCGTGACCGCAAAGACCGCACCGGCGTGGTCGACGATCGTCGGTCGATGACGAAGGTAGACGTCGATGATCCGTTCCAGATTAACGTTGAGGCCCAGTTTGCCGGTCTCTCGGGTGAGTTCATCAAAGGTCGCGTAAGTGATGAGTTGCCCCGTCTTCGCGTTGAGCAGGAAGTAGCTATCGGTATTCATCTCGTTGGACCCGAGATGCTCGAACCACTGCGTATCCGTGCCTCCTACGATGTAGTCTCCGTTGATCTGGAGCTTCCGGACTCCGCCAATCGAGGGACCTCCTGGCCCCATCGGCGATAGCCGGCCTTGGCTCGTCTCGTCAATCATCATGATCGAATAGCCACCCGGCACAGGGCATTGCCACGTATCCCCGATGCCGATGTCGCGGTCCAGGAAGGCCAGATTGATAAACGAAGTAACCACGAAGACACAGGCGGCAAAAACCAGGCAGGCGAAAGGGGCTCCTGCCGCGAAGCTAAGTAGTAGTTTGCGGGATCCGCGACGGCGCGTAAGGACGGCAGCAAGGCTCCACAGTACAAGCGCGCTCATCGTCGCAAGCAAAGTGCCGACTACAGCCCAGAACGCGAGAACAATCGGTAAGCCCAAGTGCCATCATACGCGCTTAGGGCCAATGCTGTCTGGACCCTACACAGGCAGTTCTTACAACCCAATCCGCTGTAGCAAGGCCACAAATCGAGGGTCGGCGCGTAGAAGATGCAACACCGGTTGATGGCGCAGGAAGATCAGATAACTGGACCGTTCCTGATAGGCGCGGTCCAACCATAGGAAAGCATCATCCAACTCGTTTCGCGTCGCGTGGATAAACGCGAAATAGACGGCAGGCACGTAGCTGTGGGCCTGCATCTCTCGCAGGCGCTGTAAGTGCTGGTCGCAATCGGTGCGGGAACCGAAGAGCGCCGAGGTCACCGCCAACAGCATGATGGCGGCCGGTTCGCCACGCGTCGAAAGATCCGCTCCTTGGAATACGGCCATGCCTTCCGCCAAACGTTCCAGGTGGTAGAGGGTCAACCCCAATCCATAGAGCGCCATGGGTGTGTGCGGAGCCAGTTCCAACGTACGTTCAAACTGCGATTGTGCCTGCGGAAATTGCCGTGCGAAGTAGTAAGCCCAGCCGAGCCCCAGGTTTGACGGTACCGAAAGTGGGTCCAATTCCACCGCCTGCTGGAACGCGCCGGTGGCTACCTCGGCTTGGTCCCGCGCCATCAGCAATTCACCCATCCACTGGTGTGGCACGGCGTAGTGCGGGTCCAAGGTGATGGCCCTTTGCAGATGGTGCTCCGCGCCATTCCAATCCCAGTCGTACACCAACTTCACGAAACCGAGCGCGGCATGGGCTTCGGCTAGCGTGGGGTCGAGTTCCAGCGCCTTCGTGGCGGATTCCCGAGCCAAGGGCATGGCTTCGCGCGGAGGCATCACATCATACCCGGTGCTGCACAACAACGCATAGGCATCGGCCAACCCGGCGTGGGCCGGAGCATAGCTTGCGTCCTCGTCGATGGCGCGTTGGAAATATTCCAACGCCTTGCGCAGCCCGGTCTTCGTCCGTTGGTTCCAAAAGAAGCGTCCGCGCAGGTAGTTCTGGTATGCCTCCGGCTGCACCTGTCGTGCCCGCGTCAGGGTCTGCGTTTCGGGTGGACTCAACTGGATGCGGATCTCGCGCGCCACGTCCCGAGCCACTTCGTTTTGCAACGAAAGCACATCGCGCAGATCCTTCTCAAAGGCTCCGGACCAGCGGTGCTTGCCATCCGGGACATCAATCAGCCTTACCGCAATGCGCACCCGGCCGCCGGCAAGAAGAACGCTGCCTTCCGCCACCAGGCCAACCTGCAGTTCCTGGCCAATCTCCCGCAAGGTCTTGGCGGTGTTCTTGTAGCGAAGCACGGCAGTGAGCGAAGACACCCGAAGCGCCTCAATGCGCATGAAGCAGGAAATCAGCGCGTCGGTCATGCCATCGGCAAAGTATTCATCCGCCGGGTCTGGTGAAAGCGATACCAGCGGCAACACCGCGAGGTTGAGATCAGTGGCTGGTGCGCTTTGCGTCCGCTGGCGTACGGGCGCGATGAAGCGGTAGCCGCGCCGGGGAACGGTTTCAATGTAGGTGTTGCCATCATCGCCCAGCGCTTTGCGCAAAAGGCTGATGTTCCGTGCGAGGCCGCCTTCTTCCACGAAGGTATCGGGCCACACCGTGCTCAGCAGTTCGGTCTTTTCCACCACACGTCCATCGCTGCCAGCCAACACCAGCAGGGTTTCCACCGCCTTGGGAGGCAATGCCACGACGCAATCCCCCTGGCGCAGCACACGCTCGTCGCGGTCGATGCGAAAGGGGCCAAACTCCAAAAAATCCTTCGGGGACATCACGATAGCTGCTAGGAGAATTTTGTCATAACTTCGTCAGGACTTCCGAAGGACTCCGTGCCCTACCTGCCCCTAAGCTCGGAACATGCAGGCGCTTCCCCAACTTCTACGCACCGGTTCCTATGGCTGGAAGTCTTCGTTTCAGGCGCTACTGCGGCCCCACGTGCGCTGGTTGGCGGAGCAGGGCATTACGCCGAATGGTTTGACCATCGCGGCCATGGTGCTCAGCCTGGATTGCGCGTTTGTGCTTTCGGCCTTTGGTGAGAATACCGGGCTCTTTCTGCTGTTGCCGCCCGTATTGCTATTACGCATGGCCTGGAACGCCATGGACGGGATGTTGGCGTGGGAATATGGCCAGCAATCCGCGCTGGGTATGTATTTGAACGAGCTTTGCGACGTGCTGTCTGACGCTACACTGCTTGTGCCCTTCGCTTTTGTGGCCGACATCCCGATCTGGGGCGTTGCGTTGGTCGCCTTCCTGATCACCGTGGCCGAAATGGCCGGAGTGCTGGGAGCCTTAACCGGGGCAGGTCGACGATACGACGGACCCTTCGCGAAAAGTGACCGCGCCATCCTGCTGGGCGCATTGGGACTCTGGGTGGGCACGCAGGGGAGCCTGCCCACCTGGGTATCCACAACATTCACACCACTGCTCAGCGCCTTGCTGATCATCACAACCGCAATGCGTGTGCACGCTGGCGTGAAAGGAATCAAGGAGGCATCATGCGAAGTTTTACCTGGATGAGTTTTCGGGCCGCGGACGGCACGGAGATCCGCTATCGCTACTGGCCCGCCATCGCTAGTTCCGAAACGCCCAATGCTGTGATGCTGCTGCACCGTGGCCATGAACACTCCGGCCGCATGCAGCATGTTGTGGATGAACTTGCGCTTCCCGATGTGGACTTCTTCGCTTGGGACGCACGTGGCCACGGCCGCAGTCCCGGCAAACGAGGCCATGCTCCCAACGTGGCGACATTGGTCCGTGATCTAGATGATTTTTCGCGCCATATCGCGCAGCGCCACGGGATTGCGGTCCGCGAACAGGCCGTCATCGCGCAGAGCGTCGGTAGTGTCATCTCCTCTTGTTGGGCACACGACTATGCGCCGCAATTGCGCGGCATGGTGCTGGCTGCACCGGCATTCACGGTGAAGCTCTACCTACCCTTTGCCCGCAACTTCCTCGCTCTGGCGTTGCGCTTCCGCCGCGACATCACCGTGCATTCTTATGTGAAGGCGCGACACCTGACCCAAGATGCCGCGCGCGCCCAGGAATATACGACGGACCGCTTGATCACTCGCGATATCTCTGCCCGCCTGCTGCTCGATCTGCACCAGGCATCCCAGCGTGTCGTGGACGATGCTGCTGCCATCCATGTGCCCACCCAGATGCTCGTGTCCGGCAAAGACATGGTGGTGCGCCGCAAGCCGCAGTTAGAGTTCTTCCATCGCCTTTCCAGCGCGCGCAAGGAACTGGTCTACTGTCCGGGCTTGTTGCACGATATTCTCGGCGAACGAGATCGTGCGCATCCCATCGCCAAGACTCGCACTTTCCTGCGTACGGTGTTTGCCGAAGCACATCCGCCACAACTCCCGGCTGTGGAACGCTGCACGGCGCATACCCAAGCGGAATACGACGCGCTGCGGAAGCCACTCCCATTCTGGAGCCCGCGTCGCTGGGGCTTCGCGCTGCTACGCGCCTGTCTGCGCATCGGCGCGAGTCTTTCCAGGGGTATGCGCGTGGGCTATGAAACTGGCTTCGATTCCGGCTCTTCGCTCGACTACGTCTATCGCAACTGCCCGGAGGGTCTTGGCTTCTTTGGTCGTTGGTTGGATCGGAACTATCTCGACGCTCCTGGCTGGCGAGGTATCCGTGTGCGCAAACAGAACGTAGAAGCTCTACTCCAGTCCGCCATCGGCCTACGTAAGCGGGAAGGGCAGCCGGTGACGATTCTGGATATTGCTGCGGGCCACGGACGTTATGTGCTGGATGCCATGGAGCCGTGTCGCGATCTGGTGGATCGCGTGCTGCTGCGAGACTACTGCCCGCGCAACGTCGCGGTTGGGGACAAGCGCATCACCGAGCGAGGCATGCAAGACATCGCCACTTTCCAGCGCGCGGATGCCTTTCAGCGTGACAACTTCCTGTTGCTTCGTGGGCAATACGGTATTGCCGTCGTCTCGGGCCTGTATGAACTCTTTCCGGATAACACGATAGTGCAGGAATCCCTGGCCGGGGTTGCAGACGCGGTGCCCCTAGGCGGCTATCTGGTCTACACCGGGCAGCCCTGGCACCCGCAGTTGGAAACCATCGCACGCACGTTGCATAGCCACCGCGATGCCGCCCCTTGGGTGATGCGCCGTCGTACACAAGCGGAACTTGACCGTCTGGTTGCCGATGCGGGCTTCGAAAAAATTGACCAACGTATCGACGCCGATGGCATCTTCACGGTGTCTCTGGCGCGGCGTATTGCGCACAACGCGCAATCATCTGGCTGGATCCCACACTCCATGCGGCTGCCCGAGCCCACGGCAACCGCCAGCGACACCGACGCCGAAGTCGCTACCAGCCTGGAACGCGAAGTACAGGTTACCTCGTAGCGAATTCATCTCGCTACATCATCGAACTGTATCGTCCCCTGGACTCGTCGACTGGTCAACAAAGGAGTAATAGGATGTCTACCTCCAATGGGTGCCTGCCAACGCACAGCTATCCATCCACAGATCGTTATTCACTGGCGAAGAACAGCGGATTGACCAATCCCACACCGGTCGTCCTGCAACAGCCTCGCGAAAGCGAACCGGCCGTAGGGCGATGGAGTGGTGCTGCCAACAGAACCATCGTAGCCTTGCTCTCCGGCCTTACCCGCATCTTCTGCGGTACGCATGTGGACGATCCGCACGGTGTTCTCCGCGTAGCTGCAGCAGCGTCAGCTACCGAGTCACGACCACCACGCATCTACATTGCGAATCACAGTAGCCATGCCGACTTTCTAGTGTTCTGGACCTCGCTACCGACCGTGTTGCGCGCTACAGTCCGCCCGGTCGCAGCTACGGACTATTGGCTAGCTGGGCCGCTTCGCCGCTACCTCTCGCGGCATGTTTTCCGCGCCGTGCTGGTCGACCGCCGCGACATGGATGCGCGTCGCAATCCGCTCTGGCCCATGCTGGACGCTATTGAACGGGGCGATTCTCTGATCCTCTTCCCCGAAGGTTCACGGGGTGATGGCGCCGCCATCAGCCCCTTCCGCTGCGGGCTTTACCACCTTGCCCGCGCCATCCCTGGACTTGAGATCGTCCCTGTATGGATCGAGAATACTGCCAAAGTATTACCGCGCCATGCCTGGTTGCCTGCGCCCGTCCCGTGTAAACTGCGCTTCGGCGCTGCTCTGCGATGGGATGCCGCTGAAGACAAACAGCGATTTCTCGAACGCGCTCGCGAAGCCGTCATCGCCCAGGGGACGCCATGTTACAGCTAGTCGCCACTCCGTCATCCAATACGTTCTCGGCCTTTCCGCCGGAACTGCTATGGGTCTTCGGAGGCATACTGGCAATACTGTGCGCAGCCACCGTCACGGGACGCCTGATGCTTGCCCGCAGTGCGCTCACCCCGGCAACGTCGCGCTCGCATCCGACGATCCCGCCCAGCCCACACGCAGGTCAGCGCTTCGCTGCCAACTGGATAGCTCGCGTCCATGCCTGGTGGTGGATGGTGTCGGTGCTGGCCGCCGTACTGCTGACGATACACCTCACTGACTCTCTTTGGCCACTCGTCACCTTCTTCGCCCTGCTCTCGCTGCTATCCCTGCGCGAGTATTTCGCGACGGCGCAGCTTACACGGCAACATCATTCCTGGCTGCTTCTCAGTTTCTACGTGCTGCTGCCCATGCAGTATGCGTTGTGGATATACGACCATAGCGTGGCGGCGCTCTTGCTGACTCCGCTCTACGGCGTGGCCGCGCTCTATGCGCTCACACGCAGTTCCAACGCGGCCCAAAGAAGAAGTCTGCGTGATGTCGCCTCTGGCGTAATAGTCTGTATCTACGGACTCTCGTTCCCCATGGCCCTAGCTATCGCAAATGGCCAAGGCACGGGCATTCGCGCAACACTGCAACTGGTATTTCTTTTAGTGATCTCGCAAGCCAGTGACGTCTTCCAGTTCGTCGCTGGCAAGTTGTGGGGCAAACGGAAAATCGCAGAACGCCTGTCGCCACATAAGACCGTAGAAGGTTTACTGGGTGGTCTCGTCGGAGCCACTCTGCTGGGCGCCACCCTCTGGTGGCTGACGCCCTATTCGCCTATCGGCGCAGCGTTCCTGGGACTGGGAGTCGCCATCCTGGGTTTCCTTGGCGGACTCTATCTTTCCGCGAAGAAACGTTCGCGTGGCATCAAAGACTGGGGAACGATCATCCCTGGCCACGGAGGCATTCTGGATAGGCTGGATTCGCTGTGGCTGTCTGCGCCGCTCATGCTGTTGGCGATGAAATGGTGACGTGTTGCACCGTGCTACGTGGAAGTGAGATCACTCCTAGCTAGCCTTGACTCGATGGTGTGTCTTTCTTGGGGCGTGGAGCTATTCGGAACGTATCTGGATCAAGCTGGAAGTTCCTTCTGTGTGCAGCGTAGTCGGCGGCCCACACTTGGCGTGCTACTCTTACCTGTTCAATCATTGGACGTAGATTTCCATTTGACATCCTTGGGTGCTCGCCTGCGTACTCTGCAAGAGCTTGTCCCCAACCTTCACCTTTAAAGGCGCGCTCTTTGCGCAGGTGACGATACCACGCTTCCAGGTCATCAGGTTCTTCTTGATTGATGTGGTCGGTTCCCTCGAAAGATTGCATGGCGGCGTCTTCAGAAACATCAAGGCGTGCTTTGATCTGGAACAACTCTGGCAGAGAGAAGTTTGCCCGTTCAAAATCTGGATCATGCCAAGCGACCGACCCAACGAGGCGACCTTCTTGAATGTGCTTTCGCACCGCCTTTTTATTGGCAGCCACGTCCGCGTCGAGGGATAGCATACTGAAGCGGTGTTGCATGCAGTCCTCCGCTAGCATGCCCACTAGCTTCATAGTCACGTCTCCTCCACCCTCTTTAATCTGCCCCTTTAGATTGACGATTTCGATGCCGTAGAGTTCTGGCTCCTGGACCAACGTGCGAAACGCAGCATACTCTGTTTGTCCTTCAACGTACCAGCGTAGGCTGCTTCCCTTGGTTAGGCCGAACTCCTGAACCAGGAATGGTCTTGTCTTCAGTGGATTGTCGAATACTCGCTCAGCGCCAAAGATGAGTTTCCTCACACCGTCGAAGAAATGGCCTTGGCACTCGTCCTCTTCACTAGGCCAAGGCTCTTCATGCGCAGCTTCGAAACCCAATCGAATGACTTCGGCAATATGACGGATCCAAAGCGCACCGGAGATTGAGCCTTTCAATGCTTCTCGTTGTCTCCATTTTGACAATCGCAATAGAACGTATAGGGTCGGGTTCTGATCTAGTTCAGCCGACATATAAAGTAGCTGCTCATGCACCTGCCTCCATTGGTACACGTCGAGTGTCCGAAGATAATCAAGGATATTAGATTCGAAGGCGCTGCGATGCTCTCGATACTGTTCGAAAGAGAGGTGGATGCTCCGCTTACTTTTTCCGGTAATTCGCGGCCAATACAGCGGCTCAAGGAGAGTCGCCAAGTCAGAGACTCTGTTCCAATAGGGGGCCTGTGTCAGCACCTTGACGCCCTTCGGGGTGCTCTCTAGGACTTCCCGAATCTGTCTGCCATATGCGTCACTGTCCCATATCGGTGTGCGGATAGCTTTCGCGTCATAGCCCGAAAGCATCTGATGGGTAGGAAGTAGACGGAATGGGTGGAATGCGGGAGCTCCCTCAATGTCCAGTCCGTCAACGCTTAACCATCCTAGGTCGGCGAAGACTCTTGGCTCGCCTGATGCGAGGCCGCCTACCGGTATCCCACGCTCTCGCACAAAACGAAGGAACATGGTTTCGCTCATCAACTGATTCTGTCGAATCGCAGGAAGCTGATCCCAACACCCTGATTGTTCTCTGATCTCAGCGATATGTTCAGGTCCGCTAGGCATCTGTTTACCTGTTGTTGTGTTGTCGCACAGCTATTCTCGACTTCGTGAAGGAAGCGTATTCTTTTGGCTTAAGAGTAAGCGAAACCCTCACCGTTAAGAGTTCTGAGCGCCTGAGGTAGCACCTTCACCCTCACCCCTTCGCCACATGCCGTTTCGGAGCCCGGGCCAGCTCCGGTTCCAGCTCCCGCATGCGGCGCAACGCTTCGGCGTTTCCGCCGTAGCGGGCCTGTTGATAGGCGTGCGTGAATTCCTGCAATGGCGTCAATCCGGGAAACGGGGCCACGGCCTTCGCAAACTCGCCCGCCGTCATCCAGATCGGGCGTTGGTAGCCTTTACGCTCCAATCCGCTCATCACGGCCAGGTAGACCCTTGCTGGTTCGCCATGGGCTGCCAGCAACTGACGTTTCTGTCGTTGCTTGCCGAGCAGACGGCGCAGGGGTAGATAGACGACAACTCCGAAGGCCAGTCCCCACACCCACGGTTGGTTCGTGACGTAGTCCCGCACTGCCTCGCCTTGCTGCTGGGTCCGTTGCCATACGGAAACACCCGCTTCGCGGAACTGGCCGCCGCCGCGCTCCACGGATTGCGCCAAGGAAATCTGACGGTCGAAGTTGTAGGAGAGCACCCAATCTTTCCAAAAGGTGTCGATGGTGTCCTGCCAGATACGGATGCGCGCCAACACTTGGCTGGTGGGCTGCATGCGGGAACTCGGCGTGGGGTCAAAGCCAAACCAGCCGCGACCGGGTAGCCAGACCTCAACCCATGAATGCGCGTCGGACATGCGCACGACATGCCAGCCCGTCAGCGGGTTATATTCGCTGGCCACAAAGCCGGTCACCACGCGGGAAGGGATGCCCAGTTCGCGCAGCATCACAGCTAGGGCTGAGGCGAAATACTCGCAGTGGCCTTCTTTGCTCGTGAACAGAAAATGCGCCAGAGGATCAGCCGATTTTGCCGCGCTCGTCTCCAGGCGATAGCGATAGTTCCCCCGCAGATACGAGGCCAGAATGCGAGCCTTATCCAGGGGCATCACGTAGTCGCTCGTCACGTCTTGCGCCAGTTCGCTGATGCGCGGATCCAGCTTCGGCAGCTTCAGCAAATCTTCCACGCGTTGGCTGGCGGCATCAGTGGCGCTCAAGGTGGCAATGCGTCCTTCTGCCATCTCCCACTCGCCGTCAAAGTAGCTGAACACCGCGTAGTCCATTGGCTCTTTGGGCGGATTGGCCAGTCGGGCGCTACGGTCGGGATACCGCACCAGCAGGGGCTGGTCTAACCGCAGGAATTCAGGCAGGCCGGGGAAGAACAGATGTTCCCCGGAATCCCCTTCCAAATGGACGTGATACCCTGCCCGCAGGCCGGGACGTCTTCGCTGGTTCGGGCCTTCCAGAAACAGCTCCTGATTCCGCACGCGCACGATTTCGCCGCTTTGCATGGGACTGGTCCAGCGACGCCCATCGAAGTCCGTCAGCGTAGCCCCGCGCCAGTGGATGGGAAAAGGTGGTGGAGCCATGTCGTCGCCGGAGGGAATCTCGCGAATACGCATTACCACCGCGGGGTTGCGCACCAACTCGCCATAGCGACCCAGCACCACTTCACGACCAAATCCGCTACTGACCACGCCGCGCTGCAACAGGAACTGATTGAGCGCTGCTTTGGCCGACCGGGGCAAGGCGTAAAACAAGCCCAGGGACATGGCCAGAATGCTGCCGGAGATGATGACGCTGCTGACCGAGAGCCGGAATGACAGGCGGCTCAATCCACTTTCGGCCGGTTGTCGTTTGGCCAGCGAATGGTGCAGTTCCAAGCTGCTGAAGGCCATCACGCTGAAAAGTAAGAAGCCCAGCAGGAACACGAAGAATACGGAATCGGCGCTCAGCACTGCGGCCACCACCAACATCAGGAAGGCCAACACCAGGCGGGCGATGTGGTCCCGCACATCCTGCGCGCTCAGCAGTTTCAACACCGCCAGAAAGCAAAGCAGGTGTACAGTGGCGTGGATAAAATCCTCGCTCCAATAGAAGATGTCGACAGGATATAGCGCCAGGGCCGCCACGGTCAGCGTGCCCAGCAGCCAGCCGGGAAAGCGCGACGGCGCCCATCCCATTAGGGAAAGCACCCGGTAGACCAAGCCACTGATCACCAGCACCGAGGTGGGCATATCCAGTGTGCCTGTGCTGAGCATCGCTAGATAACCGCACAGAATCAGGCCGAGGGTAGAGAACTCAAAAAAGGTGGCGACGCCGGGCGGCGACAACTGTACCTTCGACCGTAACCGTCCCCACCACCTGCGGCCCCGGCGTGGGGTGGCCAATGTTTCGGGGGTATTGGTCGCGGTCGCCATAAGAAAGGCCAAGGACCACTGGTCCTGCCACTACAAACTATTCTTTGGGCTTTTCCAAACTCTGCGGCATGGATGCTTGGTTGAACGCCAGCAGGAACGGCCGCCGCTCTTCGTTTGAAAGTGACTTCGCTTCCACCACCACAAAGCTGGTTCCTAACTGGAAGTAATATTCGTCCGCAGTCCGTGCATAGGTTTGCAGGGCTTCAAAGGCTTTGGTGGCGTCCGGCAATTCATACAAACGGACCGGGACACTGCGGCCTTCGTGCGTATATGTGGTGGCTTTGCCCCCAGTCACACCCAGGCGGCGTAACGATTCCGGAGCCTGTGCGGCATCCACGGTGGAGACTTCGCCGCGCTGCCATCCTCCATCCAGAGCCGCCGGAATTTCCGCCTTCGGCGTGCTTTCGCCGCAATGCACCAGCGACAAGGCCAGCAACAGGATGGATAGGGTGAAGAGAATACGGCGAAGAACCCGAAGCCATGCGGGTTTCGATATTTGCATACTTCATTGTTTCACGAAGAAGGGGCGTGGGCAGCCCAGGCAAATAGGTAGGCGGGCCGCGTTTGCTGACACAGAATCGTCCTCTGGCAGACGTCCACGCGCCAGATTGTGGCGGTAACCCTCCATCGAAACCCGTCGGCAACCAGCCGTGGTAGCCCGCCATTTCATAAACATCGAAGCTGGGATGCCAGGAAGGGCGCTATTCTGGAACATGGCGCCGCATCGGCTCGTGACGGCCTCCTTTGCGCCAGCGAACGAACCCGAATGGCAAAAATCCGCGTCAAGCCGCCCAAAAAGGGCGCGAAACAAACGCCCGCAAAGGGCTTCCGAAATGAGAATCTGCGAGGAATCCCCTGCCTGGTGCTGGTGCTGCTCGCGATGGCTCTTCTCTTCGTCCTGTTCTTTTTTAGCTTGCAAGGAAAGTAAATACCGCTATGCGTAGTGACGGCAGAAAGCCGGATCAGATGCGTCCCATCGTCGTGACGCCGAATTATTTGCAGACCGCCGAAGGCAGCGTGCTTATCGAGTTTGGCTACACCCGTGTGTTGTGCGCCGCTACTGTCGAAGACAGCGTACCGCCCTTCAAACGGAACAGTGGCGAAGGCTGGGTAACAGCGGAGTATTCCATGTTGCCGCGTGCCACCACCACGCGCACGGCGCGCGAAGTCACCAAGGGCAAGGCCTCTGGCCGCACGCTGGAAATCCAGCGCCTCATTGGTCGCTCTCTGCGGGCGATTGTTGATATGAAGAAGCTTGGTGAACGCTCCATCATTGTGGATTGCGATGTGCTGCAGGCCGATGGCGGCACGCGCACCGCATCCATCACCGGAGCCATGATCGCCCTTGGCATGGCCATTCAGAAAATGCGTGAAGCCAAGATGGTCCCGGCTGGCGTGCTCACCGACTCTGTGGCTGCCATCAGCGTCGGCGTGGTGGATGGCGTCCCCATGCTGGATCTCTGTTACACCGAAGATTCCCGCGCCGACGTCGACATGAACGTTGTGCTGACCGGCGCTGGCCGCTACGTGGAACTGCAATCCACCGCCGAGCATGCTGCTTTCGACGACGAACAATTGCAGGCCATGATCACGCTGGCTCGCAAAGGCATCAGCGAATTGACCACCATCCAGAAGGCGCACTTCACGCTGTAAAACAGGCACGGGCGGGGCAAAATCATCATGCGTATCCTTATCGCCACCACCAACAAAGGCAAGCTGCGCGAGTTCCAGGAAGCCGCGCAGCAACTCGGGTATCCAGAGATCGAAATTGCCCCGCTGACCCTCCCTCCGGGCGTCCCCGCTCCGGACGAAACCGGCGTGAATTTCGAAGAAAATGCCGGCATCAAAGCCAGCTACTCCAGCGGCTACGCGGACGAGTTGGTCATTGCGGATGATTCCGGGCTGGAAGTGGATGCGCTCGATGGAGCCCCGGGCGTCTATTCCGCGCGTTATGCCGGGGAAGGCGCCAACGATGCGGCAAACAATGCTTTGCTGCTGGAACGCATGCACGGGCAAACGCAACGTAGCGCCCGCTTTGTCTGCGCCATCGCCATCGCCAAACAGGGTAGTGTGCTCGCGACTTTTCGGGGAACCATCGAAGGCGAACTGCTGGATGGCCCACGCGGCGATGGCGGCTTCGGCTACGATCCGCTGTTTTACTATCCCCCTCTCGGCAAAGGCACCGCCGAACTGACGAGCGATGAAAAGATTGCCGTTAGCCACCGCGGCAACGCCTTACGCCAAGTCCTGGCTTGGTTGCGCGAACACGCGGCCTAGGTCCTCTTCCATGCGGATGCCGGATTCTACTGTGCGTAAAGTCGGCTTGGCCACTTTCATCGACGCGAATACGCGCGTGCTGATCCTTGGCTCCCTACCTGGCGACGAGTCTTTGCGCCTGCAGCAGTATTACGCGAATCCACGTAATCACTTCTGGCCGATCATGGCGGACATTCTCGGTTTCGACCTCGAACTGCCTTATCCGGAACGGCTACTAGCGCTGCGGGCACGCGGCGTAGGACTGTGGGACGTTCTCCATTCCGCCGAACGAAAAGGGTCTCTGGACGGCAACATCGTGAAGCCGGTCGTTAACGATTTCGATGGACTTACGCAACAGTGTCCGCGACTGCAGATGTTGCTATTGAACGGATCAAAGGCTGAGGTCAGTTTCCGAAGGAACGTGCTGCCATCCCAGACGATCTCTGCCCAAGCAAACATCCCATTCCGTAGGTGCCCATCCACCAGTCCTGTCCCTGGCCGCAATGTCCCCAATTTTCAGGAAAAGCTGGTGTTGTGGCGGAATGCGTTAGAGATAATAGCGTTCGCTAGACGAACTTGATGACGGCATCGGACTCAAATCTACGAACGCCCAATTCGTTTCCGGCAGCTTCAGTGCTTTATCCACGTAATCTGGTGACCGGCTACTGTAGAAGCTCATTCAGAAATCGGGGAATGCTAGACGTCTGGATATCGTGGCTGTCTACTATTGCCAAAATTAATTTCCCTAGACAGTTTTTTGGCGATACTAAAATTCGTAAAATTGGTTAGGTGAAGATGATGCTCGACTCTACATACCAATACCCACCGGAGCTTTTCAGCCTTATGGTTGACGCGATCGCTTTACTCAATCGCTCCAAGAAAGATGTGCTAGTGTTTTTTCGCGGCGCCGGCGTTCCTGACTCCTTAGTTTCGGACCTGATTCAGCGTTTGAAGGCCGACGCCACAAATATCAACAAGTTTGAAATCGCCAGGACAACGCTGGAAAGACTAAACGAGCGCGGAGAGGCCGCCCTGCAGTACCGGCGCGAGGTCCTCAAGCGTATCGTGGAATTTTCAAGCTTCGATATGTGCTGGCCTAACGACCAGCTTAAGGCTAAAGGCCTTGTCGCCAGCATTCGCGATGTGGTTAACCAGAAGGATTCCTTTACACGCATGAACCAGGCGCGGGAAGAGGAACGAATGGTACGCATTGCTGAAGTTCAGCGGCTCAACTTGGCGAAGCAAGAGGAGTCTGAAAAAATCGAGAAGGCAAAGAATGAGCTTTGTGGACTCTTCACATCCTCGCTCACACCTCAACAGCGTGGAAAGAGACTTGAATCGACCTTAAACAACGTGTTCAAGTCTTGCGGCATTCTCGTGCGGGAGGCATTCCATCTTGTGGGCGAAAACGGTGAAGGCATCGTAGAACAGATCGACGGCGTCGTCGAGTTAAAGAATGTGGCTCTTCCGGCATTCTAGTGGCTAGGGGTTCAGGTCCAGAGCGCCGCAATGGAAGTAAATGGCGTTGATGAAGTTCTGCTGGTTGCGGTAACCTCTTGCGGTTGCCTTCACCCATTGAATC
>Ga0182745_1000541_pt1 | contig 41545 bp, 57 predicted proteins | sample eDN3rd30CKraftBY_FD_128523 | JGI IMG/M metagenome (GOLD analysis project Ga0182745, IMG submission 128523) | Enriched backyard soil microbial communities from Emeryville, California, USA - eDNA 3rd pass 30_C Kraft BY (version 2) (version 2) | ecosystem: Environmental > Terrestrial > Soil >...
CCGGTTTCAGGTGGTTGGGCTTATTTCGCCCGCTTGTTGCTCTTGAGAGCCTTTGCCTGGCTCTGCGTGGGAGCCGGGACTTCCGTGGCCAGGCCCTTGGACACCGCATAGTCGACAACATCCCGAGGATGCTGCTGCGGCTCAGCGCCCGGCTTGAAGTTAAAGGAGTAGATCGACCGAGGGCGACGAAAGTTTCCTTCCCGATAAACGAGCATCCAGGCCATCAATCTTCCTCCGGGTTCTCAATGATCGTCGAGAACTGGACGACCCCATGCACGGTCAAAGGGTCTGGGTCGTCGATGACGCGCCAGAGCGCAACGCGCAGGCTGGCAAGCGCACCCGACGTCAGCTGAAAATCGCGCTCGTGCAGCGCGTCGCATACCGCAGAGACCATCTCATCCATCGTCCAGCGGTCGGGCTGACGAGACCAGATGTCGATCTGGATCGTGATATCGTGGGCGGAGATGCAGTCGGCGTCCTCAGGCGAGCCATAGACCGGGCCGCGGCTAATGTAGGCTTGCCGGCCCTTCCACGGCTTCGACGGCACCTTGTCATAGACCGCATCGACAAGGGCCATCACACCGGCATCGGCGTTCAAGGTATCCTCGACAAGGGCCCAAAGTTCACGTCCAGCGCTCATGATGATGCAACTTCCTTGGCCGCCCGCCTTATGGCGCGAGAAACTCTGCCCTTCACCTGTCGGCGGACGGCTCTCCATCCGGGAAAGAAGAAAGGTTGAGCCGTGGTGCCCGGATGGACGGATCCTGCAAATTTCCCACCGTTCTGGTGCTGGGCCGTCCCGAACTCGACGAACCGTGCGTAGAACGCATCGCCGCCGCCGGCATAGATCGTTATCCGAAGTCCTGCTTTGGTACGGCGACCGCTGCGTAGCAGGGCCATCGCGCCCTTCGGCGGATCTCCCCAAGTCCATCCGATGCTATCGGACAAAGCCCCACTGTCCCGCGGCGCCAGGCTCTTCATAAGAGCAACGGCGTCGGAGGCGGCTTTCTCCATTGCCTCTTTGATGCGGCGCTCTGCAGCTTCCGGCAATGTCTTGGTCAGCTTTCGGCGGAGCCGGTCAAGCCCTATAACCGTCACGCCGCACCGCCACTCTCGACGGTCACGTCGAGGAAAAGCCGATCGTCGGTCGGAATGACCGAACGAACAGCATACTCGGGCCCGCTCCAGTACGGCGCGTCCGGCTCGCCGAGCCATTCGCCGTTGCGAAGATCGCGCATCCGCCAGTCCGGCGCGATCTGCAGGGTATTGCTGCTGCGACGGACCCGGACAACGACCGGCTGCCGCCCTTCAAGCCGACCGGCAATCACCGTTTCACCGCCACGAAGGAACGTGAAACCCGCCCGGCACTCGAAGCGCTGGACGAACTTTCCCTCGACATTCCCCTCGCCATCGTCCTCGGCGGCGCGGCTGTCGAAGGCGACCTTGTGAAAAAGATCTTCCGAGGCCATCTGACTACCTGTAAACGCGATACGGCGACAGAAGCGCCTCGACACCGAAAGGAAGCTGCTCGACACTGCCGCCGATGACGACGGGCCCCCGATTACGAAACCACTGCGCTGCCATCATGAGAGCGGCGACCTTGATGGGCGGCGGCACATCCTTCGTCGACCAGGCCGCCGGGGCGCCTGTTTTTTCCCCGTAGCCAGCCCAGTAACGAATTCGATGATCTTCCATGGCAACCCAGCTGGCGCCCGGCGAAACAACCACGGACCCTGCGTCGAGCGTGTACGTATCAGGGTCAGCCGTCACCACATTTCCATCAGTATCACGCGCAGTGATGCTGACGACTTCCAGCGATGGCGGAAACGGCATCGGGATCCGTGCACATCCTAACCAGCCGGAAAATTCCAGCTCCTGCACACCGATCGCGCGCCCCAGCCATCCCGCCGGGCCATCAAGCCAGGCGCACGCCGCTGCGACGAAGCTATCGATCAGCTGATCATCATCATCATGCTCGACGATGATGTGCCGTTTCGCTTCCTCGCGACTGATGAACGGCGTGGGCGGCGTGATGACGACGACGGTCATAGGATCACTTCGCCTTGCTGGCGGTTTCGACCTTGACGGACGGCTTGGCCGCTGCCGTGTTCGACGGCTGCGGAGCGGCCTTGTTCTGCGGGGCGTTTTCCATCTTTGCAGTCTCCACTTCTGTTGCGAGGCCCCGTTTGATCAGAGCCTTTCCGGTTTCGTCACTCTCGACCTCGAATTCCTTGCCGCCGGAAACGCTGCCGGTCTCATCAGTGTAGAAGCTGTCAGTTGCCTTGAGTTTCATGGCTGCTCTCCTTCGGTTGATGAAGCGGGCGGATTGGGCCGCCCGCCATGATCAGCCGAACTCGATCAGGCCGCCGTCGCCGCGGTGACGCTGTCGGAGAAGTCGCCCTTGACGAAGGATTCGGGGCGATAGACCGCAAGCGCCAGGCGCTCCTCTGCGCGGACGGTGACGAGGTTCTTGCGGAAGTTGTCGCTGTCTTCCGTCGAGATCTCGACGTTGGCTTCCTCGCGATCGAAAATCTGCGCCCCGAGATTGAACGCGCCGACAAGGTACTTGTCGACCGTCATGGCCTGCGTCTCGACGACCGGAAGGCGCCACAGGCGGGGCTCCGCTCCACCCTGCGGGTTACCGATGATGTGACGCCCGGTGGTGTCCTTCACCAGCTCGATCGTCGCCCAGTCGGTCGGATGCAGGACGACGCCGGTCGGCGGATACTCCGCAAGGAAGGCCTGCAGCATCGCCAGGCGAATGACGTCGATCTTCGTCACCGGCGCGGGGATCGTGACCGGGGCGCTGAATGCCGTAGCCTGGGTATAGATGCCGTTCAGGTTGGTGCCCGTACCTGCGCCCATCAGCAGCTGGGCTTCCTCGACGAGCGCGAGACCGTAACGCAGACGGCCGTCGATGTAGCTCTGCAGCATCGGCACGTCGTCGAGGATCTGCTTAGTGGCAAGAACCCAGTGCGCGATCGTGGTGACGGGCGTCGTCATGATGTCGAACTTGATCTCGGACTGCGGCTTGGCAGCGCCGAGCGTTTCCGAAACCGTCGCCGCATTGTTCGTGAAACCCGTCTCCTTCACGTACTGGATCGCGTTCGAGCCGGTCTCTCCGGGCGTCAGCAGATCGCGGATCGTCATGCGTCGCTGCGGCTGGGCGATGATTCCGGGCTGTCGCTGCGGAACGATCAGGTCGCCGGCAGAGCCGTCGGCGTCGGTCGTCAGGGCAGAGATGATCGCCTTCACGGCGATGGAGACGCGGCCCTTACCGCCGGACTTGATGAACGCCTTCAGGTCATCATGCTCGGTGACCATCTGGCCGATCGACTTGCGCTTCTCCTGGCTGCCGGGCTCGCGAACCATCTTCTGCTCGATCTCGGACATTCGCGCCGACAGCTCATTGTGCTTGACGAGTGCTTCGTCGGCCGACTTCTTCGTATCCTCAGTCACCTTGCCGAGATTCTTCAGTTCGGTGTTCGTGAGTTCCGCCTGCTTTTTCACCTCGTCGGCCGCCGCCTTGAGGTCCCGGGCAAGCGTTTCCATGTCGGCGCCGCCGAATGCGGCCGCAGATGCGACCATCAGGCCGGTGGAGTGCGCGGCCATCGGATCGACGCCGAGGTGCACGGAAAGTGCAGCCACAAGGGCGATGCCAAGGCATGCGAAAGTGCCGAGCGTCACCGCCCGGGCGAATTTGCTAGTCATGGGGATTATCCTTTCAGAGGGACTTGAGAACGTCCGCGGCAGCCCGCAGGGCTTTGAGTGCCGCGTCGGTGGGTTGGTTCGCCTCGCCCTCGGGCTCACCCCGAATGGCCTTCACATAGCCGACAGAGGCGATCTGCACGGCCATGGCTTTCGGAACACCTGCCTCGCGCAGGATGTCCTCGAATTCTTTGACGGGCATGGGATCGCCGTCGCGCAGACGGCGGGCGAATTCATCCATGCGCTCGGACTTTACGGCCTCGACCCGCGCCCTGCGATTTGCGGGAAACGACACGACGGATACCTCCATCAGGTCAAGCTTGAGCAGCTTACGAGCCCCGCCGTTCGTTGCCGGCTCGGTATCGATTTCCCGGTAGCCGATCGAAAGGCCGCGGATCGCGCCGGCCTTCATCAGGATGCGGGCCTCGTCGGCCTTCTGCACGCCGGTCAACAGGCGCCCCTTGCCCCAAAGCCCTTTTCCATCCTCGGCAAAATCCTCCCAAACGCCAATCGGCGTCCAGGGGTCGTGCTGCCACAGCATCAGCGGAGCCGTCCCCTCGCGCTTGTGCTTCGCGAGGCTCTCGGCGAAGGCGCCTGGCTCGACACTCTCGTTGTAACTGTCGCGGACGCCAAACACAGAACCGTAGCCCTCGAAGACGCCGTCCTCTTTCGGCTCGGCCTTGATCTCCAGGGCAAAGTCCTTGGTCTTCATCGGATCACTCCTCATCGAGGGAGGGGCCGCCATTATGGCCCATCATGGATTTCACGCGATCGTCGATCAGCGCATTGATGTCGCCACCGAAGAGCAGGCTCAGCATTGCCGACCGCATCTGCTGTTCCGGCGCAGCATTCTGGCCGAGCTGATCGAGTGGCAGCATGTTCGACTGGACCGTCAGAACGTCGCCGCCCGGCAGCGGCGGGCGATTGTCCAGCGCACGACCCTCGTTGCGGGTGATGTAGCCGTTTTGGCCAAGGGCGCTGAGCAATGCCGCGCGCCCCTGGCTGTCGGCGCGAAGCAGTCCTTCCAGATTAAACTCGGCAAAGATCGAGGCCCGCTGCGCGGCAGGGATGAGCTGTTTCTTGATCGCCTGCTCGATGCGGGTCAGGTAAGGCCGCAGAGAGAACGTCAGAAATCCGATCATCTGCTGCTCAAGGCCGGTGCCCCAGCTGGTTGACTTTTCCGTGTGGCCGATCATGAACGGCGGCACCCGGAACCAACGGCAGATCTCTTCCACATGGAAACGCCGCGTCTGCAGGAGCTGCGCATCTTCCGGGTTCATGCTGATCCCGGCAAAGTCAAAACCATGAGGCAGAGGCATCACCTTGCCGGCGTTGAGCGACCCCATGAAATCGTTAAACAGGGCGAGCAGCTCCTTCCGCTGATCGGATGTCGACTTGGTGCCAGGCGCTTCCTTTATGAAGCCCGAGATCTGCAGCCCGTTGCGGAACGTCTCAGCTGCAACCTCGTCGGCCGCGAGCGCCGTTCCCATCGTCTGGCGCGCATAACTGATCGGCGATAGGCCGACATCGCCGCCCGCACCGAAGCCGCGAACATGGAAGATCTTCTCTTCCGGGATTTCGCGAAATCCCTGCGGGTCACTGTAGGCATAGATGCGACGTCCGGCGGAGTTTCGACGGACACGTATCCGATCGGGGCGCAACTGCTCGATGGCGACGAGGCGGTCGCCGATTGTCTTCTTCTCGGCATAGAAGTTACCCCATAGGCACAGGCATACGACAATGGCCTCTACGAACTCGGCAGCCGTCTGATCGGCATTCGGGCTGTCATGCAAAAGTCCGTAGAGCGGAAGCTCGCGTGCAACCTTCTTGGCATCACCATCGCGACGATAGACCAGGAGCGGCAAAGTCCCGATCGTCTCCGATAGAAGGCGGATGCACGACCAGGCAGTGGCAAGCTGCAACACCGTGTCGGGACTGACGCGCTTGCCGGCGGCGCTCCCAGATGTAGCAAGCGCCGCCTTCAGCGTCTCCGCGTCATCCCGGTTCGACAGCTTCACGTTTCGACGGCTGAAAAGGCCTGTCCAGATGCTCATGCCCGCGCCGCCATTTCCTTGAGGTATTCACCAAGATCCGGCCCCTTGCCGGCAGCCTCCGGATTGAGGAACATCAGCATCGAGGCGTTGAACATCGCCATGAGAAGGTCAATCTTGGCTGCGCCGGATACTTCCTTCGTCACGATGTAGTTGCTTCCCTTCAGCGTCTGCTTCGCGTTGCCGACACTCCACGCCATGATGGGTTGATCTCCATGCAGAAAGCGTCGGTCCTCAAGTTTCAACGGAACGGACGAAATCGCCGTCTGGAGTTTCCAGCCCTGCGTTACTGCCTGTACGAGCGGCTGCTCCAGCTGCTCATCCTCTAACGCATCCAACAGTAGGGCCACACCAGCGGAATCGAGCCCGATACCACCGGCCTCCGGAAGCTTGCCGGTGTCCGCAACCTTGCGGCAGATCGCGGCGGCCGATGCCGCCTGTTCCTCGCCATTGGCGGAGATGATGAGATCGCCATCCTCGTCCGAGAACTTCCGGAGCTGCTGAGCAATGCTCTTGCGTCGCTCGAAGACAATCTCGCGACCCCATGCTTTTCCCCAGCCGAGCCACCGTTTCGTGGTGGCTTCGCGGCCGATTACATACAGCGCCGCAAGGTCGTCCGCGCCGCCCCAGTCGATCCCGATGGTGCAAACCTCGGACCGGGCAAGGAGATTGTCGAGACCTTTCAAACTCTCGTCGATGCAATTGGACCAGTGCAGCGATCCAGACCAGGAATCGCCACCGAGGCCGACGCCGATCTCGATGTTCAGGTGCTGACTGGTCCAGACCTGCTCGGTCTCCTTGCTGACCCTGCCATTGTTCTCGTAGTCGTCGATGAGTGCCTGCGGATCGATCGAGCGTCCAAGGTTCGGCAGCAGACACGACCAGTTCTTCTGGTTGCGCCAATACTCTTGATCGAGCTGTTTCTCGCGAGGGAATTCGTAGAGCACCGGCAGCATGATGGGTGCCGCACCGCCCTTTCCGTCGCGGATCGCACGGGCCTTTTTGAGCTCCACCTCCCATATCCCCGCAGGTCGCTCGTCCGACTGCGTCGTGATCATCAGCACCTGGCCGCGCTGCTTGGTAATGCCGCCGCCGCGAATCTGCTGCATGACGCGCGTCGCCTTGGCGTTCTTTCCCAGCTCGTGCAGTTCGTCGATGATCGTCAGAACGGGGATTTCGCCCGTCACGATCGAGGTATCGAACGTCTTCACATTCAGCTTGGTGCCCGTCTTCTCCCGAGTGATGCACTTCAGGTGATCCTGCACCTTGAAGATCTCGCTAAGCTTCGGGTCGATCCGGATCATGCCCTGCGCCTGCTCGAAGCAGCGCTCCGAGATGTTCTGGCTGGGCGCCACGATCAGCATTTGCCGGTTCGGGGCTTCCTCCATGAACAGTGCCGTGAGGCCGAGGGCTGCGACGTAGGTCGTCTTGGAGTTCTTCTTCGGCACCATGCACAGAAGCTCCCAGACGATCCGGCGCTGGGTCTCCGGGTCCTCACTCGCGAGGAATGCCGCCAGAATATCCCTGAACCAGTCGCCGCACGCCTCGGACAGTGGCGGGTTTCCGGTTATATCCGGAAGGCGCAGCCGGTTGAAGAACGCCAGTGCCTTGGCGGCCTTCTGCCTGTTCAGGGGAACTTCCGACATCGGCGTTTCGCCGGCCTGAAGCTTGTCCCACCAGTCCAGGCAAGCGAACCGGGGAAGGTCCTCAGTGTCGAGCATTATGCGACGCTTCCTGATCGAGCTCCGCCATCAGATCGGCGTCGGCATCAAGCGCACGCTGCGCATTGAGGATCTTCTTTCCAACCCGCTCTTGCTGCGACGGCTTGTCGTCCGACTTGCCTTCGGCAGCAAGTTCACGTTCGATCTGCATCCGGTCATTGCGCTCGACCAGCTTCCCGAATTCCTTGAAGGCGCCGACGTTCCCGGCCTCGGCCAGGTCCCAAGCCAGCTCCAGGCGGCGGGCATCCATCTTGTCGCGAGCCCCGTCGCGTTGGCGGAGCTCATAAAAATAATACTTGTGCAGCGTCGGCAAAGTGATGTCGAGAACGGCCGCAATCCTCGGATTGCCCCACCCGAGAGCGACTAACATACTGACGCGGCTACGTGTTTTTTTCGTCACCTCATGCGGCGGCCTACCGCGCTTTGTCGGCTTGGCAATGTAGGGGTTGCCAAACAGGTCAAAATCTTCGGTCACGATTAAAAAATCCCTGAATGAGGGGGACGCGGGTCCGGGCCGAGGGAGGCCTCCAGACTTTCGACCCGCCCCCTATCGTCGAGGGGGAGGAGGTCGGGAGGCGGTCGAGGTCGATGGCGAGGTTCCGGCGACTTCGAACTCGCCTACCTCCTGAATGTCTTCGATGCTGGCATCGCGCCATTCGGTCGATGGCTTAAGGCGATCCAAGCCTGGCCGAACAGGCATGGAGTGATCGACAACCCACGTCGCGTGCTCCACCTGAAGAACCAATCGCCCGCGCCACCCAAGTCGATAACGATACCGTCCTGTCAGCGCCATCATCACCACCGAGCTTGCGCTCGCTCCTGCTTCTGCTTCTCGCTGTCGTGGTAGGCCTTGCTCACCACGTGAAGGTTGTCCTCATCCCAGAACAACCGCTCGTCGCCGCGATGCGGAACCTTGTGGTCGATCACTGCGCTATTGCCAGCCGGGTATCTGCCGACGCAGATCACGCCGGTGCGTTGGCAGGTGTAGCTGTCCCTGATCAGGATCACCTGCCGCAGCTTGCGCCAACGCTCGGTCTTGTACCATTTGCGCCAACTGACAGACTGATCGCGCTCGCGAAGGCGAGCCTGCTCGTCGCCAGGCGCACGCCCGATACGAGGGGCAAGGGAGGACACGCGAGGCTTAAGCGTCGATAACCGTGCCATGACCCGTCCACAAAAGCGAAACCCGCCGAGCGTTTCCGCCAGCGGGTTTTTGAACCTGATTTAACGTGCTGACTATCTGTCAACCTTCTGACGCACGCAACACCTTTTTGATTTGAGAGAATAGAGCAAGCATATCAGGCAGATAGAGTGTTTTCGGCGCCTGTTTTCGCCCTCAACCATGGGTGCCTGTCTGGCGCGAACGCGTAGAGCTGATGAGCGCCGAGCCTGTCCCGAAGCGATTCATGCAGGACTTCCAGCGCTGACTGCCACAGCTGCCAATCGAGCCGCGTGAGGATGTCGCCGCGGATCGACCTGCTGAGTGTCCACTGGCGATAGGCGCCCTTGAGTGGACGATGGCGCTTCTGGTCATACCCGTTGTCCTGGTAGATGTAGGTGCGGCCTAGGCTGTCCTTCGACTTCCTGTCGATGAACCAGATGGGCTTGCCCTTTGCCCCCAGCTTCATGCGAGACGTCGGCTCCTTCGCCTCCCACGACGGCCCGCGGCCCAGCATGGCGGCGCTGATGACGAGGTTGACGACGTGCCGGCCGTTCAGCCTGTCGCTGCGGCAACGCTGCTCGTCGGCGACGCGCTCTACCTCTGCGCGGACAAGCCCATGCGGATCCTGCCATTCCGGGAATGGATGCCATCCAGCCGCGATCTCGAAGCCCTCGCGCTGCGCCAGCGCGCGCACCGCGTCGCCGACGAGCACAGCATCTGCAGCCGGCTCGCCCTCGTACACGTATCCGGGGATTGCGCCATAGTGGTTCGGTGTGCGGTCGATCATCGTTCCGAGCGCCGCGACCTCGACAATCGCGTTCCAGCTCGATCCCGCCACCAGCGTTCCGCCGTTGCCAGCGCCGACCTTCGGCAGCTCGTGGACGAAAGCCCAGGTCAGAAGCTGTTCGATCGTGCTTTTCTTCATGCCTCAACCCCTTCCGTCCCAAAATTCACGCTATCGACCCAAATCAGAAGCTTCCGTCCCAAGACGCTGAAAACAGGGTCTTTGTTTTTATTGGTAAATTTCAGATATTGGGTCGCTAGGGACGATAGGGACGATAGAAATGAAGTTTGTATAGCGCGAGACGATTTTGATTTTTGTCTCTCTATAGGCCGATATCTATCTGCACGCGTATGCGCGTCACGTAAGGCGGAAACTATCGTCCCTAGCGTCCCTAGCGTCCAAACCCATTGATTTCCCTCACCCTTTGAGTGGGGCGATAGCATCCCGCTATCATTCTCATCGTCCCTAGCGCCCCATTTTCCGGCCCGAGAATGCCGGGCAAGGGCTGGCGATGATAGGTGCGGCGGTGCGCACATGCGAAGGGTCCGGGTGCGCATCATTGGATGCTCTCCGGAAATTCCTCATAGGGAGGCGCGTAGCGGCCGTCAGGCGGCCCCTCTTGTTGCTTCTTTCCGAGGAAACGATCCAGGACGCGGATCCCGCGGTAGATGGTAGTGCCGCTCTTGCCTTTCCAGAACTGCCGCATCGATTTGTCCGGACTTTCCCACATCTTTCGCGTCTGGTCCGGTAGCCTGCGGCTGAAGGTCGATGCCTTGAAGTCCGGCAGGCCTTCCAGTCGTGCGAAGTTGGAATAGCCGATGTAGAGATCCTCCGGCGTTGCCGTGTCCTCCTCGCTGCCTGTGATCTCGCAGCCGCCGCGCAGGAAGGCGCCGAGTGGATCACTCTCCTGTCGATACTCTTCTGTAGCTGCAAGCACCTTCTCCGGAGGCCTGAGCCCCATGGTGAGATAATCAAGCGCGCCCGCCACCATCCATGCGAAAACGCCGTCCATTTCGCGGCGCAGCTTCTTGGGCAGTTCGGGATCAACCTCTTCCTTCGGGATCTGGATTTCCCAGAAGATGAGCATCACCCGTCGCCAGATGCCGTCCGAGTCGTCGGTGATGATAGGCTTGTGATTGCCCTGAAGGATAATCTTGAATTGCGGGATCAACTCGAAGAAGTCCTGATGCAGGCGGCGAACAGAGATCTTGTCGCCGCCCGTCAGCGTCTTGATCAGCGCATCCTTGAGCTTCGTTCCCATCTCCGGCTCAGACGCCGAGACCAGACGCGCGCCGGGCAGCCTGGCAAGGTCTGGCGTTGCCTCGCCGCCGCCCTTGCGACTGTCGCCGGCAAAGCTGTCGATCGATAGCGACACGGCGTAGTCGTTGAGCGCGTCGACCATCAGATCCACGAATGTGCTCTTGCCGTTCCGCCCGGCGCCGTAGAAGAACAGAAGGCACTGCTCGGTCGTCAGGCCCAGCAGGCAGTAGCCCATGAAGCGCTGCAGGAAGCGCCGCATCTCGACATCGGGCATGACGCGCTTGAAGAACCGGTCGAACTCGGGCGCCTGCGCTTCCGGATCGAACGAGACCTTGGCAAGCTTGGTGATATAGTCGCGGGGATCGTGCTTGTCCTGGCGTACTCGCCAGCGCACACGGCCTTCCTCGTCCGCTCGGATGAAGCGAAGCGTGCCGGAGAAAGTGTTGACCGCATAGAGGTCGAGGTTGAGATCGTTGACCATCTTGGCGCAATGCGGTGCGGCCTCGGTCAGCATATTGTTGATCTTGGTGGTGCCGGCAGCGCTCTTCGCGTGGCTGTGGCGAGACGACATCCGCCCGGCGCGCTCCTTATTGGCCTCGCGCATCGCGTTCACCCGATCCTCAAGAGCGGCGTACTTATCGAGCTGCTCGACGGTCCATTTCTTGTCCGGTCGCCCCATATCCTTCAGTTCAGCCGCGGCAATCCGGCCATCTTCGATCGCCGTCTGCTCTTCCGGCATGGCATCCAGCAGAATAGCCTCATCGTCGATGAATTCGGCCGTGCGCTGCGCCAGCGGGCGCACGACGGAACCGTCTTCGTCTTCCTTCCAGCGCTTGCCGTCATAGCCATGCCAACCAACACGCGCGACGAAGAGGATCCTGTCGCCGTATCGCGTCAGCAGCCGGTTGGCGTTGCCGATATCCGTCTCCGGGAGGGATGCGCATTCCTCCAGCAGCTCCTGCGCGGAAAGCTGGAGACGCGGCTCGCGCTCCGGTTCGTCCGCAATGATCACGGGGTCCGGGTGATTGTCGAAGTAGCGCCGCTGCCCCTCCGCCCTGGCGATCATCTCCGCCACGGCGGTCGGCATGTTCACATGCTCGTTCACTCTGTCATCCCCTGTCAGTCCGGGCCGCCATGCAGGCGGCGAAGTCCGTTTCGGCCGGCGGCCAAATCGTCACGATGTGCCGCCCCTCGCGCGAAAGCCGCTTCTCTGCCCTCGCCATTGCCGAAGCCGTGAAAACGAATTCGCTGTCGCCATCGGCGATCAGCACCACGGACGTCACATGCTCGGGCAGCTGCAACAGCTCGGCAGGATCAACGCCCTGCTTCGGCTCCGGCCCCTGCACGCGTGCAGCCCGCATGCGTCCGCGCTTGTCGGTGGTCGTCAGCGTCGGGTGCGGAAATCCGCTTGCGGGTTCCGCCGGCCCGGCAAGATTGCCGAGGTCGCCGGCGGCGAAATAGAAGGTATCGGCGCGAAAGCCCTCGGCGCCGGCAATGGCGAGGCCGTTCTCGATGCCTTCGCCGCCGACCCATCGCGTCGACGACATCAGGCCGAAGAGCGGGATCAAGGATCCCTTCTTCACGCCCTGCATCTTCTTCGTCGGAAGCGCTTCGCCGTCGTCTAGGATGACCGGTCGAAACTTCGGCTCACGCGACAGGTCGATCCACGTCTCATGGCAGCCGGTCACGCGAAAATCGACATCGACGAAGGGCGCGATCATCGCCGGCCCGACATGCAGGCAGGGATGATGACCGCGATCGTCCTTGCGATTGCGCCAATAGGAGTGCTGCGGATCAAACCGGATGTTCGCCCAGACCGCATCCGGCATGTCGAAGCCGGTGCGAAGGCGAAGATATTCGCCAGCCGCGGTCCGCTCGCCGCCTACGACCATTCGGGCGTTGAAGAATATGCCGCGCCCCTTGGCAATCGCCTTTTCTCGGAAATCGTTGCTGGCACGCGCGGCAGCCTCGGCATTGCGCCGCCGGCGATCCTCGATCGCGGCGAGCCGCTCCGCGCGCTGCTCTTCGGTTTCCCGCTCGCCTTCGGCCGGAATCTCCCGCTGCAGCGCCTCGCTGCATGCCGTCAGGAAGCCGGTGCGGCTCGAAAGATCATGGCCACGAGCATGCGCGATGAGCCCGATCCCGTCCCGGCCACCGCGCCCGCACTGGCGGCAGTTCCATGCCTGCTTCGTCGAGATCGAGAACCGGTCCTTGCCACCGCAGACAGGGCAAGGACCGGCGAACTCGGCGCGCGTCATGACATAGCCGAGGATCCCGGCGGCCTCGGTGACCGAGACGGCGCGGGCCTCCTCGACGAAGGTGTCGATGGCGGCCGTCATTCGGCAGCCTCTCGGAACACGGAAAGCGCCTGATCGCCCCACTGCCGCGCCATAGCCGATGCCATGCCCGGAAAGAAGCGGCTCCGCTCTTTACCCCGATCCTTGCCAGGCGGCATGCGCCATACGCGGTTCCAGGCCTTCCATTCATCGCTGCCGGGCTCCGGTTCTGCCAGCCGGTTCGTTTCGGCAAGAGGGGTCAGCCCGCGGAGATACCAGCCGGTGGCCTTGTACTCCGGATGACCAAACCAGAACGGTTGAGCCACATGCGGCGCCGGCACATCTGAAGGCATCCGTGCCCGCGCAATGTCGTGCATTTCCGGGTTTTCGATAGCCACGCGTCCGATCGGCGCCCGCCAGCAGGCAACGAACAGATCGACACCCTGCTCGAATTCCTCGATCATGCTCGACCAGGATCGGCCCTTTGGCAGCTTCTTCGGCGGTGTCAGATGACCCGGCCCGGAAAGCCAGCGTCTGCCCGATCGGCAAAGCCTTGTGCAGGGCGGATGCGCCACGACAAGCAGATCCCATCCATCATGCAGGATCTCGCGGACATCGCCCCGGACATGTCGGTTGCTGCCGTCTTCTGCCGGCAGAAGGTCACAGGACCACGCATTAAAGCCTTCGGCGAGAAACGCGTTGCGCACCGTGCCGGAATATTCGCAACCGACAAGAACGCGAACCGAGGATCGGTCAAATTTGCTCATCCCCGCATCTCCCGCCGCGGCATGTCGCTGAACGCCTGGTAGAGCGGCGCTTCCTGCGCCCGCATGATCCGCAGCTTCCCCTGCATCTGCAGCGCCTTGACCGCGAGCGCGAGGGCGTCCGTATTCGGCCCCGGCCGCCAGTCGGCGGCGGGCTTGGCGATGAAGGGGGTTCCGGGGAGCGTGCCGCGCAGCGAGTATGCGCAGGTAATGTTGCGATGATGCTCCATCTCCGCCGGCACCATGCCGAAGGCGCGCGCCGTCTCGACGCACTCGATCATGGTGGGCGCGATGACGTAGAGGGTTCGAGGCCGTTCGCGCGCCATCACTTACCTCGCGCCTTGCGGACGGCGTCTATCCCGTCACGGGTCACGTGGTAGACGGCGGCCGCAGATTTAACGCCCCGCTTGATGCAGACAATGTGCCCGGCAAGCGTTAGCTCGCGCATGGCGCGCGCGGCACCCTTGGCGCCGACGGCGGCGCGCTCCGCGATCTCGTCCAGCGACAAGGAGACGCTTTCGCCGTCGCCCTCGTCGAGCAGCATGGAAAGCACCTTCATCTTGTTCGACCGAACGTCGACGCTGGTATCAGGCTCGACCCAGTTGGCCGGCGCACTGGGCGTAGAATAAAAGTGCCGCTGCTTCATCAGCCGCCGCGCAGTCTCGTTCGAGATCGCGATCGACGCCGCCACGGCAGGTAGCGGCAAGCCGGTTTCCGTCGCCAGCAGCAGCGCTTCCGTCTGCAAATGCGGCTCCAGCTTCGCAAAGCGATCCGGGGTCATATGGTCGGAGAACGAGTATTGTCCGAACACCGGGCTATCTCCATTCCTGGGCAAGTTGAGGCGGGGTCGAAGCCGGAATTCCGGCCATCGAAGGCAGAGCGGCAGTCTCGACGGGAGCGGTTGGCGTAGCGGGCGCGGCCCGCTCACCGGCCACGTGTTTGGCGCGCCAGCGCGAGACCTTCTCCATCTCCTCGTCGGTGAGGAACACCAGCCCGCCGCGCATCCGGCGCTCACGCCATGCGATCTCTGCGCCGGAGGTGTCCCGCCGCGTGGTCCAGATGGCAATGTGCACCTTCGCGCCGTGCGGAAGCGCGAGGATCTCGACGGGATCGTCGATCACGCGCGCAAAGCTCGGCGCGTTGCTTCGCGCGCAGGCGAAGACGGAGGAAAGGGCAAAGTCGATGTCGTCGGTGACGATGGTGAAGAGGATCCGGTCACGCATCTTCCGCCTCCGGAAGATCATCGGGATCGGCAAAGAGCCGATCGGTCTCCGGCTGGTCGAGCAGGGCGATGTTCCGCACGGCCTGCCGGAAATACGATGGCTTCAGCTCGAAACCGATGCCGCGGCGACCGCAATCGACGGCGACATAGACCTCCGATCCAATCCCGAGAAACGGCGTCAGCACCGTCTCGCCGGGCGCGGACCAGAGATCGACACAGCGCTCGATGACGTCGAGCTGCAGCGGCGAGATGTGCTGTTCGTCCTGATGATCGCGCGCGGCGCGATACTGCAGCGTCCGGGTCTGGCGAATATCGGTCCAAACCGGTGACGCATATCGCTGCCACACCAGCACCGATCGCCACATGTCGAGCGGCCACGGCTTCTGTCCGGCGTTCAGCGTCCGGCAGTACGCCTCGTACCCGGCATCGGTGATGTCGAGGCCCTCGCCTGAGAAGCGCTCGAACATGCCGGCGACGGGCGCGGCATTCTCGCCGGGCTTGCGGAACATCACCATGTAGTCGGCAAGTCCCTGTCCGGAGATCGTGCTGTCCTTCACCACCTGCTTGTGCAGGAGCCGGATGGATTTCGTCCGCTGCTGCGCGACGACGGGATCCTTCCAGATGCAGACTTCGGAATGGAAGATCCAGCCGGCAGCCTGATAGGCCCGGACGATCTCGCCGCGAAAGTCCCGCATGCCGATGAAGCCGTCCCGGTTCTTCGAGGTCGGCAGCTGCATGCAGTGAACGGCGTGCAGCCGGCCCGGCTTGGTCACGCGGAAGAGCTCGGCGATCAGGAAGCCATAATGCCGCCAGAAGTCCTCGCCCTCATTGTTGGAGATGTCGCGATCGTAGTTCGAGAACTTGTAGAGGCCCTCGAACGGCGGCGAATGGATCCCGAAGTCGATCGACCCGTCGGGCACGGCGCGGATCAGCTCGCAACAATCGCCCTGGTAGAGCGCATAGCGGTCAGTGATGACCTGGTCGACGGCGTTGATGGTCATGCGGCACTCCGGATCCAGGAAGGGAGGGAAACCGGCTGCGCCGGTGCGTAGTCAGGCCGGTCGCGAACAAGGCCGCGCACTTCCTGGCTGGAGAGATCCGCCATATGGCGCACCATCGCCTCGGCCATCCGGGCGGCGTCTTCTTCCTTGCGGCGGAGATTGGCGACGACGGCGCCTTCGCGTTCGTCGGCGATGAAGTGGGCGTTGACCGGCTGCGTCTGGCCAAAGCGCCAGAAGCGGCGGATCGCCTGATAGACCTGCTCGAAGCTGTCATTCAGCCCGACGAAGCCGGTATTGGCGCAGTGCTGCCAGTTCATCCCGAAGCCGGCGATCGAGGCCTTCGTGATCAGAACGCGGATCCTCCCGTCGGTGAAGGCGTTGAGCTTGCGCTCCTTCTCCCCGTCGCTGTCCGACCCCGAAAGATTGACCGCGCCGGGGATGGCGCGCACCAGCTGGTCGGTCTCGTCGTTCAGGTGGCACCACCAGACGAACGGCCGATCACCGGGCGTAAGAGACGCCGCCTGCGCGACACGCGTGCCGACGCTGTCGCGCCGCGCCGCCAGCCGCTCCTTCATTGTGCGGGCTTCCATCGGAAACAGCGTTCCCGCCTCGAAGCTCGGCTTGTAGTCGGCCGCGACACGGTGATGGTGATAGTTCAGCGGCGGAAGATCGTAGCCATCGTCGGAATAGCCAAGGTCGGACGGCTTGCGCAGCATCACCGCCCAGGAGGCCATCCAGCGCCAGAAGTCGCTTTCGGCATGCCCCTTCAGGCGCCAGCTCTTGGTGTCGCCGCCGTCATGCACGAAGAAGGTGGAGAGCATGTCGGTATAGGACATGACGCCGAGGAATTCGGCATGATTGCCAAGCTCCATGAAATCATTCGGCGCCGGCGTGGCCGTGGCCGCCAGTCGAAAGGGAATGGTCGAGCATTCGCGCACAAGCTTTGTCCGGTAGTGCCCGTCGACGTTCTTGAGGATCGAGCTTTCGTCGAGCGCGACGCCACCGAACCCGGCAAGCTCGAAGCGGTCTAGCTTCTGGTAATTGGCGATGTCGATCGCTCCATCGCCACGCGCCGAGACGACCTGCGCACCGATGCCGAACTTGCCGGCCTCGCGCGCATGCTGGTGAGACACTGCAAGCGGAGCCAGCAGCAGGACCGGCCGCCCGGTATGGCGGGAAACTTCGTGCGCCCAGGTCAGCTCCATCAGCGTCTTGCCAAGGCCGGTCCCGGCGAAGATTGCCGCCCGGCCGCGCCGCAAAGCCCATGCTGTGATGTCGCGCTGGTGAGCGAAGAGGAAGTCCGGCAGTTCGATCGTGCCGCTGATGCCGGTGGACGGATCGAGGATCCGCTTGCGCTCGAGGAATTGCTCGTAGGCCTGCAGGGTCATTTGGTGACCTTTCCCGCCTTGAAGCCCGTGGTGCGCTCCTCGGTCGACCAGCGACCGCCGCAGCGGGTGCATTCGCGCCGGCGCCTGATCGCGCCCGGACGCTCGCGGCTGTCGAGAACGCGGCTGGAATTGGTGCCACACTGGGGGCAGAGGATGCCGGCAAGCCGCCATACGATGCCGTTCGCGCGAACCGCGGTCATGCCGCACCGCCGATCCGGCGCTGGACGCAGTGCAGGGCCTTCATGACATCGTCGATCTCGCGCGTGATTACACGCTTCTCCAGCCCGTCGACGGCGCCGTCTTCCAGCGCTTCAGTGATCGCGCGGACGACATCGGCCGCCTCATTGGCGATCTTGAGCGCGTCGATGAGGCTCACCGGCGCGACGGCATTGGCCGTTGCGGCGCCATCGGTGGGCACGAGCTTGTAGCCGAGCATCGCCGCCATGGCCGAAACGATGATTGGCGAGTTCGCCTCCAGGTCGCATTCGACGGCGATGTCGATCGGCATGAACTTGTCGGACGTCTCTTCGCCTGCGGTCGCATACTTCGAAAGCGCCCCGGCCTTCACGCGCGTCACGTGCTGGAACGCGTCGCCGCCGCCTGCCTGGTCGATGCCTCGACGGGTTGCAGCCTTGAGCGTCAGGCCCTGTTTGTCCGAAATCGTGCGCAAGCGTCATCCTCCCTGAAAAGCAAGGAAATCGTTCTGTTCAATCTTTCCGTGAAAGCCACGCGGGCGCGGCTTAGGGTTGGTCCATCAGATCAAGGGGGACCACATGACAACGACCACTTCATTCCGCAGCCTCCGAGGCGGCCGCCAGCATCGATCGAATGCGATCGGCGGAAAAGAAATCCTCCGGACGCAGATCGACACCTTCACTGCGGGCATACTCGAGAAGAGCCCGCTGGTCCTTCGCCGGGATTATGCCGCCGGTACCTTCTCGGACATTCGTCGGATAGGTCCACCTGTACACGCGAGAGACGTGCTTTCCGACGACGGTCGCAACGGTGCTTACGCCTCCGAGAAGGCGCACGATCGAGGATGCGGGTTCTTCCTGGTACTGTGCCATGCGTGATATTTGCGATAATCGCGATTTGTTGTCAATCGAAATTCGCGATCTTCGCGATAGCAAGATTTGCGACATTCGCGAAAATAGGAGCATGGATGAAAAACGTAAGCAAATCCGCGACTGGATGCAGGCCGAACTCCAAAGAATGGGGCACGGCGCAAAGGGTCGCTTGGCTGAATACCTCGGCATACGGGCCGACGGCATCACCCGAATGTTGAACGCGGAGCCAGGCAAGGAGACGCGCGAGGTTAAGGCGAGCGAACTCGTCCGCATGGAAGAGTTCTTTGGAAAGCCTGCGCCCGTGACCGACAGCGCATCGCCGTCGAGAGACGGTCTGCGCCCGATCATGCAACAGCCGCGATTTGTAAAGGTGATCGGCAAAGTCGCGGCCAACACCTGGCTTGATGTCGAAGATATGAATTTCAGCTACGATGATGTGTATAGCGTCCCGACACTTAGCCTCTATCCGGAGGATTGGCAGTTCGGGTTAGTCGTCGAGGGAAATTGCCTCAACAAGATCGCCAACGATGGCGATGTGCTTTCTTGTCTCAATCTTGCTCTCGCAAATGAAGGCCCAGTCGACGGCGATCTCGTTATCGTTGAACGCAAGCGGTATGGCGGGCAAATGGTCCAGAGAACGGCCAAGAGATTGAAGCGCACGGCCCAGGGATATGAGCTTTGGCCTGAAAGCACCGACCCACTTCATCAGGATCCAATCCTGATGTACGAAGGACATGGCGACGAGCAGGTCGAGATCATCGGCAAGGTACTTTGGATCATGCGAAAGCCCTAGTCGATTCGCAAACTTCGCGATTATCGCGATATTTCCACTTGACTGATATTCGCGATTATCGCAATTATCTCGCATCCCGTAACCGGAGATGCGAACATGATCCGCTACATCACCCGTCCCGATACCGCCGCCGTGATCGCCGCGCGGCCGCGCTGCGTCCGCTCGCTCGAAGAGCGCATGGCCGACGACATGCGCGAACTCGCCTTTGCCGGCGACAACGTCAGCGTCGAAGCGCTCGTCGCGCGCGGCTGGACCCGACCCACGGTCCTGCGCCTTCACGAAAAGGCCGTCGCCATCGCTCGCCGCAAGTCCGTCCGGCAGGTGGCCTGACATGGCGGAGCGCCCCAATCCCCCGCGCATGATCCTTCCGGGCGATGACTGGATCACGGGCCAGACCCCGGAGTTCGCCGAACCGCCGCGCATCAGCGGCAACCTCGAAACCCTGATCATTGGCATCCTCATCGGCGCCATCCTGTCGCCGTGCATGATCGCCATCGGCAAGTGGGTGTTTTGATGGGGGCGGCGATGCGTCTGGTCGAAAACCCGGTCCCGACCGTGTGGCCCGATGGCCGCGTCATCGATCTTGCCAAGCCCGATCATGAGATCGTCTGCTTTGCAGAGATCGCGAACACGCTTTCGAAAGTTGCGCGTTTTAATGGTCGGAATCGCGGCATCGCTCTGTCCGTCGCGCAGCATTGCGTCATGGGCGCGCAAGCGCTGATCAACGAGGGCGCGACCCGTCACGAGGCAGCGCTCTTCCTGCTGCACGACGCGCATGAGTGGGCGCTCGGCGACCTTATTCGCCCGAGCGCTGATCTCTATGCCGCTGCATGCAATGAACTCTACGGCGAGACCCGGCTACTCGACGCCATCGCCGCCTGCAAGGCGGCATGGGACGAAGCGATCTACTTCGCGGCTGGGCTACCAGGCCCGGAGGTCTGGACCAAGCGGCAGAAGAAGCTGGTCAAGGATATGGACCAGCGCATGCAGCGCGCGGAAGCTATTGCGCTCTTCGGCCCTGCCGCAGGCGCCAAGTTCCCGAAGTCCGCCACGCCAAAGCTCACCGGCGCCATCAAGCCATGGGCAGCCGGCAAAGCAGAGGAACAGTTCCTCTCCATGGCGCGAAAGCTGATCGGCGACGATCAGATCCTCGATCAGACCTCAATTGCAGCTTTGCGGAGCGACTTATGAAAACGATAGCATGCACGCCGGTCGCCGCGATCGGCGACACGCGCCGGCTGATGATCACCAGCATGGACGGATCGACAAAGGTCGGAACTGCCAAGGATGGCGGCCCGCTGCTGGCTGACTTCACCGCCGGGGCCTTCATCCTTGCCGACAACGACGACCAGCTGATCGTCGGCCCGATCCAGATCGAGGCGGCGCAGGCGCTGGCCTGCAAGGTTGCCAGCGGCGATCCGCGCGCGATGACGGAACCGCAGGCAAACCTCATCCTCGCCACAGCCGTGCTGGCGCTCGCCCATTTGTGGCCGCGCGTTCTCGCGGCCGCCGCGAAGGGATCCGCCTGATGTCGGGATCCCTGAACCGCGCAAGCCTTATCGGCCACCTCGGCGCCGATCCCGAAATCCGCCGCACCCAGGACGGTCGCCCGATCGCCAGCATCCGCCTCGCCACCTCCGAGACATGGCGCGACAAACACTCCGGCGAGCGCCGCGAAAAAACCGAATGGCACAGCATCGTTATTTTCAACGAAGCGCTGTGCAAGGTCGCCGAGCAGTACCTGAAGAAGGGCGCCAAGGTCTTCATCGAGGGTCAGATCGCCACCCGCAAGTGGCAGGACCAGCAGGGCCAGGACCGCTACTCGACCGAGATCGTCCTGCAGGGCTTCAACGGCCAGCTCGTCATGCTCGATCGCGCCAACGGCTCCGGCTACCAGGCCGGCGGCAACGGCGCCAGCGACTACGGCTATGACACCGACCGTGCCGCCGGCAGCACTTCCAGATCCTCCGCATCGCCCTCGCAGAGCCTCTCGCGCGACATGGACGATGACATTCCGTTCTGACGGGAAAGGGCAATCCAATGGAAACGCAGACTTTCGATCCCACGGCGTCCAGATCGCCGGTCCCGCAGGAAGCGGTAAAGGCCGCGGCCAAAACCATTTCGAGGCAGGCAAGGCGCGGCAAAGCCAAGGAAGAGCCCGAGGCCCAGATCGAGGCCTTCACCGAGAAGCAGACCGGATCCGCGGACGCTCATGGCGTTGCCCGTGATCAGCTCCGCGCCTTCGTCGAGCGCATCGAGCGCCTCAATGAAGAGAAGGCCACGATCAGCGACGACATAAAGGACGTCTATGGCGAGGCCAAGGGCGTGGGCTTTTCGGTCCCCACGCTGCGCAAGGTCATCGCCATCCGCAAGCAGGACAAGGACGAGCGGATGGAACAGGAAGCCATCCTTGATACCTACCTGCAGGCGCTCGGCATGATCGACCTTCCGGCGGAGGATTGAGCGATGCCGGTCGTCACCGTCACCACGGAAGTTTCCTTCGACGTCGCGGCACTCGACGACGACGTCATCAAGGCCGAGTTCAACCGTCGCCCCGACGTCAAGCAGTGGGCGCACGACTTCTGGAAGAGCAAGCTTCCACCAGAAAAGGCGCTCTCGGATTTCACCAACGACGAGATCCTCGACGAGATGGAGGATCGCGAAATCGAGCATCCCCAGTTGGTGACGATCGAACGCGTCTATCGCCTCATGGCCGAACGCGAAATCGACGCTGCCATGGACGAGCTTGCGCGCGAGTTCGGCCTTTCCTTCCCATCACACGAGCGACGCATTGCGGATCTGCTCAGCGGCAGAGGGACCGACCCCCATGTTCAAAACTGAAAAGCCAGCCTTCGTGGCGGCCGTGTCCAGCATCATCGGCGTGGTGAACCGCACCGCCAAGATCCCGATCCAGCAGCATTCGCTGTTCGAGCGCGACGGTGATACCATCATCGTGCGCGGCACGAGCATGGATATCGAGATGGCGGCCCGGTTCAACGCCGGCTTTGCCGATGACTTCGAGGACTTCACAGCACCTGCGCACCTGATGGCCGATGCCGTCAAGAGCATGCCCGACGGGCAGGAAATCCGCATCGAGCGTATCGACCATGCCGGCAAGATGACCGGCATCTACATCAAGTCCGGCCGGTCGCGGCTGAAGCTGCCGGTCATGCCCGCGTCTGATTTTCCCAAGCTCGACGCGGGCACCCTTCCGCACCAGCTGAGCATGGCCTCTTCGCTGCTGGCCAAGGCCATGAAGGCGACGGTGCACGCAGTGACCAAGGACCAGACGCGCTACTATCTCGCTGGCGTCTACCTGCATCCGAAGGTCGACGGCCTCCGCCTGGTGGCAACGGACGGCCTGCGGCTGGCCGTTCGCCTGATCAAGGCGATCGACCTCGACCAGGGCGAGGATCTGGCAAGCCTCCCGCCCATCATCGTGCCCACCAAGGCCGTCGACACGATCCTCAAGTTCATCGCCGAGGATGAGGACGTCACGCTCGACTATTCGGCACTTAAACTCCGCGTCACCTGCGGATCCCGCGTGATGACAGCCAAGCTCGTCGAGGCCACGTTCCCCGACTACTGGGCGATCAAGCCTGCGCCCGGTTCGGTGTGTGCCAGCTTCAGCGCCGCTAGCCTTTCGGGCGCCATTGCCCGCGTGTTGGTGGCAACGCCCGATGCTGGCCTCGGCGTCGCCTTCCGTTTCGCCGGCGGCGCGCTGGCCCTGCAGGCGCGCGACAATGCCGTCGGTGAAGGCGAGGACGAGATCGACTGTGCCGCCGATGGCGAGGTCGAGACCGGCTACAACGGCGCCCATATGCGCGAGGCCCTCGACCACACCGAAGGCGACGCCGTCGAGCTGCTGACCAGCGTCGGCGCCAGCCCCTCGCTGCTCCGCGCCGCCGGCGACGAGCACAACTACACCATCCTCATGCCGATGAAGCCGAAGGGAGCACGCGCGTCATGAAGAACAAGCTTGTCGACCTCAACAACCACCTCTTCGCGCAGCTCGAGCGCCTAGGCGATGAAGATCTCACCGCCGAGCAGCTCGAGCAGGAGGTGCGCCGCACCGACGCCATGGTCGCCGTTAGCACGCAGATCCTGCGCAACGCCGATCTGAGTGTGCAGGCCGCAAAACTCGTCGCGGAGTATGGCGGCAACTACGAGAAAGTGCTCCCGATGATCGAGGGCGCCAAACAATGAGGCGGCCGCCAATCCCCTACAGTGCGGCCGAGATGGCGTGGCTTGAGGCGAACCGCACCATGGTTATCAGTGACTACCATAGGGCGTTCCAGTCCGTATTCGGTCGCGGCGACGTGTCGTCAGCCAATCTCCACCAACTGCGCAAGCGAAAGGGATGGAAGGTTGGGCGCGCGCCCGGTCGCTACGTCGGCCGCCGCAGAAAGTTCAATGATGCGGAGATCGCTTGGTTACGCGAGAACTGCACCATGATCATCGGCGATTACCACCGGGCTTTCTGCAAACAGTTTGGCCGCGACGATGTCACCTCCGAAAATCTTCACGCGTTGCGCAAGCGTGAAGGCTGGAAAACCGGTCGCACGGGACAATTCGGCAAGGGCAGCACACCGGTCAACAAGGGAAAGCCTTGCCCTCCCGGCAAAGGTGGGCGTCACCCGAACGCGCAGCGCACTCAGTTTCGCAAGGGCAACGTTTCGCACAACTTCATCGGCGCCGGCCACGAGCGCATCGACAGTCAGGATGGTTACGTCGTCTTGATCGTTGACGAAACCAACCCCTGGACCGGACACAAGACGCGCCCGGTCCACAAGCACAGGTACCTCTGGGAACAAGCAAACGGGCCCCTGCCGGAAGGTCATGTCCTGAAGTGCCTCGATGGCGATAAGACGAACTGCGCCCCGTCGAACTGGGAGGCTATTCCGCAGGGTGCGCTGCCGCACCTGAACGGCCGTATCGGCATGGCGTACGACCAGGCTGCGCCGGACGTGAAGCCGGTCATCATGACCATCGCCAAATTGAAGCACGCAGCGAGATCAGCGCGCAACGCCCGGCGCTCCCTCATCGTAGGAAGTGGATCCGGGTCATGAGCAGCCGCCGCGACCGCATCCGCGCCAAGATCATGGCGCGCGTCGAGATCGAGGAGGCAACCGGCTGCTGGCTCTGGACCGGCCCGACTTCGGGCGAGAACGGTCGCGGCGCCGGCTACCCGCGCATGAGCCTCGACGGCCAGACGGTTGCCGTCCATATCGCCATGTGGACGAACGAGCACGGCTACATTCCGGGTAAGAAAGAGCTGGATCACGTCTGCCGCAACCGGCGCTGCATCCGGCCCGACAACGACAAGCATATCCAGATGGTCACGCGCAAACGAAACGCGCTCCGCCGCGAAGAGGCAAAGCGCGCCATGGCTTGCGAGGAGGTGAGGGGATGAAGGCTGCACGCAACGAGATCCTGCCTGCGTCGCTCCCGCCGCTTGGCATCAGCCGGGAGCAGGCCGCAACGCTGATCGGCATCAGCGTGTCGCTGTTCGATCGCGCGGTAGATGCAGGCACCATGCCCAAACCGCGCATCCTTGGCGGCCGCCTGATCTGGGACGTCGCGGAGGTCGCCGAGCATTTCCGCGCGATACCCCACAAGGACGAAGGCAAGGTCGCCACCATTGACGCTGGCGCCGACTCCGGCAATCCTTGGGATTGATGAGCCGTATGTTCCCGAAGCTGCCCAAAGGTGTTTCCGTCGATCGCGATTTCCGAAAGGGAAATCCGCGCCTGTATTTCCGTGCGCCGGGCCGCAAGAAGGTGCGCCTTCGCCAGACGCCGGGGACGAAGGAATTTGACGACGAGGTCGCGTGCGCGCGCCTCGACGTCCCCTACGTTCCGCCAGGCGCGCCGCCCGAGCCGAAGCCTGTCGTTCGCACCGCGGCCGAGGGCAGCCTCGAATGGCTGGTGCTCCAGTATAAGAAGCGCGCCCGTAACACGATGGAGCCCGACCAACTGGCCCGTCGCGTCAGACTGCTGGAGGAGATTTGCGACAGCCTGACGACGGAAAGCAAGAAGCGCCGCGGAGATCTACCTGTCGCCCTGATGGAGCGAAAACACATTACCGAGATCCGCGACACCATTCGCGACACGGCCGGCGCCCAGAACAACGTCGTCAAGACGATATCCGCAATGTTCGGCTGGGCGATGGAAAACGATCTCGTTGAGCGCAATCCGGCGCTTCGGATTAAGAAGTTGGAAACAGGGCAAGGGTTTCACACGTGGACTGTCGACGAGGTGCGCCAGTTCGAGGCGAAGCACCCGCCAGGCACAAAGGCGAACCTGTTCATGAACATGGCGCTCTATACCGGCCTGCGCCTGGCGGATCTCGCCATCCTCGGCCGCCAGCATGTGCGCAACGGCTGGCTGGTCATTCGCCCCGGCAAGACGAAGAAGTCGAGCGGCGTCACCGTGCAGATCCCCGTGCTACCTGAGTTACAGAAGTGCCTCGATGCCCAGCCGGCCAAGCAAATGACGTACCTGGTGACCGAGTACGGCAAGCCCTTCTCAAAGGACGGCCTCGGGAACCGCATGCGCGAATGGTGCGATCAGGCTGGCCTACCGCAATGCTCGACGCATGGCCTCCGGAAGGCGGGAGCTACGATCGCGGCCGAGAACGGCGCGACCGACGACGAGCTGATGGCGATTTTCGGCTGGACGACCAAGAAGCAGACGACGCTTTATACGAAGCAGGCCAATCGGAAGAAACTGGCTGCATCTGGCATGGAAAAGATCCGGCTTGATCAGTAGCCCGCCTGGCGGCGCATTACCTTCAGCGTTTCCAGCTGGATAAGGACCGTTTGGGGAAGATGGCCTATGACGGGCCCCGTGCCGTCTTCGCGCTTGCAGAAGAAATCCGGGCCCCAAGGAAGCAAAACGGTCCTTGAGAGAATAAAGCAGGTCGCCTGCGGCAGTCCGCATTTATCAAGTTCGGTGGAGTTCGCGATATGGAGATCAAGCGGGCACTCCTGCGGCGTCCGCTTCGACGTCCCGTAGGTTACTTCGACGGCGCCCCACGTGTGGTCCTTTGCCAACCTTATGGAACGAACTAAGCCCGGTCGAGGTTTCGGACCGGGCTTTTTAGGCATCTCTTTCTCGGGAAAGAGGCACCAAACGATATCAAGCTGCGAGGGTAAGGTGGCAACCGCATACGTTTGGCGCATACAGGCTCACCAAGCGGGGCCGTCAACGAGCTCGAGCTCGTCTTCGTTGCACTCGGCGGCAGAGATCTTGCGAAGCGCCTCCAGGTCGGCATCCGTCACCTCATCGCTGTAGTCAGCGGCAAGGATTTCCGGACGCCACGCGGGACGCGTTGCGTTCTCGGGGGAAACGGGTTGAGGGATTCTGGACATAAGCACTCCCTGCGGCTTGTGATACATGGCAGAACGACAGATGATCGAATGAGTTCCGGTCATAGCATCCATGTGATCAACACTCTTGGCTGTTCCGCCGTTAACGTCGCGTTAATGGCCGCCGCTTTCTCGGTTACAATACACGCCACGAATAAGGTGGCAATAGACCAATCGTCGTACAAGAAGGGTGTGACAATTTTGCGTCCTTGCCGCCCGCATTCCGCTCTACATCACGTAGCTTGCCCGGAACATTCGAGCATCAAATTTTGTCCCGCGCCCCGGAGGGTCTTTAAATGTGAGACAAAATTGATCAGAAAATGCAGCAAATTCAATGCTGCAAAAATGGAATGGTGCCCAGAAGAGTTCTCCGCAAAATCTTTGATTTCAATCGCTTGCGGGAACGTGGGGCACTCGATCCCGCGCTGATATCGCTATGCTATTTTTGCGGGTCGTCCCACGAAGACCGCTCTCGCAAGACCGTTGACTTGTTCGATACGCCGTGAACATTAGTAGAACATGGGCGATCATGAATACCGCATAGAAGTCTGGGACCGTGAGGGCGGCGAACGGATCGAGACCTGCTGCCGATCAACGAATTGGCTGATGCTCCAGGCGGCATGGAAGGCGGCGGTCGATGCCTTTCCTGGCCGATTTCTGATCCAGTACAACGGCGACCATGTCACGGGACGCGCCGAAGTTCCCGAGGCACCTCCCGTCGGCGACTGCCCAATGCCCGCCAATGGTATCTGCCTGTTCGATCTTCCTGAGTGGTACGAGCTATACGCTGAATGCGACGCATGCGGCCACGTCGCCCGAGTCGATCGATATGCGGAGGCGCTGCAGAAGGTGAAAGGGAGACCGCTGATGGAGGTCGCTACAAAGCTCAAGTGCGCCAAATGCAAGACGCGCGGCAAGAGCCGCTTTCTGGTAAGAAAAATCCCACGATGAGCGACGAGAAGTCGAACGCGCAGAAGGCAGCCAGCATTCACGAGGAACACTGGTGCCAGCACCCGGGATGCAAGAGGTGGGGAAGTTTCGGCTATGACCGCGGCAAGGGCACGATCGATTGGTGGTGCGCGGAGCACAGGCCGGACAGTGCCGGCGGTAGCCAATGAGGCGTAAGCCCTGGTGGTTCTACGCGATTCTGATCGCCGCCGCGCTGGGCGCGATGGCGAGCATAGTGGGGAGATCTGGCCAAGCGCTTGGCTGGTGGTGATCAGCCCGGAACACCAAGCGTCCGTCTCTCAGCCCGCCTTCCGTTCACGTTGTCGAGCCGCTGCAGGATCTCCCGCATGACCCGGATATCGCCGTTCATGTCGTTGAGACTGTCCTGAAGCTCTTTCATCGCCGTGGCCGTCGTCGCGGTGGACTGCTCGGCTACAGTCAGCCGGTATTGAAGGTTGTCGATCTTGCCGATGTCCTTCTCTGTGCCCTTCACGCGCTCCTCGAGCTTCGCCATGCTGGCACGGTATTCGGCTGACTTCTCCTTTCGGTCCTGTTCGATCGCTGTGCGCCAGGACTGCAGCTCTTCGATGTCCCTGCTCTTGTCCACCCAAATCGCAACGCCGCCAACGCACATGCCGACGAGCGTTATGATCTGGATGATCGTGTTCAGGTTCCATTCGAGCTTCGGGGCGCGTTTCGGTAGTTCCATAGCATCCACCTCTGCCATTTAGTCCCCTGCCATGCCATGCGTTGCGAGCGGTATGCTAGACCGGGCGAACCCGGTCAGGCCTTGTTTGCGGGCGCCAGATACGTCAGCACGGCCGGCAGAAGCGTCGTGACGGCGTAGAGCGCGAGATAGCCGTACCAGGGCGTGCCTTCCGGCATGAACGGCAGGCCAATGGTACCGGTTGCAGCACCGCCGGCTGCAGCTGCGATGGCTTTCGAAATCTTCTGCATGGTCATGCTCCTTTCTTGTGCCGTGCATAGGCAGCGGCCAGCTTCGTGTCGTACTTGTTCTTTGCGTATCCGGGACCGTTGTAGCGCGATGCGAAGCCAGCCCAGTCGCCACGCTGGAGGGCGGCGAACATCGCGGGGTTGGCCTTGACGAAGCGGATCATGCCCTCAAGCTGGTTTGCCTCGCCCTTGGCGAAGTCCTTCACCATCGCCACTGCGCTATCGAAGCCGCAGGCCTTGTGGTTGAAACCCATGACTTGGCCGATCCCCCACGACGTGGCGAGGGCCGCAATCTCGGCGCCGGCAATTTGGGTGCAGCGATCGATTCGGGCGAACGAGGTCGAGGGATATGCGCCGGCCTTCCAATTGGCGTAGGCCAGCCCCTCGGCGGCGAGCGCGTCCCTCACCTTCCCGCTCGTCATCTTCCAGGCGATGTGCGGCTCATATAGGCACTTCACCGCTCCGGAGGCATAGAAGCCGGATCCGGCCGCTTCTACCTCGTTCACGGCGCGAATCCTCGCCTCTTCAATGCCGTGGGATGCAGCGAGCCTCGCGAAGTCAGCGGACGACAGCTTTGCGCCGGTCCCCATGTAGAAGGGTTTTGCTGCGCCCTTCTGCTCGTCTCCGATCTGCTTCAGCCGCGCCAGCGTCTTGAAACCTGCGATACCATCCGCCTCAAGCCCTTCGGCGATCTGAAAAAGACGAACTGCCGCCTTGGTCTTCGCGCCGTTGATGCCGTCAGCCGGGCCCGGGTCATAGCCAAGCGCGATCAAGCGCCGCTGCAGATCCTGCACGGTCGTGTTCATGGTGATGTCCTTGATAAAGGTCGCCGATACGCCGAATTGCAATCGCGAGTTGACGAAACAACTTCGCGGCCTGCATAAGCTATCAGCTAGTCTGGGTGGGGACCTTAAAGCATGTCTGGTACCAGGAAGAGAGACAGAGGCGCGCTCTTAGCGCTCGCCATTACGCTCATCGCCATCGTTGCCGTTGCCTACATTGATGCGGCTACCCAAGCGCCGCCCCAGCACAAAATGAACAACGAAGAGACCGCAGATATAGACCGCGATCCCCAGGATGATGTCGCGCAACCGATATCCAGCGGAGATGACTTTGAGTTCTGGCAGGATACTTTCCCTCAATGGATCATGGCGATCTTTTCGATCGCGGCCACAGCTATAAGCTGGCGCGCGATTTTTCTGGTCAGAGACACTTTGGACGTCAACCGACAAGCAACGACCGCTGCGCGAGACGCCGTTAGTGAAGCGCGTCGGATTGGAGAGCTTCAGGTACGCGGGTACCCTAGTTTCGTGGGGGTAGAAGTCATCTACGAGCCCCTCGCGCATATGTTTATCGGACACGTAGTGCTGGCCAATTCCGGAAATTCGCCAATCCAAAAGATGCTGATCAAAGGCACCATGGTATGCAATTTGCAATGGAAAGGAGAGTACCGTCAGATCATGTCCGCTTCGCAGCCAGCAATCGTTCCAGATCTTGGTGCGAGTGGGACGGAAACATTTCCCGTCGAATTCTCCATCCCTCCTGTATCCCGCCAATTCTGTGCTGCCACCACTTTTGCAGAAGTTGTCATCGTCCTCACTGGTGAGGATATATTCGGTCACAGTTTCGAGGGGAAGCTGGCTGCTCAATTCCACAATGGAGGGGTTGAGTGGACCAATATCCATCGAGGGGTAATTCTGTCTGGAGCAACCACACAGCCACGCTATACACAGAGATAGTAGCAGTGCCAGCTTCCAAGTCATATCGCGGGCCATCGTCGGTTTACCTTGGTTAGCTCGAAAACGCATCCAGCATCGCCAGCATCGCCGCCGTATGCGCGCCGATCTCAGCGACGGATAGCCCGCCACCAATCGACCAGCCCGCAATCGTGCCGGGGTTCCATTCGGAACTTGTCCTGCCGATGGCGATCTGACTGTTTGCCATTGTGGTGGAGGGGCTGGCGACGGTACCCAGCGACACGCCGTTGAAGTAGAAAGTGATCGCCGCATCGGTAATGCGGTTCATCAGGAGCACGCCCCGCCGTGAACCGACGAGATTGGCGGAGACGGTCGAATCGGAGTTGAGCCGCCCCGCGACCGAGTTTCTGGCCGAATTGGCAAACGGGTATAGGATTGTGCCGCTTAGCCCGCCCAGCGGGCAAACCATCGCCTTCCCGTTTTCCATGCTGGCCCCGTCGTCACCGATAAGGATGGCGATATGGGCGCTGTTCAGCGAGTATTTCCAGCCGGCCGAGGAGGGATTGATGCCGGTGACGATGCTGTCGTCTTCACCGTCCAGCGTGTAGCCCTTCGCAGAGAGCACGGGGCTCCCGTCAAGGGTTTGTGCGGGGCCGCCGGAATTCCAGTTCAAGGTCGCGTCGAGGTTGGACGGGAGCTTCCCCTTGACGGCGAAAACGTCGCACTTGTCGAATACACCGGACTGCTTCATCTGATACCAGGCATATGAGATGATGGCCTGCTGAATCACATCATAAGGTGCGTTGTAGCGCGCCAGATGATCCTTTGCCGACCCTCTGATCGCGCGTTGGATAAGGCGATCGGTGGGAACGCTGATCCCGGTTTGCGCCTTAACGCTTGGAATGATCAAAACCATTTCTGCCTCTCCTTACGAGATATCAATCTGACGGTGCGTCAGCCACTTATGCATCGGAGTGCCCTCAAAATACGTGCCGTAGCTCACAGTCGAGCGGATGTTGGTGCGCGGAACGTTTTCGACATTCCTCGGGTCGGATTGAGGGTTCAGGCCCGCTGTGACAGTGGTCGCACCGGCTGCTGGCTCGCTCGTCGTGATGACGAGGTTTGTTCCGCCTGAAATTGAAACGCCCGTCACGGTCTTTCCGGGCACCGCAATGCCCGCATTGGCAATCGCCGTGACAACATCGTTGGTCGCGATCGTCGCCGCCTGCGACAGGACGGCGGTAATCTGGTTTGCGCCAGTGATCGCGGCTGAGACGATATGCAGTGGCGTCCACTGTTGCCCTCGCTCGAGGCGTGTCACGATCTCCGCCATCAGTTCGCCGCGCATGCGGTGCCCGACAGAGGTGTGATGCAGGAAATCGCCGGAGAACGGGTAGCAGTAGGTGGGACCGCCGCACCAGAAGTCGCCAAACGCTTCGGCCACGCTCAAGGCGTAGTCGAGAACCGAACGCATCCCGGCCGACGCGACGAAATTCGACATCTGCCACGTGATCATTCGCACAGGCGTCGCCTGCCCGGTGATGGGTTGTAACGCTTCCTCCAGTTGGTATCGAAGCAGGTCGTGCTTGGACCCCAGCGCCGGATCGGATGAATTCGCCTCGCCCTGGGACATTTCTATCCACCCGACAACAAGGCGCTTGCCGGCGGGCTTAAACTCCATCAGGCGCGTCACCGTCGTCACGATGTTGTCAAAGCTATGGTAGCCTGCGGGTGCGTCGTTCATTAGGCTCGAGATGGATTGCCCGCCCTCGGACCCGTTCCAGATCAAGAGGTCCGGAAGATAGCCGTGGCACTCCTCGCTCGCCTTCTTCATGTAGGCATGCGCAAAACCCTCAATCGCCGTGGTGCCGTGCGTGCCCGTTGACGCGATGCTGCCGACAAGATCGGTCATCCCGAATATCTCTTCCGGCAACAGTTCGATCGACGCTCCGCCGGTCGTCGCCTGCCCAAGCCAGGCATTGGCGGCGGCCGTTGCGGGCATGAGCAGATGACCGGAATAAGGGTTGACCGGGAACAGGTTGGCAACGCCGTCACTGCGGGCCTGACCTTCGCCGTTGCTCTGCCCATCGGAAAAGGCAAGCGTGATCTGGCCGTCGAAGAAGAGGTTGCCATTCTGCGCGACACGCCGCACGAGCTTGGCGCCATCTGCCTCCACAATGGCCTGAAGCGCGCCGCCGACCGACTGGACCGAATGCCAGGTCAGGCCGGCATCGCTGTTGATGAGGCGGTCCTCGCCGGTACCGCCAACGGCGCGGAGCGCGCCTCCGCTGATATAGCCCATGATGTAGGGTTCCGACGCCCCGCCTGCGATGACGACGTTGTCACCCGTCGCCGCGCCAACGAGACTACCGGTGAACAGGTCATACCCAAGGATAAGACCGCCATTGGTGTCGATCAGGAGCGGCCAGAGCCCGTCATTGCCGTAGCGATAGCCGAGATCGAGAAGGCCGGCGGCGTCGTTCTGGTCGTCGCCCACAAGGGGTAGGAGATACGCGCCGACCTCGCGATCATATGCGAACGTTGCAACGCCGTTGGCAAGGGCATGAAAGACCCATAGATTCTGCGCCACGATATCCATGCCGGCGTCAAGCGAATGGACCGCGTCCTGATCTTCGCGAAAGGCCAGAAGATCCGCGATAATGCTGGCAGGCGTGCCAATGACCCGGATCGAAGAGACGCCCGCGCCACTGGCGCGCAACAGATACACCGTGCCGGCGACAAGATCGCCCGCAATAAGGGGAGTTCCGTCCGCGCGCGTCAATTCCTTTGCGCCGAGGCTGTCCAGATTGAGGGTGGCCGCGCCCGTATTCGTCGCAACCGGCGTCAGCCAAAACGCCTGGCCAATCTGGTAACTGGCGATGCCGGCCGTCGCAGTTATCGTGTTCGTGCCGGCGACGGAACCGAGCCCCATGGGCGCGCGATTATCGATAAGGTCCGACAGCTCTTTCAGCGTGTCACGGCTCGATGGCGCTCCGCCGATCAGGGCCTCAATAGCCGCCTCGCGGTCCTCGATCTCCTGGTCGAGCTGGGCCTGGAGCGACGAGGTATCGCCGCCGGGCAGCGGCCCGATGCGCGTCCAAGAGCCGGAGCCAGACGAGCCGATTTTCAGGTAGACGCCGCGATAAGCCTCGTTGCTGTCGCCGAAGACGCGCCCGATCGAGCCGGCAGGCCAGTCAAGGTCGCCATAGAGTTCAGCACGCGTCTCATAGGAGACCTGATAGCCCTGCGGCAGGCCGTCCAACGCGTCCTGAATGACATCGCCTAGGTTTCGCCCGTCAGACTTCTTGACCTTGTGCTTTCCCGAAGAGGGAACACCATCGGTCGTATAGTCCCGAAAGGTGCTCCGGAACGCGCTGCGAATTTCGTCAGCCATTTGGTTCTCGCGATGTTAGATGATGGTGGCCGCAACCGGCCCGGAAACCGGCCCCTTCACGCCAGAGGCGTTGAAGGGCACGGCGTAGTAGTCCCAGACACCTTGCGGTGCGCAGGTGGCGGTCTCGATGAAAGCAATCACGTTATCGACGGACCCGACGAAGGCAGCATCCGCACGGAGGGAAAACGTGTCGCGAGCGACGGAAGCCGTCAGCGTTTCCCGATAGGTGCCGTTGGCGCTCCGGTCGGCTCCATCGTTTTGCGTTCCCCCGGCAGCGATACGTGATCGCACCGCACCAGCCGAATAACCGGAAACCGTGAAGGAGATACGGGCTTTCTGTCCGAGAGCAACAGCCATGGCCTGAGATATGGTCGCGATCGCGCCAGCGGCCTTGGTGGCGACACCGCTGGCTATCGTCCACCCACTCCCCTTGGTCCAAACCGTATCGCTGGCGAAGTCGCTGTTGCTGAGCAGGTTCGAAATTGGCGTCGGGTTCCCATCAACATATGGATAGGTAGAGGACGGCCCCGCGTAGATTGGACCGGTATTGATCGGGGTTTCGGTATCTGGGTCGAACGGCGCACCGGCCGCCACTCGATAGAGGTTTACCCACCGAAGCCGCCCGTCATTCGCCGTCCTGATTTCGAATTGTGCTCGACCAAGGTTAGAGGTCGAGGTCAGCAGGAAGCTCGATAGCGCAGCAGGCGCGGTCGGGTCTGCTACTGCGGTGCGGATGACGTAGTCCGTCCATTCCGAATAGCTGCCGCCGCCCCAGGCACGAAGCCGGAAGCGATATTCCTCACCGTCGTTGAGATAGCCAGACCGGACCTCGTCCTCGTCCTCTTCAGACATGATAGAGCGCGGCGGCTCGGATAGGTCTGTCGGCTGCCATTCCAGCTCATAGGTGAGCTTGCCGCTCTCATGGTCCCATGTGGCAAAGCCATAAGGGACACGCGTACCAGAGACGGTGTCCGTCCGGATCTCTACATCGAAGCCTTCAGGCGTGGGAACACCGCCGGCCTCTACCGGAATGACGTCGTTGCCCGGAACGCCTTCTTCTGTCGCAGCATCGAAATCATAGAGGTTTGCCGGCACGATGATGCCGGAGAAGGCGATCGTCAGATTGCGCAGCGACAGCCGAGGCGTCTCGGTGATCTCGACAATGACGTCGTCTAGCTTCGGCGGGATGTTGACGCGAACAAAGCGGCGGTACGGCACGTTCTCGGCCGCCTCGTAGTGGGCAACGACCGACACGCGTGGCGCGTTGGCCCGGATGAACGCGATCTTCTGCAGGCGCTGCACATGGTTGTGCGACTGGATCGCCTGGTTGTCGATCGTCTTGGATCGCTCGGTTTCGTCGGCGTAGGGATCGCCATAGACCGCAGCGTCGGACTGGTTGTAGTCGAGATCGAGACGCGTATACCGGCCGCGCACCGCCAGCACATTCGAGGTGTCGCGCGTGTTGCCGTCGAGCGTGAAGCTGATGACGCTGTCGGCCGTGAGGACGATATCGGGCTCTACGAACTCGCCGGCATGAACACCGACCAGACCATCCGGACGCTCGTAGACGACCAGCTCGGCCGCCTGATCCATGATGCGGCCGACTTCCACCGGATCATTGTTCGACCGGAACCAGAACCCGCCGTGGTAGCGCTTTTCGGTCTCACCATCGCGGTTGGTTACGTCCTCGTCGCCGACGTCTGCCGCGTGCTCCCATTCGGGAAGATACATATCGTCGAGCGTCAGCTTTAGGCCGACAGGGCTCGTGGCGTGCCAGAAGCGCATCAGCGGCAGATTGCGCGAGAACGCCGTGGTTTCAGTCCGGGGGTCGTATAGCCGCATCCCGGCAATGACGGAGGACAGTTCCGGCATGTTGTTCGGGAAGATCTTCATGAAGTTCTTCTGCGTGGTCCCAATGACCTTCATGAAGACCGAGGCGAGCCCGTCGCCCCGGTGGTCTGCCGTGTAGATGTCCGGGAAGGCGGTCACGATCTCGTCGTATGCCGTCTCCGCATTGAGGCCGACGCGTTCCTTGATCAGAATGTTGTTATCGAAATGCTCCGGCGCCGTGATCACCCCGTCCGGGCCGATGGTGATTTTCTCGTCGTGGAGGTAGTGCTGGATATAGCCTTCGATCCGGTGCGAGGCCTGCACGATGACGTGGTAGGCGTCCCCGTCCGTCTCTTCGAGGAATGCGTAGTCTCCGCCCTTCTTTGCCCAGCCCATGACGAACGCATCAGAGGGGACGTTCTGCTTGAGATTGTAAGAGCCATCCTCAGGCTTCGGAACGGAAGGCTTCTGGACAAGCAGGCGCGAAACCGCCAGAAGGCCACCGAACGCGAGCGCATAGGTGCCGAGATAGAGTGATGTCGCGGCAGCCGCCGTCGTCCCCAGCGACGAAACCGCCAGGGCAATCCATTCAAGTCCGGACACTCAAATTCTCCAGATTGCCAAAGGACTGGCCGTCATCGGGCCGACGCGATCGATGAAGCGGATTTTCCAGCGCTCCCCGTCGAAGATCGCGCCGAACTGCCGATCGATACTGGCCTCACTACCGATGACGCCGATATCGCCACAGGCGGGCTGCTGGACGCGTTTTGCGCCGATGGATAGGGCGCAGCGCCCCACAACCGCCGAAACGCTTCCTGCGGCGCGGATGATGGCCCGGAAGCCTTCATCGGTTTCATAGGTGCCGCGCAGGTGTTCTGCCGGGTCGCGATGACCGAGCCAGATGGCCCACGATGCGAGCATCAGGCAGCAATCCACCTTCCCCGGCGCCCAAGGCTTCACCTCGTAGGCGCGGAAGAAGTCGGCCAGTGTGGTTTCCATTCAGGCAAAGCGCGGCCAGTTCACCACCGGGCGAGGCTCCTTTTTCAGGATCTCGGCCGCGATTTCATCCGCAAGCTTTGTGCCGTATCGGTCGACTATCACCGCGAAGATATCATGTGCGGGAGTTCCCATCAGTTCGTTGAATCGCTCGGGGCGCACCATGTTTGAATTCCTTTCTACCAGTTGGGCCAGCGGATTTTCTTGTTGAGCAGCAGCACCATCCGCTCAAGGAAGCGGTCGACCGGGGCACTGGGGTTGAGAAGCGCCGAGCGAAGCCGCTGGACGACATCCGACAGAACACCGCCGTTCTCTTGCTTGCGGAGCGAGAAGCGGTTCGTGACCTCCACCGTGATCGTGGAGCGGATCTCTGTGTCGCTGGCAGTGTCCGTGAACAGCAGATTGTCGATCTTGCCGGTGAACTTCACCGCCGGCTCCCCATAGGGCTTATCGCGCTCGTCGCACTTCTGGATCATCAGCCGGAACCGAGAACCCTTGATCGTCCCCGCCTGATAATCGGTCCAGATCGCGTCAGAGGTCGGCCCATCGATACCGGAGATGACCAGCGAAAGCGTGAATGCCTCCGCATTGATCGCCATCTCGATATCGTCGAGCGCTTCCTCTGTAAGGATGCACGACCGGTAGATATGCCCGTCCTGCGCCACAAACGGCCCGCCTGATCCGTCGTACCAGCGCAGCGTCTTCGACGGGAGGTTGACCTCGCAGAGGACGCGAAGTGACTTGAGCGACATCAGTCAGCCACCGCCAGAGCGTTCCAGTAGTCGGTCGCCTCGACGAACGAGACGGAGGGGAGTGAGTTCTTGCTGATCGCGTTCTGCTCGATGTCCATCCCGCGGTCATCGGCCAGATGGCAAAGGCACGTCGGCTGGTCGAATTCCAGAGACGCACCATCCGGGATCTCGGCGCGCACAGAGGGCGAGATCGGCACGGTCCAGACGTTGCCCGAGCGAGAGATCAGCGGGCCGGTTTCATAGAGCGCATGATTGTGGGAGAAGCGTACGCCGACTAGATCGTTTGCCGCGTTGATCCGGCGAAGCTTGATGGTAGTTGCCCCGATTGGAGTCACACCATCTGTGACAACCGAGATCGCGCCCTGCGCATACGGCGTGTCGTCGTCGAACATGGTGTCGTCGTCATGCTCGATATCCGTCATCGGCTCGAACGCGCCGGAGACATAGGGGGCGGACAGCGACGAGCGGACCCGCACCGCGATCAACCCCGATCGACCTGACAGATGCTGTCGGATCGCCTGCCAGGTCTGCCACTGGTTGCGATGCCGGTTCTGCATGATGACGCCGGTGTAGTCGATCGCCCAATAGCCGAGATCGGTTCTGGTCGCCGGCTCCACGCCGCCGAGCGACCGGCCGCCGGTGCGCGTGAACGGCACAAGGTTTGCCGAAGCCTGCTGCGGCCGGAGAACGCACAGCGGCCATTCGATGATTTCAGCCATGGGTCACGAGTTCCTGTAATCGCCGCCAGCTTTCTCGATCTGGTAGCGGCCGACTGCTGCGGGTGCGGATTTATTGGCGCGCGAGACGCTGGCAGCGACAATGCCAGGCGACTTCCGATCGAATGTGCCGTTTGACACGCTTTCTACGAACGGCAGCAGATTGCCACTATTGTCGGCAGACACGCCGACTGTGACATGGACGCCCTGCGAGCCTGCACCACGTTCAGGCATGCGAAGATCAACGGGGATGCGCCGGCCATCCGGCAGCGGCACAGCCGCCTCTGGTCCCGCCTCGCCGAAGATCGAGGCAGATCGGGCAACCCCGCCGCGCGCGAAGCGTTTCAAAGGCTTTCCATTGGCGGCGATACCGCCGTTGGCGAAGCCGAAGATCTTGAACAGGCCGCCAAACAATCCACCACCACCCCCGCCGATGCCGGCCAGCGGCCCCTTGCCCAGCAGCACCGACTGGGCAACGGCCTCGATCAACGTGTTAAGGAACTTGTCGAGCGCCGCGTTTCCGGTCTCGATCTGCGGAATGAGATCGGAGAACGCGTCATAGGCGGCGTCGGCAAAGAACTCCGCAGTTTCCCGCGACTTCTGCTGGACAGCCTCCAGCCGTTCCGCGGCCGATGTGGCCGTCGCGTATCCGCGCGCCATTGCCTCGATACTGGCCTGCACGTCCGGCGTGATAGCCACTCCGGCCTTCTGCGCAGCGTTGAGCAGGTCCTGCTTGGATCGCGCGAAATCGATCGAGTATCCGAAGTCCTCGATTAGCGGATTGATCTGCGCCATTGCCGCCGTCTCGGCCTCAATGGCGGCGGTCCGCTCCTGGATCTGCTCGATCTCACGCTGGAAGCTATCCGCACCACTGCGGCCGCCTCCACCTCCGCCTCCTTTGCGGCCTCCCTTGGAACCACCCCCAGAACCGGTCGGAGCCGCGAAGTCAGCCAGGGAGACGGGCTGAACGATGGCCGCCGGTGCGGCGGGGAGCCGGCCGCCCTTCGGCGTGGTCGCAGGCCCGTCCCCAAGGACGCTGTTCTTGATCGCCTCGGACGTCAGCTCTCCGGCCTTCTGGATTTCCCCCTCGAAGGCATCGTTGATCCGATCGGTGATGCCCGCAGTCGAAGTGACGGTAAGGGCACCGCCAAGAAAATCCCGACGCGCAGCACCTCCAGTGAGCAGCTTGCCGACATTCTCAAGGCCAGACAGGTGGCCGATCGCATTGGCGAAATTGGTGGCGGCCGATGCACCGGAATTCAGCTGGGCGATGACATCGCTGATCTGCGAGATCAGTGTGTCGAAGTTGATGCTGTTGACGAATGCGGCCGTCCTGTCGATCTCCGCTCCAAATGTTTCGGCGGCCGCCGACGATTCGTTGAACCTGCGTGCGGCATCGACGAGCGAGGTTTGAAGGTTCACCAGGCGCTGGTCGATCGTCAGCGTGGCGCCGGCGACCTTATCCCGCAGGACGACTGACCCCGCCTCGAAGGCCCGGAAGAATGCTTCCGACGAGACCGCGCCATCGACGACCAACTGGCGAAGTTTCGCAACAGAGCCTCCAGCCTCCTCCAGACCCATCGCCGCCGCTTGCGCGATAGGCAGGGCGCCTTCCAGAATGGAGTTGAATTCCTCGGCCCGTATCACGCCAGATCCAAGGGCCTGCGATAGTTGAAGCAGCGCACCACTCGCCGACTGTGCGTCAGTTCCTGCCACGCGAAGCGCCAGGGCCACGTTGTTCGTGAAGCCCAGCAGCTCCTCGGTCGACACGCCGAGTTCCTTCTGCACAATGGAGGCTCTGCCATAAAGTGTGACCAGAGACTCCAAGGGCGCGGCATTTGCCAGCGCGCTGTCGCGCAGCCGGGCATAGACCCGCTCGAGCTCCTCGCCGGAGAGGCCGGCGACTTTCAGAGCATTGTCGACGCGCGTGGCGGTATCGACCAGGTTCTTCGCACCTGCCGCACCGCCAATCAACGCGAAGGCCCGCACTGCGGCGCTGGCGGCTGCGTTAAAGCCTGTCGAAAGGTTGCGATTCATTGCCTGAAACCGCCGCTCAATGGCGGTGGCGCGCTTGTTGGCGACACCATTCGCCTTATTGAGGGCGTTCTCAAAAGCCTTCGTGCGGGCTTCCAAAGCGACGATCAGTCGTTCTACATCAGTGGCCATGAACCGCTCTTTCGGAGGATTACCATGCGAGCATGGATAGTAATTGTCGGGTTACTCACCACCGGTGTCGCCCATGCCGCTGACATCGGCCTGGCTTACGAGAACTTTTATCGTGACGAGAAGGCGGGGCGGGCTCGCATAGTCATAAGGGTGACGAACAACACTGCCCGCCCTCAGAGGAGCATCTTCGCCGAGTGCGCGTTCTTGAATTCTGAGAAACGCGCCCTGGACGTTGCTACATTGATAGCAAGCAATGTCGCCCCTGGATCGTCGGCGGTTGTCGCTGGATGGTCAGCACAGATGCCGGGCATCGAGCATGCTGAGTGCCGAATATCCAACTACAACTAGAAGCCTTCGATCCCGAGTTCTGCCATCCTGTCCTCGCTCATCGCGGGGGCTGCCGCATTTCCGGGCTGCGCCTGCTTGAAGCCTTCCGTCATGCAGGCGAACTCCCAGAGCGTCATTCGTCCGATGTCGCGGGATAGGACGCCGCCCCATTTGTAGAAGCTGGAGAAGCGCCACTTTCCTCGCGGGAGAGCGTTTCCGCCTGCGTCTCCCCCGCCATCGGCTCCCCCGGCATATCGTCCTCGTTACCGAATAGTGCCGACAGCAGCACAGCCTGGGCGATCATGACTGATTCCGTCAGAGGCCTATCCTCGACGAACTCCCGGACGAGCTTGCGGGCGACTTCCTTGTGCAGCCCTCCGCCCTCAAGCCCGAGGCGGATCGTCTCGGTGATGTCGTTGACAAGCCACCGGCGCGTCCCGAGCCGCTCGAGGATAAACTGCGGGCCGGCATCGCACTTGTCCTGCAGCGCCCGGAGAAGCTCGATGGTGAGCTTGAACTCGTGCTCACCACCGGCCCACGTCAAATCCACGCCCTTCATTACGAGGACTTGGCGGTTCGGACGGGTTCTCCATCGAAGCGAAGCTCCAGCTCGCGCGTGACGATCTTGTTTTCGCCCTCAATCTCGCCGCTGTCGTTCAGCGCCGTCATGTAGGCGAAGCCGGTTTCGTACTCCGTATCACCGACGGCCGCATTGATGTGCGCAACGCGGCAGGACTTGCGCTGCTTCAGGTATATCCAGTCCATCATGAGTTCGTGGGACTGCCGTGCCCACCGCGCCGTACCGCTGACGGTGACGACGAGAGAGCCGGGCTCGACGAGCGTCTCCGTTCCTGCCGCCTCGTCTTCGCAGTCCTTGGGAACAGAGATCTCGTCAAGGCCGAGCGTGCGGTTCACCGTCCGGCCGGTGATGCCGCAGATCTTGACGAACACACCGGGCGTCTCGGTTTCGACCTCGACGACAAACTCATGGAATCGCTGAAAGGATGGCGCAGCCATTGTGATGTCTCCATACGAAAGCGGGCCGGTTGGTGATCCAGCCAGGAAGGGCTTGCGGCCCGGTTTCAGGTGGTTGGGCTTATTTCGCCCGCTTGTTGCTCTTGAGAGCCTTTGCCTGGCTCTGCGTGGGAGCCGGGACTTCCGTGGCCAGGCCCTTGGACACCGCATAGTCGACAACATCC
>Ga0182745_1000543_pt1 | contig 41443 bp, 31 predicted proteins | sample eDN3rd30CKraftBY_FD_128523 | JGI IMG/M metagenome (GOLD analysis project Ga0182745, IMG submission 128523) | Enriched backyard soil microbial communities from Emeryville, California, USA - eDNA 3rd pass 30_C Kraft BY (version 2) (version 2) | ecosystem: Environmental > Terrestrial > Soil >...
CGAGAAGCAATACGGCGCCGGCAACGTCATCGTCTGGGATTGTGGCGTCTATTCACCCGACGAGGGCCAGCAATACTCCTTCGACGATCGCGCGCGCGCCGAGGAACGCGTCAAGGCCGAACTGGCCAATGGCAAGCTGAGCTTCTTCCTGCGCGGCGAGAAATTGAAAGGCTCGTTCGCGCTGGTGCGCACCTCCACCGACAAGCAATGGCTGCTGCTCAAGCACAAGGACCGGTTCGTCGGCACCGACACCTTGCTGGCTCAGAACGCCTCGGTGTTGTCCGGCGCAACCCTGGACGACGTCGCCGCAGCCTCCCACGAACGCTTGTCGGCGGCACGTCTCGCTCCCACGGGTCCCATCGAGTCGATACCCAAGAAGCTGGCGCCCATGCTGGCCGAATTGGGAGACACTCCGCGCTCGCACCCCGACTGGCGCTACGAACCCAAGCTCGACGGCTATCGCGTCCTCGCCTTCATCGAAAACGGCGGCGTACGACTGCAATCGCGGCGTGGCGGCATCGACCTGACGACACCGTTCCCGGAGCTCATCGCCGAACTGCAAGCCCAGGCGGTCGACACCATGATCCTCGACGGCGAGATCGTGGCGCTCGACGATTCCGGCCGTCCTTCGTTCAACGCATTGCAGAACCGCAGCCATCTCAGGACCGCCAAGGAAATCGCCACCGCGCAGCGCCAGCACCCCGTGGTTCTGCTGTGTTTCGATATCCTGCATTTCGCGGGCTTGAATTTGCGCCACGCCAGCTACGACGAGCGGCGGCGCTACCTGACCCAATGCCTGCTGCCCGGTCCCCACCTGCAGTTGGTACATGGCTCCGACGACGCCGAGCAGCTGTATCGGGTCGCCATCGACCACGGCTTCGAGGGTATCGTGGCCAAGCGCAGGGACAGCCCCTATCAACCCGGCAAACGCTCCGCCGCCTGGATCAAGTTCAAGGCAACGCGCAGCTCGGAATTCATCATCGGCGGCTACACCAAGGGCAAAGGCAATCGTGCCGCGCTCGGCGCTGTGCTGCTCGGCTATCGTAAAGGCAAACAGCTGCACTACGTGGGCCACGCCGGCTCGGGCTTCACCGGTGAGTCCATTCGGGACCTGCAAGCACGCGCCGGCAAACTGGTTACGGCGACCTGCCCCTTCGCCGCCAAACCCCCGATGAACGGGCCGGCCACCTGGCTCAAGCCACAATTGGTCGCGGAGATCGCCTTCGATAGCTGGACACCGGATGGACACTTGCGCAGTCCGGTATTTGTGCGACTGCGCGATGATGTGGCGCCGAGCCGCGTGCGCACCGGCCCCGATGCCAGGACGGACGTCAAACGCGCCGCGCGCGCCAAATCCAAGGCCGCGGCAACGCCGGCGAACGAAGTCGAAGCGGTGCTGCAGCAACTCGACAACGATACCCAGCGCCTCGACCTCAGCGTCGGTTCGGCCAGGATCCGGCTCACCAACCTGGGCCGTGAATATTGGCCCGGTGACAAACGGGCACGGCTGCCACCGATCACCAAGCGCGACCACCTGCGCTATCTGGCGCGTGTATCACGCTTCATGCTGCCGCATCTGCGTGACCGTCCGCTCACCATGATCCGCATGCCCGAAGGCATCGGCGGCGAGCGCTTTTTCCAGAAGCACTGGGAGCAGGAGCGCCCGGGGTTCGTCCAGACCGTACCGGTGTTCTCGGAGCACAAGGATGGGCGGCACGAATACATCCTGGGCAACAACCTGGCGACCCTGCTGTGGCTGGGCCAGATCGGCACGCTCGAATTCCATGTATGGCATTCGCGCGCCAAACCCGGCGCCGATGCCGTCAGCGACAGTACCGACTACGCCAGCTCGCTCGAGGCGATGCAAGCCTCGGTGCTCAACTATCCCGACTTCCTGGTGTTCGACATCGATCCGTACATCTACTCAGGCAAAGAGGCCAAAGGCGCCGAACCCGAACTCAACAAGAAGGGTTTCGCGGTGGGCAAACGCGTCGCGTTCTGGATCAATGACCTCGTCAAACAGATGTCGCTGAGCGCGAAGGTCAAGACCTCGGGCAAGACCGGGCTGCATGTGTTCGTGCCTATCGAACGCACCGTCACCTTCGATGGCGCCAGGCATATCTGCGAAATGGTGGGCCGGCACGTCATGCGCGAGCACCCCAGGGAGGTCACCATGGAATGGGCGGTGGTCAAGCGCACCGGCAAGATCTTCATCGACTACAACATGAATGTGCGCGGCAAGACCTTGAACGTGGCCTACTCCCCCCGGGGGGTGCCGGGCGCGCCCGTTTCCATGCCCCTGACCTGGGAGGAACTGGAGGCCGCCGAACCGCAGCATTTCACCATGCGAAACGCGCTCGACCGCTTGGACAGGAGCGGCGACCGGTGGCATGATATTCTTTCGGGAAAACAGAGTCTTGCGAAGGCATTCAAGGGTAACGGTCGAAACAAGTAGCGAACCATTGCATCCTCAAGGGGGCATCTCATGGCCGCGCGTTCCATCGGTTCTCTGACCATCTCTTTCGGGCTCGTGGCCATTCCGGTCAAGCTCTACTCGGCGACCCAATCCGGCAACGCCATCTCCTTCAACCTGTTGCACAAGGGCTGCGGCTCACGCCTCAAGCAGCAGTACGTCTGCCTGAAGGAGGGCATCGTGGTCGAGCGTGACGACATGGTGAGAGGCTACGAATTCGCCAAGGACCAGTACGTCACGTTCTCTCCCGACGAGATCAAACAACTGGAGGAAGTGGGCACCCATGCGGTGGAGATCGCCGAGTTCGTACCCATCGAGGCCATCGATCCGGTGTATTTCGACAAGACTTATTACCTGGCGCCGGACAAGGGTGCCGCCAAGCCCTATGCGCTGCTGACCGAGGCGCTCAGGGAAGCCGGGCGCTGTGCCGTGGCGCGTTGGGCATCACGCGGCAAGGCGTACATCGTCGCGCTGCGTCCGGTGGGCGACGTACTGACCATGCAGCAGCTGCATTTCGCCTCGGACGTACGCCCCGCCAATGAAATCGACGTGGCCAAGCCGGACGTGAAGGCACAGGAGATGAAGCTGGCACGCCAGCTCATCGACCAGCAGGCGGCCGACTCCTTCGACCCCGGCGCCTACACCGACGAGGTGCGCGCACGCATCGAAGCCTCGATCCAGAAGAAAGTCGAGGGCCAGGAAATCTCCATCTCCGAAACCCAGCCCGAGGGCGGCGCCAAGGTCATCGACTTGATGGAGGCGCTACGCGCCAGCCTGGAGAAGACCGAAGCCGCCAAGGTGTCGGCCACCAAGCTCGGACCGCGCAAGGCGCCCAAGCGCATCGAACGGACCGCCAAACCCGCTCGCAAGGCCGGTAAGCGATAGGAGGCGCGCGCTGAGCCAGTCATGCAGACGTACAGCGCCAATGACATCGAACGCATCCTGCGTCTGTCGCGCACCACGTTACGCGGCCTGATCAAGAATGGCTTCGTCAAACCCACGCGCGGCGCGCGGCGCGAGCTGCGTTTCTCCTTTCAAGACCTGATTGTCTTGCGCACCGCGCGCGCGTTGATCGAAGCCAAGATTCCGAAGCGGCGCATCAATCGTTCGATGCAGGACCTGCGCCGGCACCTGCCCGACAGCGCGCCGCTGTCCGGCTTGAGCATCGGCGCCATCGGCGAGCAGGTGGTGGTCCGCGACGGCAAGAGTCATTTCCAGGCCGACAGCGGCCAGTATGTGCTCGGCTTCGATGTGAGCGTGGAAGACGGCGTGCTGCGCGTGGTCGAGCACAAGCGGCCGGAATCCTCGCAATCCACTGTCAAAGACCAGGAGAGTCAGGACATGGAAAGCTGGTTCGAGCAGGCGCTCGAGCTGGAGGGCACCGATCCAAAGGCCGCGCGTGCCGCCTACCAGCGGGTCATCGACATCGATCCGGACAACCGCGCCGCGTGGATCAACCTGGGCCGGCTGGCGCACGAACACCACCAGACCCGCGAGGCGGAAGACATCTACCAGCGTGCCGTTCGGCAATTGGGGCCGGACCCGCTGCTGATGTTCAACCTCGGGGTGCTGCTGGAAGACCTGGGCCGCCCCGCCGCCGCTCTGGACGCCTACCAGAGCGCCATCACCGAGGATCCCAATCTGGCCGACGGGCACTTCAACCTGGCGCGGCTGTACGAGGAGTTGGGCAAGCCGCAGCACGCCATCCGGCACCTCGGCCAATACCGGCGCCTGATGAAAAGCGCGGACGCACTGTCCGACGCCTGATCTACGCAGCAACGGCTCGCGACTGCTCGGCCTCGCCACAATAGCGCGTCAGCAGTTCTTCCCTGTGCCGCGCCGCCAGCTCGATGCTGCGTTCCTTCACATGACCGTAGCCGCGGATATTCTCCGGCAGACGCGCGAGATCGATCGCTGCCGCAAGATTATCGGAGCGCAATGAAGTGCGAAACCGTTCGATCAGACCGAAATAGTCCTCGATCAATTGACGCTCCATGCGCCGCTCCCCGGTCTTGCCGAAGACATCAAATGCCGTACCGCGCAACGACTTGAACTTCGCCAAGGCGCGAAACGCGGTAAGCATCCAGGGACCATAGGCCCGCTTGACCAGGTGGCCTTGACTATCGCGCCGCGCGAACAAGGGCGGCGCCAGATGGAAATTGAGCTGATAGTCTTTGCCGGGCTCACCGTCGAACTGCTCCCGCAGTTTCTGCAGGAATGCCGGATCGCTGTGCAGCCGCGCCACCTCGTACTCATCCTTGTAGGCCATGAGTTTGGCGAGGTTGTGCGCCACCGCCATGGTCAGCGGCAGTTGCTCGGAACCTCCCAGTCCCGCTTCAGCATCACGTACGACCGCCACCGCCTGGCTATAGCGCGCGGCATAGGCAGCGTTCTGATATTGGGTGAGCAATTCCGTACGGTGCCGCACCATGGCATCGAGAGCCGCACGCGGCGACTGTGCAATGTCGTCCTCGGCATCCGTCGCATCCGCCCCGCTCGCCACATCCGTCACGCTCTTTACGCCATGCACCGCCACGTAGCGGCCCAATTCGAACGCGCGGCGATTCTGTTCGATGGCCACGCCGTTCAATTCGATGGCTCGCACCAAGGAGGCATATGACAGCGGCACCCAGCTCTTCTGCCAGGCGTATCCCAGCACCAGCGGATTCGCATACAGCGTGTCGCCCAGCAACCGCAGGGCCAGGGCGTTGGCATCGATGAAATCGCACTCCTGGACGCTGGCGCGGATATCGCGCTCCGCCGACGCGCCCGGGAACTTCCAGTCCCGGTTCAGCACGAAATCGGCCGTGGGCACGTGCGCACTATTGATGACGGCACGCGTGGTATCCCGCCGGGTACGCGACAGCATTTCGGTCGATGCCGAAACGATGGCATCGCAGCCGATCAGCAGATGCGCCTCGCCGGTGGCGATACGGGTGGCATGCACTTCATCCGGGGTCGGGGCCAGTTGCACGTGGCTGAACACCGAACCTCCCTTCTGCGCCAGACCGGTCACGTCCAGCACCGTCACGCCTTTGCTTTCCAGGTGCGCGGCCATGCCCAGCAGCGCGCCGATGGTGACGACGCCAGTACCGCCGACCCCGGTGACGACGATGCGGTAAGGACGATCCAGCGCCGGCACCGCAGGCTCGGGCAGATTGCTCACATCGACACCGCTGCCCTGCTCCGCGCCGCGGGCTGGTTTGCGCAGCTGCGCCCCTTCGGCGGTAATGAAGCTCGGACAAAAACCCTTCACGCAGGAGAAATCCTTGTTGCACGAGGACTGATTGATCTTGCGCTTGGTACCCAGCGGCGTTTCCAGCGGCTCGACCGACAGGCAGTTCGAGGCCACCGAGCAGTCGCCGCAGCCTTCGCAAACGGCGTCGTTGATGAACGTGCGACGCGCCACGTCAGGATACGTGCCCCGCTTGCGGCGCCGACGCTTCTCGGTGGCACAGGTCTGCTCATAAATGAGCACGCTGGTACCGACCGTCTCGCGCAGTTCACGCTGCAAAGCGTCGAGTTCGTCCCGATGGTGCACCGTGGCTGCCTCGGGCAGACCGACACGCGAGTCGTATTTCTTCGGCTCGTCGCTCACCACCAGCACGCGGCTCGCCCCCTCGGCGGTGACCTGCTGAGCGATCTGCTGCACCGTGAGCACGCCGTCCACCTGCTGGCCGCCGGTCATGGCCACCGCATCGTTGAACAGCACTTTGTAGGTCACGTTGGCCTTGGCGGCAATCGAGGCGCGGATGGCCAGCAGGCCGGAATGGAAATAAGTGCCGTCACCCAGGTTTACGAACACATGCTTTTCATCGCAGAAATGCATCTGCCCGATCCAGGCCACCCCCTCGCCGCCCATCTGGCTGAAGGTGGCGGTGTTGCGGTCCATGCCTTGCGCCAGGTAATGACAGCCGATGCCGGCCATGGCCCGCGAACCCTCGGGCACCTTGGTCGACGTATTGTGCGGACAGCCCGAACAGAACCAGGGCTTGCGATCGGCAACCACCCGCGGCTTGCTGGCTTCGCGCTCCTTCGCCTCGATCACCTGAATACGTGCCGCCATGCGCTGGCGCACATCTTCAGGCATTTCCAGGTGCGACAGCCGCGCCGCTATGACTTTGGCGATGACGGCGGGCGACAGTTCGTACGGCGCCGGCAACAGCCGCTGGCCGCGCGGCACCGACCATTCGCCGCCACCATCCGCGCGCTCGTCATATTTGCCGAAGATGCGTGGCCGTGCATCGTCGCGCCAGTTGTACAGCTCTTCCTTCAGCGCGTACTCCAGGATCTGGCGCTTCTCCTCCACCACCAGGATCTCTTCCAGGCCGCTGGCGAAATCGCTCGCGTCATGCGCATCCAGCGGCCAGACGCAGCCCACCTTGAACAGGCGGATGCCGATGCGCTGGCAAGTCTGCTCGTCCAGGCCCAGATCGGCCAATGCCTGACGTGTGTCCAGGTAGGCCTTGCCGGCGGTCATGATGCCGAAGCGGGCCCGTGGCGAGTCGATCACCACGCGATTGAGCTTGTTGGCCCGGATATAGGCCAGCGCCGCATACCACTTGTGATCCAGCATGCGGGCTTCCTGCGCCAGCGGCGTATCCGGCCAGCGTATGTTCAGCCCACCCTCGGGCATGACGAAATCGCTGGGCAGCACGATACGCACCCGCTCGGGATCGACTTCGACCGAAGACGACGATTCCACCACGTCGGTGACGCATTTCATGGCCGACCACAAGCCGCTGTAGCGGCTCATGGCCCAGCCGTGCAGGCCGTAGTCCAGATATTCCTGGACGTCCGAGGGGAACAACACAGGGATGCCGCAGGCGATCAGCAGGTGCTCGGATTGATGCGCCAGACTCGACGACTTGGCAGCGTGATCGTCACCCGCCAACAGCAATACGCCGCCATGCGGCGAACTGCCCGCCGCATTGGCATGCTTCAAGGCATCGGCGGAGCGATCCACGCCCGGACCCTTGCCGTACCACATACCGAACACGCCGTCGCGCCTGGCCTTGGGGAACAGATTGACCTGCTGCGAGCCCCACACGGCGTTCACCGCCAGGTCCTCGTTGACCCCGGGCTGGAACACGATGTCATGGCGGGACAGGTGCTTGCCAGCCTTGCCCAGCGCCAGATCGAGCCCTCCCAGGGGCGAGCCTCGATAGCCGGAGATATAGCCGGCCGTGTTCAAGCCGGCACGCGCATCGCGCTGCTTCTGCATCAGCGGCAGGCGCACCAGCGCCTGGATACCGCTGATATAGACACGCCCGCGCTCGAGCGCGTACTTGTCCTCGAGAGCTACGGATCGCAGGGCGGCGGAAGAGGCGATGGCTGGATTGGCGTTCATGACAATAGTTCTGGGCGACGGCGCTGTACTACGGCTGGATTTCCCCGCGGCGATGGTACAAAACCATGGGTCCTATCGTAAATTCACGAATATTGACTACTGGTATGATTAAATCAGATATCATCCGGCAATGCCCGCCGACATCACCCTGCGTCAGCTGCGCTACTTCCTCGCCGCCGCTGAAACCGGCCAGTTCTCCATGGCGGCCACTCGCAGCCACGTCTCGCAATCCGCCATCACCAATGCCGTGCTGCAGCTCGAACGCACCCTGCGGGTGCGCTTGTTCGAGCGCCTGCCGCACGGCGTGACCCTGACAGCGGAAGGCCACAGCTTCCTGCAGCATGCGCGCCACGTGCTTGACTCCCTGGAAGACGCACTGCGCGAGCCGCGCTATCAGGTGCACAACCTGCGCGGCAACGTGAGCATCGCCGCCACTTACACGGTGCTCGGCTATTTCCTGCCGCCCCTGCTGGCGCGCTTCCGCATGCAGTATCCGGATGTGAACATCGACCTGCAGGACATGGATCGCGCCAGGATCGAAGCCGCCGTGCTGGGCGACAAGGTCGAACTGGGGGTAGTGATCTTGTCGAACGTGGCCGCGCGTTCCCGCTTCGGCCATCACGTCCTGGTGCGCTCGCGACGCCAGCTCTGGACCTCGGCGTCACATCCGTTGCTGCGGATCGCGTCCCCGTCGTTGAAGGACATCGCGCGCCACCCGTATCTGCAGATCACCCAGGACGAAGGCGAAGACTCCACGCGGCGTTATTGGAAGTCCAAGCAACTCGCTCCCAACATCGTACTGCGGACTGCGTCGGTCGAAGCGCTGCGCGGCCTGATCGCGCATGGCTTCGGCGTCACTATTCTCTCCGATCTGGTGTATCGCCCCTGGTCGCTGGAAGGCAGGAAGATCGAAGCGCGCCCCATCCTGGACATCGTGCCGGACATGGAAGTCGGTCTGATCTGGAAACCGAAACGCGCGCTGGACACTCCCGCCCGGGCCTTTCAGCAGTTCCTGATCCACGCCAGCGGCAGCTAGCGACGGGCTATTCCTCCGGCCACTCCCGCGCGAAAGCTTCGCTCAGACGCCGGTCATTGCGCTGCGCCAGCACCGACTCGATGCGCTCGCGCAAGCGATCGTTGTGCGGGTAGATGGCCAAAGAGCGCACCGCCGGCTCCGCCACCGAGGCATGGCCCTCCGCAATCAAGGACAGCAGCCAATCGAAAGCCGCTTCGCTACGATGCAGTGCCGCGGCCCGCAGTAGCGCCCGCCGGAAATCGGTCATGATCATTTCATCGTCCCACGCCTGGCGCAGACAGGGTAAGGCCGCTTCCAGGCGTGACTCGCCCAGCGCCAGTGCAGCCGCCTCACGCACGTCATCGTCAACGTCGCGATTCAAGTACTGAGCGATGAACGGGAGGCTTTCCTCCGGCGCCACACTCAGCAAGCCGGCGAAGCAGTCGCCCATGACCAAAGGCTCCTGGTCCCCGACCCCGGCCTTGAACCGCAGCAGCAGTTCCGCCTCTCGCGGGTTCGCGCACGCGATAGCGCGGATCGCACCTTGACGCACCACCGGCTCCGAGTCGGTGAGCAGCGGCGTCAACTCATGCAGCGCCCGGGCGTAACCCGTCGCCACCAGGCCCATGGCACAGCTCGCGCGCACATCGACAGCCGTATCCACCGAACCGCCCCACACCGGTTCCATCTGCCGATACCGCACACCGTCCAGGAAAAAAGCGACGTGATTGCACTCCAACGCCACCAGAGTCCGGGCTATCGCCCGCTTGGCAATACAGTTCGGGTCGGCCTTCACCGGATCACGCAGGAAGCGCGCGTAGGCATCGCGCAACGGAACCTGCAAATCGTAGAACAATCGCTCGCCCGCCAGCTCGGCCGCTTTGGCGACCACACGATAGTGTCGCTCGGCGAGCGCGGCCCGTAACGCCGCCTGAGCGGCTGCAGCATCGCTGGACAGATCCAATTCGCCCAGCGCGGCCAATTTGGCTTCAACAGACTTGTTCTGAGCTGGCATAGTGACGAGCTTCCGTCGGAGTAGGATAGCGCACGGGGTATCGCATCATGTCCGAATATCGATTCGCCATCCTGGGTGCCGGTGCCCTCGGCACCATCATCGGCGCGCACCTGGTTCGCGCCGGACATTCCGTGGTCATGCTGGTCCGCGAGCGGCGAGCCGGGCAAATCGCCCGAGACGGCCTCCGCATCAAGGGCCTGGCGGAATTCTCGGTTGCCGTCCCGGCACTGATCGATACGACGCAGCTGCGCGGCGCCGAAACCCTGATCGTGGCCACCAAGACGCCGGGCACCGCCGAAGCGCTCGCCAACCTGCGCAATGTGCCGATCGGCACCGCCTTCTCGGTACAGAACGGCGTCCTCAAGAATCAGCTGCTAATCGACGCCTTCGGCGAGCAGCGCGTGCTCGGCTCGATCGCCAACACCAGCGGCGAACTATTGTCCTCCGGCGAGGTACTGTTCACGCGCAATGTCGCCCTATTGATCGGTGAACTGGCCGGCGGCGACAGCGAACGGGCCCAACGGATTGCCTCCATCATCGACGCTGCCGGCATCCGCGCCAGCGCCGTGCCGGACATATCGAGCCGCGAATGGTCCAAGTTCGCCTCGTGGGTGGGCTTCATGACTCTGTCGGTGGCCACGCGCGCCTCGACCTGGAAGTACATGACCGACCCCGATGCCGCGCTGCTGCTGACTCGATTGGTGCGCGAAATCGGTGCCCTCGCCCAGGCCCGCGGCATCCCGCTCACCGATCAATCCATGCTGCCCATCGCCAGCATGTGCCGGGACAGCGAGGCGGACGCCGTGCAAGCCGTGTTCAAGGCCGGCGAGGAATTCAAAAGGAACGTGCCGGAGCACCGCATGTCGGCGCTGCAGGACTTCGAGGCCGGCCGCCCGCTCGAAGTCGAGGAAACCCTCGGCTATGCCCTCAGCGAAGCTCGTCGCCTCCAACAAAACCCCGTCGTGCTGGAGACCTGCTACCAGTTGGTGCGCGCCATGCAGCGGACGCGCCCCTAGCAGCCAATGCCGCCAGGGAGCGTCATTGCCGGGTCAATGACTCGACGCCAGCTTCAAGCCGATGATGCCTGCAATGATGAAACCCACGCTGACCAGTCGAGCGGCGTTGGCGGGCTCGCCGAGCAGCACGATCCCGAGGATCACGGTACCGACGGCACCGACGCCGACCCACACCGCGTAGGCGGTGCCCATGGGCAGGGATTTCATGGCGACCCCAAGCAGGACGAGACTGATGATCATGGCGGCGGCGGTCCCGAGACTCGGCCACAGCCGCGAAAACCCTTCGGTGTACTTCAAACCCACCGCCCAGCCCACCTCGAACAGGCCGGCAATGACCAACACTAACCAGGACATGGATGAGGACATGATGAAACTCTCTTCGCTGCGGGGTCGTCCCCATTATCGTTGGGAGAGAGGTGGGGTCGTCCCCACTTCCGCTGAAGAGCTCAGCTGGGGATAGAATAGCACCATGCAACTGCTGTTGATCGAAGATCACAAGGACATCGCCGCCAACATCGCCGACTTCTTCGAAGCGCGCGGCGACAGCGTGGCGCACGCCACCGATGGCGACAACGGCCTGCAACTGGCGCTCGAATATCCCTACGACGCCATCGTGCTCGACCTGATGCTGCCCGGCATGGACGGCCTGGCGCTGTGTCGTGCGCTGCGACAGGCCGGCCATACCCGCGTGCCGGTGCTGATGCTCACCGCCAAGGACCTGCTGGCCGACAAGATCGAGGGCTTCGAGGCCGGCGCCGATGATTACCTGGTCAAGCCGTTCTCGCTCGCCGAGCTGGATATGCGACTCAGGGCACTGGTGCGGCGCGCCAGCCCGCCCGCCAGTGCGCCCACCAGTCCGCCTCCGTCGCGTACCCTCAGCGTCGGTGACCTCAAGTTCGATCTCGACACATTGGAGGCCGAGCGTGGCAGCGAACGCGTCAAGCTGAACCCCACCACCCGGCGCATACTGACGGTGCTGATGCAGAACGCCAACCGCGTCGTCACCCGGGCCGAGCTCGAGCACGAACTCTGGGGCGACAATGCTCCGGAGGGTGATTTCCTGCGCGCCCACATGCACGCGCTGCGTACCGCCATCGACAAAAACTTCCCGGTCAAACTACTGCACACCATTCATGGCACTGGCTATCGACTTTCGCCGGACCCGGCTCGTCCGTGACCTGAATGAGCGGCTGGCACGGCTTAGTCTGCGAGCGCGCATCGCCGGCACCATGCTGGCGCTGGTCGCGGTCGCCGGCATCGTGCTGGCCGCCTGGGCCGTGCTGGCGGACGAGCGCCTGAAGCGCAACATCACTTACGACCTGCTGTCCGAAGAACTCACGCACTACGAACAGCGCATGCGCATCGACCGGGGCGCCGAGCCATTGCGGTCCGCGCGCCTGAGCATCTATCGCTCCATCGACTTCGCCGAACTGCCGCGCCATATCGCCATCCTCAAGCCGGGCGACATGCATCGCGTGCGCTCGAACGGCCGGCTGCTCGACGTACTGGTGCGCGACGGCGATTTCGGACGCCTGTACATCACTTACGACGTGACCACGCATGCCCGGCAGGAGCTGATCGCGGTCCTGATCCTGGCGCTGGGCGTGATCGCCATCGTCAGCGTCGCCGGCTGGGCCGCGTTCGGCATTTCGCGCCGTCTGGTCGGCCCGGTGAATGCTCTCGCCGGCCGGCTGACCCAGATCGATCCCGGCCAGCGCCACGTGCGCATCGGCGCCGAATTCGCCGGCATCGAGCTGGAGCCCATCGCCCGCTCGGTCGACGCTTACATGGAACGCCTCGATGGCTTCGTGGAACGTGAACAATCCTTCACCTCCACCGCCAGTCACGAGTTGCGGACCCCGCTGGCGGTCATCCGCGGCGCGGTCGAATTGCTCGAAGTCCAGTTGGGCGATCGCCCGGCGACCGCCAACGCCCTGGCCCGCATTCAGCGCGCGGTGCGCGAAATGACCGAGTTCACCGATGCCTTGCTGATGCTGTCGCGGGAGGAGCATTCCACCAAACGCAGCGACGCCGGCTGCGAAGTGCAGCAACTGTTGCAACGGGTGGTGGAGGACCTGCGCAGCGTGATGCCGGGCAAGCGCATCACGCTGGACCTCACCGGGGCCCAGCCGGTGCGGGTTCCGGCACCCGAGAGCATGGTGGCCATGCTGATCGGCAACATCGTGCGCAACGCCCTGCAGCACGGCACCGCCGACGACGTCATCTGCCGGCTGCGGGGCCGCACACTGACCGTGAGCAACGCCGGCGTGCTGCTCGACACCACCCTGCCCCAGGCTCCGTCCAGCGGCTTCACCACCCATCCGGGCGGACACGGTATGGGCCTGTACCTGGTGGGCCGCATCTGCGAACGCTACCAATGGCCGATTCGTCTGGAAAATACGCCTGCCGGCGTGCTGGCCACGGTCGTGTTCTGACGCCCGATTCCCCCCGTTCTGTGATAGCATCGCGGGCTTCAAAGGTGTCCCCAGATCCCTACCGGAGTCCTGTCGATGTCGACCGCGCTCAAGCTCAACGTGCCCGCCGAGGGCCAGAAAATCACCGTCCGCGACGGCAAGCTGACCGTCCCTGACCAGCCCATCATCCCGTTCATCGAGGGTGATGGCACCGGCCCGGACATCTGGCGCGCCTCGGTGCGCGTGCTCGACGCCGCCGTGCAAAAAGCCTACGGCGGCAAGCGCAAAATCCACTGGATGGAGGTCTACGCCGGCCAGAAGTCCAACGATCTGTTCAACACCTGGCTGCCGGACGAGACCGTCGCCGCCTGCCGCGAGTACCTGGTCTCCATCAAGGGCCCGCTGACCACTCCGATCGGCGGTGGCATCCGTTCGCTCAACGTGGCATTGCGCCAGATGCTCGACCTCTACGTCTGCCTGCGCCCGGTGCGCTGGTTCAAGGGCGTGCCTTCGCCGGTGCGTAACCCTGGCAAGGTCGACATGGTGATCTTCCGTGAAAACACCGAAGACATCTACGCGGGCATCGAATTCGAAGCCGGCACCGCCGACAACCAGAAGTTCCTGGAACTGTTCAAGACCGCCTTCCCGAAGCAGTTCGCCAAGATCCGCTTCCCGAACACCTCCGGCATCGGCATCAAGGCCGTGTCGCAGGAAGGCACGGAGCGACTGTTCCGCGCCGCGATCGAGTACGCCATCGCCAACCAGCGCAAGAGCGTGACCATCGTGCACAAGGGCAACATCATGAAGTTCACGGAAGGCGCGTTCCGCAACTGGGCCTACGCGCTGGCCGAGAAGGAGTTCGCCGCCCAGACTTACACCTGGGACCAGTGGGAACGCACCAAGGCCGCCAAGGGCGAGAAAGCCGCCAACGAGGAACAGGACGCGGCCAAGCAGGCCGGCAAGGTCATCATCAAGGACGCGATCGCCGACATCACCCTGCAGCAGGTGCTGACGCGGCCGGAAGAATTCGACGTGATCGCCACCATGAACCTGAACGGCGACTACCTGTCGGATGCGCTGGCGGCCCAGGTGGGCGGCATCGGCATCGCCCCGGGTGGCAACATCAACTACGTGACCGGCCATGCGGTGTTCGAAGCCACCCACGGCACGGCACCGAAGTACGCCAACCTGGACAAGGTCAATCCGGGTTCGGTGATCCTGTCGGGCGAAATGATGCTGCGTTACATGGGCTGGACCGAGGCTGCCGACGCCATCATCAGCGCCATGGACAAGACCATCGGCCAGAAGACCGTCACTTACGACTTTGCCCGCCTGATGGAAGGCGCCAAGGAAGTGAAGTGCAGCGAATTCGGTGACGCCCTGATCCGCAACCTGTGAGCCGCGACGTCCAGGTGGAGCAATGCGCCGCCACCCTGGTCGAGGCATTCGCCAATTACAACGCGGAGTTTCGTGGCGTCACGCGACGTGCGCCACAACGCTTCGAGACTCGAGACTGGCGGGGCGGCCGGCGCGATGCGGTCGATCGCATCGAGCTGTACGACAAGTACATCAATCGCGCCATCGCCCAGATGCGGGCGCGCCTCGGTGAAGACGTCACCGAGCGCGCCCTGTGGAGCAGCATCAAGCGCCGTTTCACCGAACTGATCGAAGCCTTCCCCGACCGCGAATTCGACAAGACCTTTTTCAATTCCGTCACCCGCAAGACCTTCGGCACGGTGGGCGTGGACGCGGCGGTGGAGTTCGTCGCACTGGACCTCGATCCCATCGGCGAGATTCGCGCCCAGATCGAGACCAACGCCTACTACAACCGCGGCTCGCTGGAGCTACTGTTCGAGGAAGTGCTGGCTGACTTCCGCTTCCGCACCCCCTACCTGGATTTCGACCGCAGCGTGCGCATCATCCTCAACGAGGTGCGTTCCCAGCTCGAAGTCGACACGGATGCCTCCAAGCCGCCGCGGCCGGTGGAGAAGATCGAGTTTGTACGCTCGGTCTTTTATCAAATGACGCGCGCCTACCTGGTGGGCCGCATGTCCGGGCAGGGCTGGACGCTGCCCTTCGTATTGGCCTTCAAGAACACGGAAAGCGGCGTGCTGGTGGACGCCGTCATGATGGACGAGGCCAGCGTCAGTATTCTATTCAGTTTCACGCGCTCGTATTTCCATGCCGACCTGCCGCACGTGGGCCAGGCGGTGGTGTTCTTGAAAAGCATCCTGCCGCGCAAACCGGTCAGCGAGCTGTACACCGTGCTGGGCCGTGCCAAGCAGGGCAAGACCGAGCGCTACCGGGAATTGTTCCGGCACCTGCAGCAAAGCAGCGACCAGTTCGCGCATGCGCCCGGCGACAAGGGCCTGGTGATGATCTGCTTCACCCTGCCCTCCTTCGACGTGGTGTTCAAGATCATCCGCGACCGGTTCGCCTATCCCAAGAACGTGCTGCGCGAGGAAGTACTGCAGAAGTATGAACTGGTGTTCAAGCACGACCGGGCCGGCCGCCTGGTGGATGCCCAGGAGTTCAAGCGCCTGGAGTTCCCTCGCGCCCGCTTCTCGGATGAGCTGATCGAAGAGTTGCGCAACGAAGCCGGCAACACCGTGCACATCGAAGACGATCGCCTCGTCATCGATCATATGTACATCGAGCGGCGCATGACCCCGCTCAACCTGTACATCCGCAACGCCTCGCGCGAGGACGCGGAGCTTGCCGTGCTGGACTACGGCCAGTGCATCCGCGACCTGGCGGTCACCAACATTTTCGCCGGCGACCTGCTGCTCAAAAACTTCGGCGTCACCCGCCACGGCCGCGTGATCTTCTACGATTACGACGAACTCTGCGCCGTCACCGATTGCCGTTTCCGCGACGTGCCGCCGGCACGCGACGATGAAGACGAGATGCGTGCCGAGGCCTGGTTCCACGTCAACGACAACGATGTGTTCCCCGAAACCTTCATGCAATTCCTGGGCTTCGACCCGCACCTCAAGGAAATCTTCCTCAAGGTGCATGGCGAAATCGTCACCGCGCAATGGTGGCGCGACATCCAGCAGCGCCTGATCGAAGGCGACGTGCTGGAAGTCCTCCCCTATCACCGCCACCGCATCCGCGCTTTCAGCAGCGTTTGAAACCGCAGCGTTACTTCCTCACGGTCGGATCCACCGCAACGAAATTGCGATAGTCGTTAGGATCACCGCTGCCCTTGTACTTGGCCTGCTTCGGATAGGCGTAGTGCGGCCGCGTGAATTTGCTGCTGGACAGGTCCTCCGGCAGCCTCAGGAAATCGGCGACGTCCTCTCCGGGCATGTGTGCGCCCACGATCATGTCGGGGGCCTTGCCCTGCTCGACCCACGTTTCCATGGCGCCAAGGGCGTCGACTGCCGCCGCACCGACACCGCCGCGGCAATGTGAGCGCCCAGGAATCATGAATAATCGCGCGAACTTCTGGGTATCTGCGCGCCCACCTATGACCCGCTCAACCATCTCGTAGTAGTCGAGCGTATTGAGCGGCCCGGGCAGACCTGAGTCCTCCCAGCCCTGGATGATCATCAACTTGTTGCCGGAGGTCTGCAGTTTGCGCAAGTCCGGGTTGTCGCTGGCGACCAGGATCGCATCCATCATACCGGTTCGCTGATAATCGTGATCGAAGTCGAAGTCGGACGGTTGCCAGCTCGGGCCAGGATCGGGAAAGAAGCCCATGTAACGCCAGTAGCTCGCCTTGTAATCTATGCCGGTTGGACCGCCGGTGAAGAAGCTGCCAAGTTCGCCGCCCGGTAGAGCTGGGTAGTAGAGCTTGGTGCCATTCGAGGTTACCGGACCCTGGTAGACCTTTTTCGCCGCGGCGATCTGTTGCGGCGACAGACAATCGTTGCGCTCGCCCGCCTGGCAGGCGAGCTTGGCGGGATCGAACTTACAGGTGCGCGGATCGCCACCAATGACACCGTCCACCAGACCGTCGTTGGCATCGCATTGGGCAAGCGCGCCGCGATGCAGGACTTGCAGATCGGCGGACGAGAACAGTGATTTGCCATCCGCATCGCGCATCGCCAATGCGTTCCATAGCTGTACCGTGCCGGTGATGGTCGGATTGGAAGGCTCCACAGCGACAACGCCATCGTAGTTCCAGGGATAACGCTGCGCTTGTACCAGCGCCTGCTTGCCGCCGCCGGAGCATCCCATGAAGTACGAGTACTTGGGAGCGGCGTCGTAGTAGCGTTTCGTGATGGCTTTACCGGCGAGCGTGGCCACGTGGGCCGCGCGAATGCCGTAATCAAACTCAGCCTGCAGATTGTTGTATGCCCAGAGGCTGTCATACGGAATGCCTTGATGACCGGTATCCTGCTGGATGCAAGCGTAGCCGCGGCGCAATGCGTCGTCGCACCAGGGCGTCATGACGCTCAGCGACCCACCGTAGCCACCCTGTGCCATCTGTGAAAATTTTCCATTCCATTGCGCGCGATCCGGGAGCTGCAACCGAAAGCCGACATTAGGCGCCACGAATCCTTCCACTATGCAGTGTGCCGGCACGATACCCGCGGCAGCGACGTGGCTAGTTTGAATGATCTTGGTAGGTGCATCCTGCAAATTTGAGAAATCAACTTTCTGCAAGGTCTGGCAAGCATCGCCCGGCACTGTATCCGCCCAGAGTGAGGTGGAGTAGAGCAAGGCAATACAGGCTGTCATTCTTGTGAAATTGGCCTTGGACATGATGATGTTTACCTCAGAAGCTGTAACGTAATCGCACGCCGAACATGCGTGGCTGCGCTGGCGACTCGGTGCAGATACCCAACGCGGTGTAGCTGCAGTACCCACCGCCAATGCCGGCTTCCTGCGTCAGGTTCGTGCCGTAGGCCGACACCGCCAGCCCTTGCTGGCCCAACACCTCAGTCCAGCGGATGGAAGCATTGAGACTCTCGCGCGGCGGCCAGTACCCGAGGAAATAGCGCGGATCAGGAACGAACGCGGAGGAATCCACGATCTCCCTGCTGTACCAGGCGTAGTCGACGTTGAAGCTCAGTTCGCCGAGTGAGGAACTCAGCGGCGCGAAGTAGGTGCCGTGCACGCTGCCCTGCCACTTGTGAACGCGCAGGAATTCCAGACCCGCCTTGCTGCCGGGGTTTCCCTGGCCGTCAACCGTGTCGAATTCGTCGTACCGGGCGCGTGTGTAGGTCACGGTACCACTCAGCTCCAGACTCTCGGTCGGTCGGGCGGCAATGTCCAGATCCACACCTCGCGGCCGGGCGGAAGCGGCGTTCGAGGTCACGGTCAGAAGGCTCAGCGGCGCCGGAGGCGGATTGAGTTGCGCCAGCATGCTTTGCCCGACCTGTTTGTCATCGTACCAGCCGTAAAAGGCACTCAGGTTGGCACGAACCGGCATCCCCGCCAGCAAGAACTGAGATTTGAAGCCTAGTTCGATATTGTTGAGCGACTCCGGCTGATAAACCTGGAACTGCACCGGCGCGGTAAGATTGAATCCACCTTTGGAATAGCCCTGACTGTTGGTTACGAAGAACATCACATCCGGTGAATACTGATACTGAAGACCGAAGGTGTAGCTGCCGGACCCGAAATCAGCGGCATTCGCCAGATCACGATTCGACTGCAGCGTCGCGAGCGTCAGGCGCTGATTGCGTGTAGCGACCCGATCCCAGGTGTAGCGATAGCCCGCCGTCACACCGAGTCCCTCCAGAAGTGCAGACAGGTCGTAGTTCATCTGACCGTACAACGCCCGCGTGTCGTTCGTGGTCCGGGTGACCGTCGCGCCGAGCGTACCAGAAGCATACTGATATTCGATGTTACCGGGCGCCACGACTGCATCTCTGAAAAAAGCACCGACCTGAAAGTCAAGCCGGTTCCACAACTTGCTGCCAATCAGCTGCAGCTCCTCGGTCCAAGCAGTGAAAGGCCGCAGATTCTGGTAGGTACCGGGATCGGACAAGGTTCGCGGATCGGTATCGGACATACTGGAAATCGGCAGGAGCGTGCCGTCGCGGTCAAGCGAGCCGAATGCGTATCGCCATTCGTAGCTGAAGAGGTTCTTCAGCGCGATCGAGTCGGTGATGTCGTAGGTGGTGGTGTTGACGACATTCCACTGCTGTTCCTCGCGGAACGAAGGTTGATCGTCGCCCGCCTTGACATAGGTACCAAGCGCATTCTGCTGCGCTACCAGCGCCGCCAGCGTATCCGCACCGTAGACCCTGGCCGCGGCCGAGTCGGGATTGGCGGAGCGCAGAACTGAAAAGTAGATATCCTCGTCGCTGCTGTAGTAGTTGACGACGGTGTAGTTCTCCAATCTGTCCGTCAGCCGCGCAAGGATCGACAACCTGCCCGCCCAGTAGCTTTCATCTCCCAGCCGCTCACCGGTATCGCGCCGGCGCGCAATTCCGTCGGTGTGAGCCCGGGTGAACGCCGCGCGTATCTGCAGTTTGTCGTCCAACAACGGGATGTTCAGTGCCCCCTCGAACATCTGCCGTCCATACGTGCCAACCGTGACCTCGCCATAGCCCTCCAACTCGCTCGATGGACGACGTGGTGCGGTCAGGATGGCGCCGCCGTTGGTCGCGACGCCGAACAACGTTCCCTGCGGTCCTTTCAGAATCTGCACATCGGCGATGTCGAACATCAGTCCACGCCCGCCGAACAGCGCCACGGGCGCCTCGGCAAAGTAGCTGACGACACCGACAGCACCGCGCATGGTAACCACCGAGTCGATCAGCCAGCCGCGGCCGCAACACATGGACAAGCCAGGTGCCTGCATGACCAAATCCTGAAAGCTGCGCACATCCAGGCGCTGGCGCACTTCATCGGACAGCACGTTGATGGCGATCGGCACTTCCTGCAGGCGCTCCGCCACACGCCGGGCGTTGACGACCACCTCTTGCAACGTCGTGGTGGCTTGTTCAGCCGCCGTTGCAGACTGTGCCGCAGCCGGCAACGCCGGCCAACCCAGCTGCGTGGCGAACAGCGCCGCGCAGGCAATCATTCGCATTCCCCGGATCATGGTCCCCCCTCTATTAGTGCGATTTGGCCCGAATACCGCTCATGTCGTGCTTCCATTGTTATCCGGACATCCGTATAAGTCAATCCATTGACCGATTATCAATCATGAAACACAATCATCCGGACATCCGGACTTTATTAAAAATGACCACAACCAGCCCGCATCCACCACGGCGTTCGTTGCTATTCGTTCCAGGCACGCGCCCAGATCGTTTTAATAAAGCGGCCACGAGCGGCGCAGACATGATCTGCATCGATCTCGAAGATGCCGTGCCGCCGGGACATAAAGCCGAAGCCCGCAGGTACGCTCTCGACTTCCTCGAACAGGCCGAGACCGCCTGCGAGATAGTCGTTCGGATCAATTCACTGCGTAGCAGAGACGGCCTGGAAGACCTGTTGGCTCTTGCATCCGTACACACGCCGCCAGCGCTGCTGGCGCTACCAAAAGCCGAATCCGTGGTTGAAATTGAGATCACGCGCAGCGTGCTCTCCCGGGCCGGCACCGCTCCTGAAATCATCGCTCTGATAGAAACATTGCGCGGACTCGAGCGGGCCGGTGACATCGCGCGCGCGCCTGGAGTCGCGATCGTCGGGCTGGGCAGCGCCGATCTTTCCGCCGAGATGGGAGTATCTATGGAGTGGGAACCGATGCTACTGGCACGATTGCAGCTGGTTCAGGCCACTAAGGCGGCGCGCGTGCAGGCACTCGACGGAGCCTGGGTGCACCTGGACGATGCCGAGGGACTGGTGGCGGAAACCCGCCGGGCGACCGCTCTGGGCTACTCGGCGAAGGTCTGCCTGCATCCTCGCCAAGTGGAAGCCATTCATGCCGCGCTCAAGCCGCAGGACAGCGAGATCGAGTTGGCCCGCACCATCGTCGCCGCATTCGAAGGTTCCGGCGGTGCAGCGGTGCAGCTCGACGGCCGCATGATCGATCTGCCCATGGCCGAAGCAGCGCGCAGGATGCTTGCCGATTGGAACCATCGGGACTAGGGGTGGTTGGAACGCATCGTCAGGGTCAGACGGCTGTCCTCGCCGGCCTGCACGCTGCTGGCGTGCTCGAACACCTTACCCTTCGCATCGATGTAACGGCGGATGACCCGCAAGCCGAGACTGCCCGGGCGCACGTTGAGCACCGTCGCTTCATCCACGCCGACCAGACACGGCTCAATGACTTGCTCGATGCTTGCCGGGTGCACGCCATAACGATTCTCAATCAGTGCGCTGATGGTCGTGTCCAGATTGGCAAGTTCGGAGCGAATGCCATCATAGGCTCCGAGCACGTGAACCTCGGTCAGCGCGACCGGACGACTCGGGCGGCGCTTCGGCGTAAGCAGCACGCGCGTGCTACGTAAACGTAACAACGGGTCGCGTAGCTTACAACCCATCGCCGTGGCGAGCGCACGATCCGCCAGCACATCCTCCGCTACGATGTTAACCATGCGCGTGGCGCGAGCGGAATGCAGGAAGTCGGGAACCGAATCGAACGAATAGCTGAAGCGGCCGCCGCTGGTGGGGCGCGGCGCCACGACCTCGGTGCCGGTACCGCGGCGGGTGACGACCAGCCCCAGCCCCTGCAACTGCTTGACCGCTTCGCGCACCGTGAAGCGGCTTGCGTTGAAGCGGCTGCACAATTCGCTCTCCGTCGGCAACATGCTGCCGACCGAATACTCGCCGGCCGCGATGCCTTCGGCCAGCCGCTCGGCGACGCGCAGATACAACGGCTGAGCAATGCGGACACCAAGAGGTGATTCGGACACTAGATTACCACCTGTCTACGCAGTTCCCTGATCGTCGCAGCATCATAGCCCAAGCTGTGGAGGATTTCCTCCGTGTGCTCGCCGAGCGCCGGCGCCGCCGCCGGCTGCGGTTGTGGCTCGCCGCAGTGGATCGGCGGCCGCAGCACCCGCACAGGTGCCGCATCACCCGCCACCGGAACCTCCATGATCCGCTCGGATGCCGCAACGAACGGATTGCTCAGCGCCTGCATCACGTCATATACGGGGGCACAGGGCACCTTGCCCGCAAAACGCTCCAACCAGGTCGCGGTATCCGCCGTTTCAAACACACGGTCGAGCACTGCCGACAACTCGGCACGATGCTGCAGGCGGGCGCTATAGCTGCTGAAGCGAATATCTTGTTTCCATTCGGGGTGCGCCAGCTCGTTGCACAGCTCCAGCCAGAATTTTTCCTTGTTGCACATAATATAGATGAATCCGTCAGCGGTCTTATACAGCTGGCAGGGCGCCAGCGAGAGGTGCGCCGAGCGCGGCGCTCGCGACGAACCCGCGCCAGCATTGAGAAACCAGGTGGCAACGTAGTTCAGGTTGTAGAGCGCGACATCGAACAGACTCACGTCGACATCCCGCCCACGCCCGGTCTGACGCGCCCCGACCAGCGCCGCGGCAACACCTAGTGCCAACGCCAGGCCGGTCATGAAATCCACCACTGATAAGCCGAAACGCGTCGGAGGACCGTCCGGTTCTCCGGTCAGATCGAAATAGCCCGCCTCGGCCTGCATCAGGTAGTCGTAGCCCGGCCATGCCGCCCGCGCACCGTTGCGTCCGTAGGCAGTCAGATGAGCGCACACCAGTTTCGGGTTGCTGGCCTCCAGCTGCGCGTAAGTCAAGCCGAGCCGCGCGGGAACATCACCCCGCAGATTGGATACCAGAGCATCGGCGCCGGCCGCCAGCCGCTGCAAGATCTGCTGTCCTTGCGATTGGCGCAAATCGAGCGTGATGCTTTTTTTGTTGTGATTAAACCCCTGAAAAAACAGACTAGCCACCGAGGGATCTGCGTGCTGCATGAAATGCGGCCCAACCGCGCGCGACACATCGCCGGCCTCGCGCGGGCTCTCGACCTTGATCACCTCAGCCCCCAGACTGGCGAGCTGCAACGTACCGAACGGTGCAGCACCATACTGCTCCACTGCGATGACGCGCACTCCTGATAACGGCAGCATGTCCACCTCGCTTCTCGAACCGGCGCCGGCCCGCCATTGATTTTGTCCGGATGTCCGTATAACAATAGCTGTGCCCCGTGACACAGTCAATCGACGCGACCCGCACTCAAGGAGCATCTGCATGCACAGCTTTTATTCGCACGTCAAACTCGGCGACCGCCTCTATCGCGAACGTAATGGCGTGGACTTCGAGGATCTCGAACCGGGTATGGTGTTCCAGCATCGACCCGGACGCACCGTCTATCAGGCGGAGAACGCGCTGCATTCGCTCTACACGCTCAATCAGGCAGCCATCCATTTCGACGCCTGCTACGCGGCGGCTACCGAGTTCGGTAAGCCTCTGATCGTGACCACACTCACGCTGTCGATCGTCATGGCCATGACAACCAAGACGTTCGGCCGCGTCGTAGCCAATCTTGGTATGAAGGAAGTCCGCATGCCGGCCCCGGTCTTCGACGGTGATACGCTATATTCGGAAAGCGAGGTGTTGGAAAAGCGCCTCTCGAACTCGCGTCCTGGCAACGGCGTGCTAACCATCCGCACCCGAGGGCTCAATCAAAAGGGGGTTGTCGTTTGCGAATACAGCCGTGCGCTGCTGCTGTACCTGCGCGGTCATGAACCCTACGCCGCCGCGTCATACTGAGCAACCCACTGACCATGGCCGCAGAACAATCCTCGATGATCGACCCTGTCAGCTGCCGAACCGCGGATAGCGCTGTACCCGCCTACCCGGCACCAGCCGTGGGCTGGCTGGCAGTCGTCGTCCTGTCGATGCTGTACATCCTGTCCATGCTGGATCGGAACATCATCACGCTGCTCGCCGACTCCATTCGCAGCGACCTGCAGATCTCCGATTTCCAGCTGAGTTTTCTATACGGTATCGCCTTCGCGCTGTTCTATTGCACGGCAGCCCTACCATTGGGCTGGGCGATAGACCGCTACCGCCGGCGCAAGGTGATCTACTGGTGCGTGACGGGCTGGAGCGTAGCGACGACGTGCTGCGGCCTGGCCACCAACTTTCCGGCGCTGTTCACCGCACGCGCCGGTGTCGGCGCAGGAGAAGCCGTGTTGGTACCAGGGTCCAACTCGATCCTGTCCGACCTGTTCCCTCCGAGCCGGCTGGCACTACCATTGTCGGTCTATGCCGTGGGGGCCAAGGTGGGGCAGTCGTTGTCGCTGCTCATCGGCGGCGCGCTGACCAGTGTCATCGTACCGGCCTCCGTGTACGCTCTGCCTCTGCTCGGCACCTTGCTCAAGGGCTGGCAGCTGGTCTTTCTGATCATCGGCTTGCCTGGTTTTCTATTGGCGTTTCTCATTTTTGTCTTTCCGGAGCCACGCCGCCGATTTCAGGTTGCCGACGCCACGCAGAGTCGCGGCTATGGCTACTACATAAGCTTCATGCGCCAGCATCGGCGACTATTCATTGCCCATCATCTTGGTTATCTGCTGTTTCTCGCGGTCTCGGTTGCGCTCACCAGCTGGTCACCGGCATTCCTACAGCGGGTCTACGGTATGTCCACGGCGGAGGTCGGCGTTCAGCTCGGCGCGGCGCTGTTGATCGGCTCGCTGATCGGCATGCCGCTGCACGGCATGATAGTCGACCGGAATTACGGACGCGGCAAACCAAACGCACATCTGCGCCACATGATCACGATGGCTATCCTCGGCACGCCGCTCGGTGTAGCAGCCTTCGTGGCACCGAATCCGACGTTGTCCATCGTCCTGATCGGCTTATTCATGTGCGTGATCTCCGCCTACTCGAGCGTTCCCATGGTGGTGCTGCAACTGTTCGTGCCAGGCGACATGCGCGGCAAAGCCGCCTCGACCCTGCTGCTCATCAATGGCATCGCCGGCATCAGCCTGGGCCCGATGGCAGTCGCCGCACTGACCGACTTCGTGTTTCGCGACCCTACGAAAGTCGGCTGGGGGATAGCAATCTGCACAGCGGTTTTCCTGCCGGCAGCAGCCATTGCATTCGCCGTCGCCGCCGCACCTCTGCGAGGCGTGCTGCGCGAAGCCTCTGCGCGTGCCTGATTCTCGCGAGGTGAAACACGCTACGACTACGCTCGCAGCGCCTGGTCGAGATCAGCAATTAAATCAGCCGCATCCTCGATACCGATCGACAGCCGCACGGTCGCATCGTCGAGCGCGGCCCAACCCCGTTCCTGTTCGTTGAGATCGCGAGCGCGCATCAACTCGCCAGGCTGAACCAACGATTCCGTCGAACCCACGCTGGCCGAGATGGCGAACAAGCGCAGCGCGTCGGAGAATTTCCGCGCCCGGGTCTGATCGTGCAGTTCGATCGTAACGATAGTACCGAAGTCGTGCATCTGCGCCTTGGCGAGAGAATGCTGAGGATGCGACTGCAGCCCTGGGTAAGCTACGCGCGCCACACTGGACTGCGACTCCAGGAATTCCGCGACCCGCAGCGCATTCTCGCATTGCCGCTGATAGCGCAGCGGGTAGGTCTTGAGCCCTCGCTGAATCAAGAATGCCGCGTGCGGATCGAGTGTCGCACCGATCATGATGTGGTCGGTACGCATCGAATCGATCAGCGCCTGGCTGGCAATCACCGCGCCGCCCATCACGTCACCGTGGCCGGACGCGTACTTGGTCAGGCTGTGCGCAAAAATATCGATGTCGAACTGGCCGTGGTTGTGGAACGAAGCGAACGTATTGTCGAGCAGGGTCAATGCGCCATGCGCCCGGGCAGCCGCGGCGATGCGCGCAACGTCGGCGATCTTCAACACGGGATTGCTGGGCGACTCGAACAACACCAGCCGCGTGGGCGTGCTCGCAAGCGCGTGCTCGATACCCGCGTCATCTTCGATCGAGAGCATGGTGTGCGTGATGCCGTACCGCGCCAACAGGCGCCGCACCAGGTAACGGCTGGGCTGATACATTTCGGCGAACAGCAGCACGTGGTCGCCCTGCCGGCACAACGACAGCAAGGGCACGCTGACGGCGGCGATGCCCGAGGCCATCAGCAGACAGGCATCCCTGCCCTGCAACTGGGCCAGGGTCAGTTCGAGCTGGCGCAAGGTCGGATTGGACACCCGCGAATACGCAAAGCCGTCCCGCTCGCCGCGCGACTGGCGTTGCGCCTCGGCGACGTCGCCGAAAGTGAACTTCACCGACTGATAGATGGGCGCCACCAGCGGCCGGTTGTCTTCGGGCACGGCGACGGCGGGAGGATGATTGACGCGAGTTGGCAGTTTCATGGCTGGACGAATATGGTACACGCATGGCCTCATTCATACTCCAGCCTCACCGCGCCACGCCTTGCGATTTCGTTGATTCGGTGACGGTGGAGGTGGCCCCTGCACCCGGGGCGTGGCAGTTCACCTACCGGGTGGCCGGGGACATCGACCGGCTCGACACCCCAGCCCCCGTGCGCTCCGGGCCGCCGGAGCGCACCCATGAACTCTGGCGCTACACCTGCTTCGAAGCCTTCGCGCGCCGGCCCTCGGACGAGGCCGCCGGCGATGAAACCTATGCCGAATTCAATTTCTCGCCCTCGGGCGCCTGGGCGGCCTACCGTTTCGACCGGTACCGCGCCGGTATGGCTGACCTCGAACTGGCGCAGCCCCCCGGCATCGTTTGCCAACGTCAGTCCCACTTGCTGACCGTCGAGGTTAGAATCGCCGCGCCGGAACTGCTGCCCGGCAGCCCGCTGGCCCTGTCCGCCGTGCTCAAGGATTTGCAGGGACGGGTGTGCTACTGGGCGCTGGCGCATCCCGCCGGCAAACCTGATTTCCACGCTGCCGTGGGCTTTACGGCCATTCTCGAGTAACCCCCCCATGCTGTTTGGTATCGATCGACTTCTGACCGAACCGCCGTTGCGCGAGCCCTTGAAGGGCAAACGCATAGCGCTGCTCGCGCATCCCGCCTCGGTGACCCAGGATCTCAGCCATTCGCTCGATGCGCTGGCGGCCGTGAAGGACCTGCGGATTACCGCCGCCTTCGGCCCCCAACATGGGCTGCGCGGCGACAAGCAGGACAACATGATGGAATCGCCGGACTTCAACGATCCGGTGCACGGCATCCCCGTGTTTAGCCTGTACGGAGCGGTGCGCCGGCCCACTGCAGCCATGATGGACACCTTCGATGTACTGCTGGTGGATCTGCAGGATCTCGGCTGCCGTATCTATACCTTCGTCACCACGCTGCGCTATGTGCTGGAAGCTGCCGCGCAGCATGGCAAGTCGGTCTGGATCCTCGACCGCCCCAACCCGGCCGGCCGGCCGGTCGAAGGTCTGACCCTGCGCAGCGGTTGGGAGAGTTTCGTCGGCGCCGGCCCCATGCCCATGCGCCATGGCCTGACCCTGGGTGAACTCGCGCAGTGGTTCATAGCCACCCTGCAACTGCAGGTCGACTGCACAGTCATCACCCTGCGCGACTGGCATCCCACCGCCGCGCCGGGCTATGGCTGGCCGCTGGATGAGCGCACCTGGGTCAATCCCAGTCCGAATGCCCCGAATCTCTGGATGGCACGCTGCTACGCCGGCACCGTGATGCTCGAAGGCACCACGCTGTCGGAAGGCCGGGGCACCACTCGGCCGCTGGAACTGTTCGGCGCGCCCGATCTCGACGTGCCGGCTCTGCTGAAGGAAATGCATTCGCTGGCACCGCAGTGGTTGGACGGGTGTCGGTTGCGACCTTGCTGGTTCGAGCCCACCTTTCACAAGCACGTCGGCAAGCTCTGCGCCGGTGTGCAAATCCACGTCGAGGACGGCGCCTATAACCACGATGCCTTCCGCCCGTGGCGCCTGCAAGCACTGGCCTTCAAGGCGCTGCGCAGACTGCGACCCGACTACGAACTGTGGCGTGACTTCCCGTACGAGTATGAAAGCCGGCTGGCCATCGACGTCATCAATGGCAGCGAACTGCTGCGCCACTGGGTGGACGACAGCAGCGCCACGCCCGGCGATCTCGATGCTCTCGCTCAGCGCGACGAGACCGCATGGCAGGAGGCACGCGCGCAGTACCTGCTATACGGTTGAGGCCTCCCGCTGGAACAGCACATCCAAGGCCATGCCGTAGTCCATGACTTCGCCGCGCCACAGGGTGGTGGCGGTGTCGGGGTCGATTCCCAACCCCAGCTCGCGGTGACGCTCGATCAGTGCACCGGAGGTACCGTGCGTCTCGCGCGCGGTGTCCAGCGCGGTGCCGTCGGGCCTGACAAAGCGCAGCGCCCCGTCATCCAGGGTGACGATCTGCACACCCCCTTCGTGTACCGCATGATGATGGAAGCGACATAAGGTCACCAGGTTGGACAATTTGGTGTCTCCACCCTGGGCCCAGTGTTGAACGTGGTGGGCATCCACGAAGCGCGTGTTGGCACAGCCCGGGAATCGACAGCACCCCCGATCCCGCGCTTTGAGCGCGCGCTGTAGCGTCGGAGGAATCGTGCGGGTCTTGCGCCCCACATTCAGCGGCTCTCCCTGGTCCGTTTCAGTCAAGGTCACCCGACTGGCCTCGCATGACAGGCGCCGCGCCGTCTCCGCCGCCAGCGCCGGCCCATGCTCGAACTCGCACCGACCCGCCTCGGAGGCCGCCAGCGTTTCCTGATCCACGTGCACCACGATTTGATACTTATCGCCCCCCTTCAACCGCGTCGAGCCGTGCGCCAGGAAGCTCTCCGCCACGCGCCCCAGCGCGTCCGCCCGGCGCGTCGCGAACGGCTCGCGCCGTCGCTCCTTTTGGACGGGAGTAGAGGCAGCGGACGTTCCAGGTGGAACGTTTTTCTCCCCATAGGTCGCCCGCAGCATCCGGCGTATCGCCTCCCAGCTGCCAGACTCGGACTCTCTGACCGACGACTGAGGCTCAGACTCGATATTCATCGTCTCGCGCGCATCGACCTCGGCGTCTCCCTCGTCCATGGCCGCGTCCAGGGCCTTAAGCACCATCGCGCCGGTCTCCGCGGGCAGCCGCGCGTGCAAAAGCAGCGATCCATCCGTGGCCCACCGATACCAGACGCTGCGCTTGGCTTGCTGAAGCGCCTCGCGTGAGAGTTCCTCGGCTTCTTTCGCGTGACGGAAGCAGCGCACCATTTTCTCCACATGTTGCGCGGTGCCGTGGCGGCCGATCATCAGCAGGAAGTCCTCGTTCTGTGGCGTGGCCACGCGCGTGAGTTCGCGCACCTTCGAGTAGCTCAACTCACCGCGCTGCATCGCCGCGGACAGTTGCGGTAGAGACTCCAGCGCATGTGCCGTGCGCACTTTCTCGCGGGCCGCCCCGAAGCCGATGCCGCACTGCCAGTTGAGCCAATGCGCGCACGACTTGGTGGCCCAATCCGACCAACCTTCACGACGGTCGAACTCGGCGATCAGTTTCAACAACCGATAATTAGCCGCATTCAGATGACCCATCAGCTCGGTGATCTGTGAGGCCAGCTCGGCACGGGACAGGGAGTTGCTCGTGACCGCTTCGGCGGGGGCGGTCTCGATCGGATCTGTAAGTTCGTAAGCCGTTACGGGCAAGCTGCCGTCCATTGAGCCCTCCTTCAGGAAAGTCGGCACGGGAGCGTTGATGTTAAATCAAAAGATGAATACTGTAAATAAAAACAGTATCACGCAGCCGAATCCCGTGCCCGCAAGGGCAGCTCGGGAATGAAGAAAATGATGAACGCCCCGAGAGCCACGAGCCAGAGCGCGCGACCGAACATCTGGGTGATGGCTTTCGAGAATGCCAGCTTCATGCCACGCTGGGTTTCGTCCGACAGCTGAACGGCAAGCGAGTCCACGACGCTTCGGGCTTGCTGCAAAGCTTGTCGCGTCGCGGCCTCGACCCGGGCGTTTTCCTGGGCCAGCACGGAATTTCGGAACAGGGCACCGACGCCGGCGGCCAGCGTGCTGTCGCGTAAAGCGCGCACCGGTATGTTGGCAAGCTGCTTGGCGATGGGCTCGGGCATCCCCCCCTCCCGCAGCAGACGATCGCGTCCAGCCTGACCATCATGCAGCGCCGCGACTATGACTTCCGCTCGCTGCGTCAGCTCTCCATGGATGCGCGCCCGGATGCCGCCATCGCGCAGCGGAGCCTTGATCCGCTCGGGCAGCCTCGGGTCCGCCAATATGTCGGCAACCGCCGTCTGGTCACCGTGATAAGCCCGCTCTATCACCTGGTAACGCGCGTTCATCGCTTCCTCGACTCCAGCACGAATCCGCGCAACATCCATCGCCTCACTTTGCACATGCCCCAGATCGATCTGGTGACTGGCGGCGCCCGGCAACAGCGGCAGCCGTTTCGGCAATTCGGCCGTCAACCCATGGGTGAGCAGCGTGCCGAAAATGGCCACCCCGACGGTTGAGCCGATCTGGCGTCCGAACTGGCTCATGCTGGTCGCCACACCCAGCTCGGTCACCGGCACCGTGTTCTGGATCACCAGACTGAACAGTGTCTGCGCCGGTCCCAACCCCACTCCGGTGAGCGCCAGGCGCCAGGCCAGATCGCGGTTCGTGGTATCCGGTCCAATGGCGCTCAATGCCAGGACCCCCAAGGTCAGCAGGATGCCTCCAGCGACCATGAAAGGCTTGTAGCGCCCGGTGCGGGTCACCAGTCGCCCGCACAGCGTGCCGCTGACGATCAGTCCGCCCATCAGAGGCAGCAGCGCCAGGCCGCTCTCGATGGCATTGAGACCTTGCACCACCTGCATATACAGGGGCATGAACATCACCACCCCCAGGAACGACATGCTGACCACGAACAAGGCCAATACGGCGATACGAAACGCTTTGATGCGGAATAGCTGCAGCGGCAGAATGGCGTTGTGGGTGCGCCGTTCCACCCACAGGAAGATAATCAGCATGACGGCCGATAAGGCGAATAGTCCAACGATGCGCTGCGAACCCCAAGCGTACTGCGTGCCGCCCAGTGACAGCGCGAGCAGCAGCGGCGTGAATGTCATCACCACCAGCGCGGCACCCACATAGTCCACCCGGCCACCGCTGCCGCGACGCAGGGTCGGCATGCGATACAGAATCATGAACAGCGCCACCAGGCCCAGCGGCAGGTTGACGTAGAACACCCAGCGCCACCCCGCGACCTCGTAGTCGAGCAGCGTCACCGTGCCATGATCGGTGAAGAAACCGCCAATGAAGGGACCGACCACCGTCGCCAACCCGAACACCGCGCCGAAGATACCGAACAGCTTGCCGCGCTCGCGTGGCGCGTAGAGATCCGCGATGGTGGCGAACACGCTGGTCATGAGCGCGCCGCCCCCGAGCCCCTGCAGGGCGCGAAATACCACCAGCTGCATCATGCCGCCGCCCAGCACCGGCAGTTCGCCAAACTCGCCGCTCAAGCCGCACAACACCGAGCCCAGCAGGAACACCAGCACGCCGGTCACCAGGATCGGCTTGCGCCCATACTGATCGCTCAACTTGCCATAGATGGGAACCGCTACCGTGGACGCCAACAGGTAGGAGGTCGTCACCCAGGCGTACATGCTCAGGCCCTGCAACTGCTCGATGATGCGGGGCATCGCGGTCGACACGATGGTCTGGTCCAGGGCGCTGAGCAGCAGGACCACCAGCAGCGCGGACAGGATCAGCCGTCTTTCAGCGGCTGTAACGGTTATGTCGGTCAAACAGGGCCCTCACCGGGCCACGCCCGAATAGGCGCGGCGGGGCGGCAAGATACTCAAGTAAGACGAATTTCGCGACTGTGGCGCGGTCAGTAGCCGGAACATCGTTACAATGCCACTCTCGCTTGCCGGAGGAGAGGGCGCATAGATGACCGCCACCGACGAATTCACCCGTGCGCGCGATTTTCTGCTGCGCCACCGCACCGACTACGCACGGGCCTATGCGGGTTTCGCGTGGCCCGCCCTGACCCATTTCAATTGGGCGCTCGACTGGTTCGACGTACTGGCGGCCGGCAACGACCGTCCCGCGCTGACTCTCGTCACGGACGACCTGGGCGTCACCACCCGTACGTTCGCCGAACTGTCCGCGAGTTCCAACCGGGTTGCCAACGCACTGCGAGCCTGGGGCGTGCGGCGCGGCGACCGCATGCTGGTGATGCTCGGCAACGAGCTGGCGCTGTGGGAAGTCATGCTGGCGGCGATCAAATTGGGGGCCGTGCTCATCCCCTGCACCACCCAGCTCATGCCGGCGGACCTGGAAGAGCGCATCACGCGTGGCAACGTCAAACATGTGGTGATCGGCGAGGCAGTGGCGGAGCGCATGGACGGTATCGACGCGGACGTGACCCGCATCGTGGTCGGCGCGGCCCGTCCCGGCTTTCAGCAGTTCACAGCGGCCCATGCATTTCCGGCCAGCTTCACGCCCGACGGCGCGACGCGCGCCGACGATCCATTGCTGCTGTATTTCACTTCGGGAACCACCGCCCGGCCGAAGCTGGTGCTGCACACCCACACCAGCTATCCGGTGGGGCATCTGTCCACCATGTACTGGCTGGGCCTGCAGCCCGGCGACGTGCATTTCAACATCAGCTCGCCTGGTTGGGCCAAGCACGCCTGGAGCTGCTTCTTCGCGCCGTGGAACGCGGGTGCCACGGTACTGACGTTCGATTACAAACGCTTCGACGCGCTGCGTACCCTGGATGTCATCCGCAATCACGGGGTTTCGACCATGTGCGCGCCCCCCACTGTCTGGCGCATGATGATCCTCGCCAACCTGGGGACCAGGCCAGCCGCGCTGCGTGAACTGGCGAGCGCGGGCGAACCGCTGAACCCGGAAGTCATCGAGAGGGTTCAGAACGCGTGGGGCGTCACCATTCGCGATGGCTTCGGCCAGACCGAAACCACGGCGCTGGTGGGCAATCCGCCCGGACAGCCGGTGGTGTCCGGCTCGATGGGACGCCCGCTGCCTGGTTACGAGGTGGTGCTGCTCGACTCCAACGGCCGTGAAGTGGACGAAGGCGAGATCTCACTGCGCACCGTCCCCCGTCCCACCGGCCTGATGGTGGGCTACCTGGACGACCCGCAGCGCACCGGACAAGCCATGGCCGGCGGCTACTACCGCACCGGCGATGAAGCCACGCGCGGCGCCGACGGCACGCTCACCTATCTCGCCCGCGGCGACGATCTGTTCAAGAGTTCGGACTATCGCATCAGCCCCTTCGAACTCGAGAGCGCGCTGCTCGAACATCCTTGTGTCGCCGAGGCCGCCATCGTCCCCAGCCCGGACCCGGTACGGTTGGCGGTGCCGAAAGCCTTCGTGGTGCTGAAGCCAGGATTCGCCGCCTCCAGCGAGACTGCACGCGATCTGTTCGAATTTTCCCGCACACGCCTCGCCGCTTACAAGCGTGTGCGGCGCATCGAGTTCTGCGACCTGCCCAAAACCATTTCCGGCAAGATTCGGCGCGTCGAGCTGCGAGCCATGGAGCGCGCGCGCCGAGCGGCGGCAACTCGTGCCGAGTTCGAATTCTTCATCGAAGATTTTGCCCGACGTGTTCGCGAATGATCTCGGCCAGGCGCTGGGTCCCCGGTCCCGTGGCCTCGGGACCGACGAAGAGCAAGTAGAGCTGAAGCTCGAATTCGCCGCCACCGCGCATCGGCAGCGGCTTCAGTATCCCCTGCGCCAACTCGTCACGGATCTTGTCTTTCGGGAACAGGCCGAAGCCGTAGCCACGGCAGACCGCGCCGATGGCGGTGGAGACATTGGTCACCGTCCAACGTCGCGCCACCTCGACCGAGGCCTGGCTTCGATCGCGTTGCGTTCCGGAATCACGCACCACCAACTGGCGATGCTTGCGCAGATCGCGCAAGGTGACCTCGCGCCCCAATTGATGCAACGGGTGATCAGGATGGGCGACCCGGATGAAGCGCGCCGGAAACAAGGGTTCACCGTTGAAGCCTGGCGGAACCCGCGGTGAGATCGCCAAATCCGCCGCGCCGGTCAGGATGGCTTCGTCGGTCCCGCCAATCACAGTTTCCAGCAATTCGATCCGGGTCTGCGGACTCTCGGTGCCGAATCGATCCAGGCAATCGAGCATCAGCCAGATCGGAAACACGGCCTCCACGGCCAGGGTGATCTGGGTCTCCCACCCGGCCGATACTTTGCGCGCCGCGCGCTCGATACCACCCGCGTCTTCCAACAGCAGCCGCGCACGCTGGTACAACATGCGCCCGACAGGGGTCAGCACCGCTTTGCGCCCCTGAATCTCGAACGCCCGCACCCCGAGCAGTTGTTCCAGCTTCTGCACGGCGTAGGTCACCGAAGACTGGGTCTTGTGCAGCGCCGCGGCCGCCTGCGCATAACCGCCGGATTCGACCACGCTGACCAGGCAGCGCCACTGTTCGAGGGTGACCAAAATATAAATTAATTCGATAAATAGAAGCTAAATATTGAACTTTTTAATCGGTTCTCTCAATAATTAAATAAGGATACCCCAACCCATCGAGGTATCCCATGAAAACGCTGCTCAAAATCCAGTCCAGCCTGTTCGGCGCCAATGGCCACTCCTCGCGCCTGGTGGATGAATTCGCCGCGCAATGGCTGGCCAACAACCCGGGCGGCCGCGTCGTGACCCGCGACCTGGCGCAGCAGCCGGTGCCGCACCTGAGCGCCGAGCGTATACAGGCTTTTGCCACGCCGCCGGCGGACCGCAGCGAAGCGCAGCAGGCCGTGACCGACTATTCCGATGCGCTGATCGCGGAGTTGCAGGCCGCGGACGAAATCGTCCTGGGCGTCCCGATGTACAACTTCAGCGTGCCGTCCACCCTGCGCGCCTACTTCGATCATATCGGCCGCGCCGGCATCACTTTCCGCTACACCGCCAGCGGTCCGGAGGGTCTGGTCAAGGGCAAACGGGCGTACGTGTTCATCACGCGCGGCGGGTTCTACTCCGCGGCCGACGACACCCAGACCCCTTATGTGCGAAATTTCCTGGCATTCATCGGCATCACCGACGTGGCGTTCGTGCATGCCGAAGGCCTGAACATCAGCGAAGCCAGCAAGGAAAAGAGCCTCACCGCCGCGCGCGCCAGCCTCGCTGCATTGACACCGGCAACGGCACGGGCGGCCTGAGCGACGATGCGGGTTGAGAATTGGCCAATCCAAGTTAATCTGTGTCCTTTGGCAGGACGATCGAAGGACTTCCATGCACACCCGCACACCGGCCCGCGCACTGGTTTCAGCCTCGCTACTGGCCCTGCTCACGGCCTGCACTCACCCCTCGGACCGAGCCATGAATTCCGCTACCGACTCCAACGCTGCCGCGGCGGCCAAACCCTCGAAGGACCAGGCTGCCCAGGCCGCTGCGCGCCCCGACAATCCGCTGCTGCGGGAAAGCACCTTGTCGTACCAGTACCCGCCGTTCGACAAGATCCTGAACACCGACTTCGGCCCGGCGATCGAAGCCGGCATGGCGGAGCAGCGCAAGGAAATCGACGCCATCACCCGCAATCGGGCCGCGGTGACCTTCGAGAACACCATCGTCGCCATGGAGCGTTCCGGAAGATTGCTGACGCGCGCCAACGCGGTATTCAGCAATCTCACCTCCTCCAACACCAATCCGGAACTGCAGGCGCTGCAGCAGGACCTGGCCCCCAAGCTGGCGGCGCACTCGGACGCCATCTATCTCAACCCCGAGCTGTTCGCGCGGGTGAAATCGCTGCACGAGCAGCGCGCCAGCCTGAACCTGGATCCCGAATCGCTGCGCCTGCTCGAGCGTTACTACATTTTGTTCGTCCGCGCCGGCGCCAAGCTGTCGGAGGCCGACAAGGCCAAGCTGCGCCAGATGAATGAGCAACTGTCCACACTGACCACCCAGTTCAGCCAGCGCGTGCTCAAGGGCGTCAATGCCAACGCCGTGGTGTTCGACCAGGTCAGCGATCTCGACGGCCTGTCGCCCGAGCAGATCGCGGTCGCCGCCGAAGCCGCCAAGGCGCGCCAGCTGCCGGGCAAATGGGTGATCGCGCTGCTCAACACCACCGGCCAGCCGGCCCTGGCGCAGCTCAAGAACCGGGCCTCGCGCGAACGCATTTTCAAGGCATCGGTTGCTCGCGGCTGGGGCGGTGAATTCGACACCACCGGGCTGGTCTCCCAGATCGTCAAGCTGCGCGCCGAACGGGCTGAACTGCTGGGATATCCCAACCACGCCGCCTATGTCCTGGAAGATGAAACCGCCAAGACCCCGGCCGCGGTCAACCAGATGCTGGCGCAGCTGGCGCCGCCGGCCCTCGCCAATGCCAGGCAGGAAGCCGCCGAGATCCAGAAGCTGATCGACGCGCAGGCCAAGACCAATGGCACCACCTCGTTCAAGCTCGCCGCCTGGGACTGGGATTTCTACGCCGAACAGGTCCGCGCCGCGAAGTACGCCTACGATGAAGCGCAGGTCCGTCCGTACTTCGAGATGAACCGGGTCCTGGTCGACGGCGTGCTGTTCGCCGCGCACGAGTTGTACGGCATCAACTTCAAGGAGCGCAAGGATCTGCCGGTGTACCAGCCGGATGTACGCGTGTTCGAGATATGGAGCGCCAACGGCGCGCCGCTGGGCCTGTTCCTGGTCGATTGGTACGCGCGCGACAACAAGCGCGGCGGCGCCTGGATGAGCAGCTTCGTCGAGCAGTCCAAGCTGTTCGGCACCCATTCAGTGGTGATCAACAACCTGAACATTCCCAAGCCGCCGCAAGGACAGCCCACGCTGCTCACCTATGACGAAGTGAAGACCGCGTTCCACGAATTCGGCCACGCGCTGCACGGTCTGTTCTCCAATGTGCAGTATCCGCAATTCTCCGGCACCAACGTGCCCCGGGACTTCGTCGAATACCCGTCGCAGTACAACGAAATGTGGGCCACCGAGCCGCGGGTGCTCGCCAACTACGCCAAGCATTATCAGACCGGCGCCCCGATGCCGCGGGCGCTGATGGACAAAGTGCTGGCCGCCACCAAGTTCAACCAGGGCTTCGCCACCACCGAATACCTGGTGGCCGCGCTGCTCGACCAGGCCTGGCACCAGATTCCGTCCAGTCAGGTGCCGGCTGCCGACCAGGTGCAGGCCTTCGAGTCGGCCGCCATCGCCAAGGCCGGGGTCGAATTCGCTCCGGTGCCGTCGCGCTATCGCTCAAGCTATTTCTCGCACATTTTCAGCGATCCGATCGGCTATTCCGCCGGCTACTACGCCTACATCTGGAGCGACGTGCTGGCCAGCGACACCAAGCACTGGTTCAGGACCCACGGAGGGCTGACCCGCGCCAATGGCGACCGCCTGCGGGAGAAAGTGCTGTCGCGCGGCTTCAGCGAGGATGCCCTGGCGCTGTTCCAGGACTTCTACGGCAAGGCGCCGGACATCGGCCCGCTGCTGGAATCGCGCGGCCTGGTCGTGAAGGATTGAACTGGAGCAGCCGGACGGCGATGGTTCCGACCATCGCCCTGTCCGTCATCCTGACCAGCGCCTGCGCCTCCCTGCCGCAGCGCCCGGCCCGGCCGGCCAAGTCCAGCCTGGGCTGCATGCAGGCGGTGCTGCGCGACCAGCTCCCGGCCCCGCGCCAGCCAACCGATTCCCAACCCCCGGATTACCAGTTGCACTGCCTGGCGGCAGGTTTCATCGCCCGTTATTGCAGCGTCAGCGAGGCCTACCTGGCCAGTGTCGGCAAGGAGTTCAAGGACCTGGTGAGCGGCGGCGATGCGCAATGGCGCGACCTGCGCTCCGACCGGCACGGCATCCGCTGCGCCCGCGCCGCCGGCAACGACTCCGAGCTGCGACAATGCTGCCTGCAGACAGCGCCAGAACAGAAGCAGTAAACTGGCACGATTTTCACCCCATCCCAAGGATTCCCATGCGTCATACCCTGCTTGCCGTCGCCGTGGCCATCGCCGTCGCCGGCTGCTCCAAAGCGCCCGCACCTTCCGAAAACAAGGACAAGACCGCCGACGCGACAACCAGCGCCGCGACGGAGCAAGACAACACCCTTTACGCCCTCGGCGCCGCCATCGGCCGCAATGTCGCCACCTTCGACCTGACCGAAACGGAACTGAAAAAGGTCCAGGAAGGCATCGCCGATGCCGCCCTGCACAAGGAGCCCAAGGTAGACCCCAGCAGCTACTTCCCCAAGATTCAGGAGTTGCAGACCACACGCCTGGCTGCGGCCGCCGCCGCGGAAAAGAAAGCCGGCGATGCTTACCTGGCCAAGGCCGCGGCCGAAAAGGGCGCGCAGAAAACCGAGTCGGGCCTGGTGTACAGCGTGGTCACCGAGGGCACCGGCCCGTCACCCAAGGCCACCGACACCGTCAAGGTCCACTACCACGGCACGCTGCCCAGCGGCAAAGTGTTCGACAGCTCGGTGCAGCGTAACGAGCCCGCCACGTTCCCGCTCAATGGCGTGATCCCCTGCTGGACCGAGGGTGTGCAGCTCATGAAAGTGGGCGGCAAGAGCCGGCTGGTCTGCCCGGCCGCCCTGGCGTATGGAGATCGCGGCGCGCCGCCGGACATCAAGCCGGGCGCCACCTTGATTTTCGACGTGCAATTGCTGGGTATAGAAAAAGCGCAAGAAAAATAACCCCTGCGCCAAGGAGCCATCGTGAAATCCGTTTCGTTCCCCAAGGTCGCGCTCACCATTCGGGCCTGCGCTGCGCTGGCCGCACTCGTCCTGGCGGCACTGACCTCACCTCCCACGATGGCACAAGCGGTGGAGGGGCGTGATTACACGCTCCTCACCGCCCCCCAGCCGCCCGAGTCCGAAGGCGGCAAACTGGAAGTGATCGAGTTCTTCTCCTACGCCTGCCCGCACTGCTTTCATTTCAGCCCGATGGTCACGCCATGGGCGGCCAAGCTGCCCAAGAATGCCGTCTTCCTGCGAGTGCCGGTGGCCTTCGGCCGTCCCCAATGGGGGGCGCTGGTGCGCGCCTACTATGCGTTGCAGGCCACCGGCGACCTGGACCGTCTCGACACAGCGCTGTTCGACGCCATCCACAAGGAACACCAGCCGCTGTTCAATGAAGCCAACATCACCGACTGGGTGGCCAAACAGGGCGTGAATCGGGAAACGTTCGCCGCGGCCTACAACTCGTTCAACGTCACCACCAAGGCCACGCATGCCGGCCAGCTGGCGTTGAACTATCAAGTCGACGGCGTACCCAAGCTGGTGATCGGCGGCCGCTACATCGTCCAGGGCAACGATTTCCGGCAGCTGCTGCTCAATGCCGATCAGGTGTTGAAACTGATCGAGACGCCGGCCGCCGGTTCAGGGAAATAGCGCCGGAACTGGATCCGCACCAGCCAGTAGCTGAGCCCCATCTGCAGCAGTTGGACCACCACCGACAGGTACCACAAGTGCTCGATGCGGAACTGCGGACGCGCCGCCAGCCACAGCGCCGGCAGTGAAAATGCCACCAGCCGGAACGCGCTGCTGAGCAGCCCCGGCCGGGTGTCGCCCAGGCCCTGGAACAGGTTGGAGCAGGTGAACACGATGCCCTGCGCGACGAAATTCCAGGAAATGATGGTCAGAAAACCCACCGCGACCGCGCGTACCTCGGCATCGTCCGAAAATGGGCTCACCAACCATTCCGGTCGTACGTGGATCAACAGCGACACGGCAGCCATGATGCCGCTGTTGACGAGTATCGCCTGGTTGAAGGTCTCGCGAACCCGTTCCGGCTGCCGGGCGCCGAAGTTCTGCCCGATGATGGGACCCACGGCGAACGCCACCGCCATGGCGGGCAGCACGATCGCCTGCATCACTCGCGAGCCGACGCCAAAGCCCGCTTGCGCCACCGCGCCGAAATCGCGGATGCACCAGAAAATCACGCCCATGTAGATGAACAGCAGCAGGAACTCGCCGCCCGACGGCAGTCCGATTGCCAGCATGCGCTTCCACGACGCAAGCCGCGGGCGCCATAGATCGGCATGAAACCCGACGTACTTCTCCATGCGGACGAAGTACATCCCCAGCAGCAGCACCGCCGCGGCGATCGCCAGGGTGCTGGCCAGGCCGGCGCCCGCCACCCCGAGCGCCACTCCCGTACCCCAGCCGGCGATCAGCACAGGCGCCAGCGCCGCATTGAGGATGACGGTAACGATCTGCACCACCATCGCGGGTCGTACGATACCGGTGCCGCGCAGCGCCGATCCCATCGACACCAAGGCGAACTGCAAGGCCATGCCCGGCAGGAACCAATTCAGATAGGAAGTGCCGGCCGCCACCGTGGCCGCGTCGGCGGCCACCCAGCTCATATAGATAGGACTGAACAGGTAACCGCCCAGCAGCGTAATGCCGCCACACAACGCCGACAGCACCAGCGACTGGTTGAAGATCAGATTGGCTTCCGGCTGATCCTTGCGGCCCGCCGCCTGCGAAATCAGCGCCACGGTTCCCACGCCCAGCACCTGGGTCAGTCCCAACAGGATGTACATGACATTGCCGGCGGCACTCACGCCGGCAATGGCCACGTCTCCCAGGTGGCCCACGAAATACAGGTCCACCAGGTAGTACGCCGTCTGGAAAATCATCCCAAAGGCGATCGGTGCCGCCATGTTCACGATATGGCGCAGCACCGATCCCTGGGTCAGATCCCTCACTTGATTTCGTAGACCAGATTGACGGTGGTCAGAGTGTCGGTCTTGCGGAACCCGATCGGCGGGTCGGTGTTGTGACGCACCGAATAGCCCAGCGCCAGCGCCAGCACGTCGGTCATTTTCACCTGCAGCGCCAGGTCGTTCTGGTAGAAGGTGTTGTCCGAACCCGCCTCGACGATGAACTTGTCGATGACGGAGGTGGTGGCGGTCAACTGATGATCGAAATCCACCGTGCCGCGAAACACCACCTGGCTGTCGGTATCGCCACGCTCCAGCAGCGCCCCGGTCACGTCGTCGAACGCGTCGCGGGTCTCGAAGAATTTGTAACCCAGGCCGGCGGTGCCGATCAAATGGGTGGTGTCGGTGTTGATGAATTTGCGGCCCAAGCCGCTCGACACGATGGCCTGGTAGACGAAGCCGCTGAACTTGTCACGCTCGTAGCGCCCCGCGCCGAACCAGAAGTTCTTTTCGGTGAAGCTGTAGTCCGATTGGGTGAACGCTTCCCAGCGCTGCCCGGTAGTGCCGGTGGAATCCGAGGCATACAGGCCTGCCAGTCCGAACGCGTTCTTCCAATTGCCGGACTCGCGCGCCAGGGCCAGCTTGGCGTTGGCGGTCTTGGTGTGGGTATTGCCGTTGGCGATCACCAGGCCGGCCTCACCCTTGCCGCTCCAGTCGTCCGCGTGGACGCAGGCCGCCCCCGTCAGTCCCGCCA